>Cebus_capucinus_imitator_PRJNA485217_SSR105__coassemble_323_pt1 | contig 23631 bp, 21 predicted proteins | sample Cebus_capucinus_imitator_PRJNA485217_SSR105__metabat2_low_PE_004 | metagenome-assembled genome bin Cebus_capucinus_imitator_PRJNA485217_SSR105
CAAAATACCTAATTGGTAGTACCATTATGTTGTTTTTATTATAAGGCGAATTCCTTTTATTGTCAAATATTACTTTCTTATTTCTCATTTGTTTTTCTTTTTTATATATTTTATATAAGGAAAAGCCACCATAGCTTCCTATGATGGCTCTCTTCTTTCCTTTATTTTGTTTCCGCTTTATTTAATAAATCTTCCCATCTTCTATCAACTTCTGCCTGAATTTCTGCAATTAAATGCTGATTTTCCGGTTTAAAGAGATGTTTAAATCTTCCTTGTGGTTTTAAGTATTCTTCGATTGGAAGTTTATTTTTTGGAATATAATTTAATGTCCATTTATCTCCGAATTCACATTCGAATAATGGCCAGTAGCAAGTTTCCACTGCTTTTTGGCAGATGTCTAAAATCTCTGGTGTATTATATCGCCAGCCCCGTGGACATGGTGCTAGAATATTTAAGAACGCTGCCCCTTTTGTATAAATAGCTTTTTCAGATTTTTCATGTAGGTCTCTGAAGTTTTTCACAAAAGTTGTCTGTGCTACATATGGAACGTGATGTCCTGCAATAACTTCCGCTAAATCTTTGCGATTTTGTGGTTTTCCGTTGCTGACAGAACCAACTGGTGTTGTTGTTGTGTCCGCATAAGCCGGTGTTGCAGAAGATCTTTGGATACCGGTGTTCATATATGCCTCATTATCATAGCACACATAAACCATATCATGATTTCGTTCCATGGCACCTGATAGAGATTGGAATCCAATATCATAAGTACCACCGTCACCACCAAAAGCGATAAACTTAAATGTCTCGTCAATTTTACCTTTTTTCTTTAACACTTCATAAGCGGCTTCTACACCACTGCAAGTTGCCGCAGCATTTTCAAAAGCATTATGGATATAAGAGTCTTTCCATGATGTATATGGATAAGTAAAGGTAGATACTTCAAGACACCCTGTGGCATTGACAATCACTGCATGATCTTCTTCATGTAACCCTCTTAATACATTTCTTACTGCAATTGTTCCACCACAGCCTGCACACATTCTATGTCCTGGAGCCAAACGTTCTGGTTTGCTCATTGTTTCTTTGAAATTATAAGCCATTCTCTTTTCCTCCTTATTCCCTTACAGACAAATAGCGGTAATATTCACCAACATCGCCAGTTTCTTTCACTTTCATAAGGTCTTCATATACAGATGTTACACTTGCAACAGTCACATCTCTTCCTCCAAGACCATACACATAGTTAAGAACTGTTGGATATGCCTGTGCATTATAAAGAGCCGCTTTTACTTCTGCACCAATTGGGCCACATTGTGTATTATAGCTTTCTGTGCGATCCATACACGCAATATAAGGAATATGTCTAAGCGCCTTCGCAATTTCTTCTCCTGGGAATGGGCGGAATACACGAATTTTTAAAAGCCCTGCTTTTATTCCTTTTTCCCGAAGCGTATCAACTGCATCTTTTGCAGTGCCAGCAGCAGAACCGATCATAACAAGAGCAAATTCTGCATCTTCTAGTTTATATTCTTCAAACAATCCATAGCTTCTGCCTGAAATTTGTTCAAATTCTTTTGCTACATCTAAAATAACTTGTTTTGAATTTTTTAACGCCTCTGCCTGAGCTCGTTTTGCTTCCATATAATAATTGGTGATGGCATATGGTCCAACTGCATATGGTTCTTTTGCATTTAATAAGTATTCTTCTGGATTGTATTCTCCAACGAAGTTTTTCACAATATCGTCTTCTAATAATTCAATATTTTGCACCGCATGGCTCGTAATAAATCCATCTTGACAAATCATAATAGGAAGGCGAACATCTTTATGTTCCGCAATTCGATAAGCCTGTACAAAGTTATCATACGCCTCTTGGTTGCTCTCTGCAAAAATTTGAATCCAACCTGCATCTCTTGCGCCCATAGCATCGGAATGATCCGCATTGATATTAATTGGACCTGATAATGCACGGTTGACTAATGCAAGGGCAATTGGCAAACGATCGGAAGCTGCGATATATAGCTCTTCCCACATTAAAGCCAATCCACAAGAAGAAGTTGCTGTCAACGTTCTCGCGCCTGCTGCTTCTGCACCAATTGCTGCACTCATTGCGCTATGTTCACTTTCCACCGGAACAAATACAGTATCCACTTTTCCATTTGCTACAAATGATGAAAAGTATTGTGGAATCTCTGTTGAAGGAGTAATTGGGAACGCAGGCATTACGTCTGGGTTAATCTGTCTCATAGCGATTGCTACTGCTTCATTTCCTGATAATCTTTCTCTGATTGCCATTTATTTTTCCCCCACTTTCATAATAATTGCACCGAATGGACAAGCCTTTTCACAAATACCACAGCCCTTACAGTGATCAAAATCAAAATCTGTACGTTTTCCATCTACGACTGGAATGGAACTATCTGGACAGGCTGGAACGCATAATAGACATTGTTTGCACCTATCTGCAAGAAATTCTGGAGTATCCACTCTCCATTCCCCTGTGTTAAATTCCACAGAAGTTCCACTTCCTACAACACCACAGCCCCTTGTAAGATCTTTCCATGTTACATCAATTCCAAGTTTATTGATATCTGTCATCATCTTATTTTACCTCCTGTAATGCGATTTCAAGAGCCTTCATATTTCCTTCAATTACTTGTGGTTTTGAAGCAAATTTATGAGCATAAGATTGTCTCATATCTTCTAAAAATCTCTGCTCCTCCATAACACCTGTTACCTTCACAATAGCAGCGAGCATTGGTGAGTTTGGAAAATATTTTCCTAATGCTTCCACAGAAATCTTGCGAGCATCGATTGTATAAACACGACCTTTGTATCCATTTAATAATGGAATGATCTCTTCTTTTGGTCTCGCTGTGTTAATTACAATTGCGCCTTCTTCTTTCAGCCCTGCTGTTACATCGACATCTCCAATCAACGTCTCATCAACAACGACTACATACTCCGGTTCATAAATATTGGAATGAACTCGAATCTCTTCATCGCTAATGCGGTTATACGCCGTAATTGGCGCCCCCATACGTTCTGGACCATATTCCGGGAACCCCTGTACAAACTTTCCTGTGTTAAATGCTACATCTGCCAATAAAAGTGCTGCTGTTTTGGCACCTTGACCGCCACGTCCATGCCATCTGATCTCTAAAACTTTTGACATTTTATTGCCTCCTTCTTTCTATGAACATTATGCAACTTAGACTTCTCTTCTGTCCCATAAGTTTGCTGCTGAGAAATCGATATTGTTGCCACGATTCCTCTCTCACTGTTTTGACTTCTCTCTGAAATCCAACTTTTTTGTACGTATATTGCATACAATACACCTTTAAAAATACTGTATACAATCTTTCTATGTTTCTTATTATACTCGCTTTTTCCCAAAATTGATATTGTATATTTTAACGAAATTAATTTTATTTTTTTGTGCATTTTAACTTATTAACTTTTCTTTTATCATCAATTTATTCATATTTATTTTAATATTATATAGCAATCTCAAAAGAGCCATTCTATAAATTGTATATTTTACTATTTTCCTCAACTATTGATCGAACTTAGAATTTATCCTGTTTTTTCCTTTTGTTTTTCTTTTTATCTGTATTTTTTTTACAATTTTATACGATACAGACAGATTTATGTCCGCATACAACGGACTCCCCATATAAGAAATACAAAAAAAATGAGAACCTCTGTTACGAGGCTCCCATTTTTTCATAGTGACAGCAATATTTTGTATCACTTTTCTTTTTCTTTCTCTTCCTTAAAATATTCCTTTAAGGCATCTTTTACCGCCCATTTTACAATTCCATATAGGACCACGATTATAATAAGAACTCCTATAAACCCAAATGCTAACCAATCCATATGTCCTCTCCATCTCCTTTATTACTTTTTATTGCTCGTCTTAAACATATCATTCACGACTGCATTGTTTCTAATTCTCTTGTTTTGCGCTCCAAGTTTCAAAATTCCATGGACGTTTTTTTATGAAAATGCGATCAAACGGAATAAAGATGGAAATAACTGCAAAAGCAGCTAATAACATCTGATACCAGAGAAGCGGTATAATTTCCACTGGTGAAACTTGAATGCTCGTTCCTGCCGTTAAGCTGACCGCTAATAATAATTGTGCGCCATATGGTATAATTCCTTGGAACACACACGCCCAAATGTCCAATAAAGAGGCGCTTTTTCTTGGATCCACATGATATTGTTCGCATAATTCTTTCGCGATCGGTCCCGTAATAATAATCGCAATGGTATTATTGGCAATGGCACAATCCGCAAGAGAGGCGATCGCTGCAATTCCAACTTCTGCGGAACGCTCTCCTTTGATTAATTTCTTAATCTTCTCAATGAGCCATTCCAATCCGCCGTGCTGCGTTACCATATAGGCAAGCCCTCCTGCCAACAGCGATAATAAAAAGATTTCAATCATACTTGTAAAGCCACTATAAATTCCCTGTGCCCAAGTTAATACATTCAAATCTCCATAGCAAAGACCAATCACGCCTGCCACTACAATACCAATTCCCAATGTTATAAATACATTAAAGCCCATAATCGCTAAAACTAATACTAATATATATGGAATAATTTTTATTAATTCAAACTCTAGGCTGCTCATTGGGATTACCGTTTCCGGCTTTCCAAAAAGAATGAGCAAAAGAAAGGTGATGAGCGCCGGCGGAATCGCAATCGTTAAATTCATTTTAAATTTATCGCTCATCTCTACGCCTTGTGTCTTTGTGGCTGCAATGGTCGTATCGGAAATCATCGATAGATTATCTCCAAACATCGCCCCACTCACAATGGCTCCAATGACTAAAGCCCCATTTAATCCCGTTTTCTCCGCGGTCGCTACGGCAATGATTCCAATGGCACTAATCGTTCCCATAGAACTGCCTGTGGCTACCGCAATAAATGCGGACATTACAAAAAGCCCTGCCGGAATATATTGCGCCGGAATCACAGAGAGCCCAAGATTTACAACACTGTCGACTCCACCCATATCGCTGGCAACTTTTGCAAAAGCTCCGGCAAATAGATAGATGAAACACATCGTTAATACATTTTCATCGCCGCAGCCTTTTGTAAACATCGCTAACTTTTCGTCCATCGTTCCTTGGAATAGAAAAAAAGCAACGATAATTCCGATAATAATTGCCACCGGTGCAGGAAATTGATAAAATGCCATATCAACTCCTTGTATTTCAAGGACAATACCAAATCCTAGATAAATTCCAATAAAGACAAGTAATGGGATCAATGCGCTCCCTTTCGCTTTTATTTTTCTTTTTTCCATTGTTCCTCCTTTGTTACTTTTCATTTATAGCGTTCCATAGGTTTTTCCTATATTTATGACCAACGTTCCTTATTGTACCATAATTTCTCTCAAATTTTAAGAACCACTTGCATTTTTTTTACGATTTCTATACACTAAAAGAACTATGATACGATGTTTCATACGATTCAAGTTTGATTTTTATTGCTAAAAAAGAAGGGAGAAATGATCTTGACTTTATCAACTCTTTGTGAATCCATCTGCTGTGATTCCGTCACCCAATTGCCAAAAAACGATCCCATTGGAACTCGTCTTATGTGTCCGGAATATTCTCCTTCATCAACGGAAACAAAAACCTATCCTTATTTAAAAGACGAACCGCTCTTCGCCCTTTGTTGGCTGCTGCGGCCTGATGAGAAGTTATTCGCCACTTTAAAACCTTCGGATACGGACTTTTCCTATTGCACCAATTTCCCAAAAAACTATCGAACACAACTTCATAACCATGACTATTTAGAACTCGCCTATATCGTATCCGGCGAATTTTCACAAAAAATTCTTGGCAAAACTATCACATTCCATCAAGGGGAACTTTGCCTCATTGACAAAAATTGTTCCCATCAAGACTTTTTTGTGTCCACACCATCGATTATTCTATTTCTCGGCATTGCAAATTCTGTTTTTGAAAATATTATGTCAAAACATATTGCGGAAGAGCGAATTACAAACTTTTTAAGTTCTGCCTTATTAAAACAAAAAGACTTACAACAGTATCTCCATTTTCGCCCCCACATAGAAACGGGAAATTCGATCGAAGATACACTAAAAACTCTGTTGCTGGAACTGATTCACTATGACGAAGCAAGCCCTTATATTTGCAAAGGATTGCTTATGCGCATCTTTCGAATTTTAAGCACTGATTATGATTTTTCCCTTTCCAAGGAATTGAAAAAAGAGATGAACTGGCTCCTCTTTGAAGAGATCACTTCTTATATTCAGGAGCATTATCAAGATATTACGATTCAACAGTTGACAGCTCAGTTTCACTTTCAAGAAGATTACTTTAATCGCCTCATAAAGACAAGAACCGGCTTAACTTATACCGCCTATGTGCAGAATCTTCGTTTGAAGAAAGCCGAATCCCTTCTCCTAGAAACGCATTTATCCATTGACGAGATTTCTAAGGAAGTCGGGTATCATAACAAAGGATATTTTTATAAACTATTTATGGAGCGGCACAAGATGACTCCCGCCCAATTTCGAAAAAAGGAACGTTGACACTTTCCTGCTCATAACATAAAAAAACCACAGGGAGATAACGAACCTGTGGTTTTTCATGATAAAGATACGGAAATAAATAATATATATCATCAAAGCCCGTTTCCCTATGGTAAAACAAGCGTTGACTTCGTAATAATAAATCCAGCTATTTTCTTCCTATGGCAATCGCCTATTATCATTCAGAGTGGAGTATGCTGTGATTAAAAAAGTATTTTCATAAGCGATTATTCTTTTTCAAATAGCTGGATTGTGAACAAATTATTCTCCAAAAACCGCTTTATAATCTGCTTGGAATTTCTCAATTCCTTGATCGGTTAATGGGTGTTTTGTCATCTGTACAAGCACTCCATATGGAACGGTAGCAATATCTGCACCTGCTTTTGCACAATCAATGACATGAATTGGATTTCTTACGCTTGCTGCGATAATCTCTGTTTCAATTCCATGGACAGCGAAAATCTCTGTAATATCATTGATTAAATCAATTCCTGCCATAGAAATATCATCTAATCTTCCTAAGAATGGAGATACATAAGTTGCTCCGGCTCTTGCTGCCAATAACGCCTGAGCCGCTGTAAAGATCAAAGTTACATTTGTCTTAATTCCCTCTTTTGAAAGCACTTTCACAGCTTTTAAGCCCTCTACGGTCATCGGAATTTTTACAACCATATTTTTATGGATCTTTGCAATTTCTCTTCCTTCTGCAATCATTCCCTCTGCATCTACCGTTGTAGCTTTTACTTCTCCGCTAATTGGGCCATCTACAATGGAAGTAATTTCTTTGATCACTTCATTGAAATCTCTTCCTTCTTTTGCAATTAAAGATGGGTTTGTTGTAACACCACAAATAATTCCCATGTCGTTTGCTTTTTTAATATCCTCTACATTGGCTGTATCAATAAAAAATCTCATTTTTTCCCTCGATTCTATCCTTCTCTTACTTCTTAGGATCTATCCACTTCATTTTTTGTTACGATTATTTTTGCCCATAATAAGCATCTTTTCCATGTTTGCGGTAATAATGCTTATCCTGTAATTCTTGTGGCGCCGGTTTTACCGCTGGATTGATACGCTCACAGCGGGCTGCCATTTTTGCCACTTCTTCCAATACAACGGCGTTATGAACCGCTTCCTGTCCGTCTTTTCCCCATGTAAAAGGACCATGATTTTTACAGAGAACTGCCGGCATCGCTTCATAATCACCGTCTTTAAATGTATCGACAATTAAAAGTCCGGTATTTCTCTCATAGTTTTCTTCGATTTCTTCTTTTGTTAAACAGCGAGCGCATGGAATTTCCCCATACATATAGTCCGCATGAGTCGTTCCATAGCAAGGAATTCCTCTTCCTGCCTGAGCCCAGCTCGTTGCCCAAGAGGAATGGGTATGGACAACTCCGCCAATTTTCGGAAAGGCTTTATAAAGCTCAATATGAGTGGCAGTGTCGGAAGACGGATTATAGTCCCCTTCGATTTTATTGCCTTCTAAGTCCATAATTACCATATCATCTGGTGTTAATTTATCGTAATCAACTCCGCTCGGTTTAATTGCAAAATATCCGGTTTCCCGATCGATCTCGCTGACATTTCCCCAAGTAAAAGTGACAAGACCATGTTTTGGTAAAAGCATATTTGCTTCATACACCCGTTTCTTTAATTCCTCTAACATACGATCACCTCTTAGAATTTTATTTCCATTACGCTTCGTTTCAATAAATGGTTTCTCTATTTTATCATGCTCTCATTCCCAAGTAAATGTCTCAACTGCTGCCCGCTCAATGGCAAGCCCTTGTTTGTATCGTTCCATGAAATCCTCAAATCCTTTCACATCTTCAAGAACGGGTTCCATACAAACGCCTTCTTGAGCGCTGAATACCCTTTTCTCCAAATAAGATGCTAAACTTTCATCTTCCTCTTTTTGTAAAACATATGCGGCTAACACAGCAATGCCCCAAGCTCCTCCTTCACCGGCTGTTCTCATAACGGTAACCGGCGCTTGAAAAGCTGCTGCCATAATTTGCTGTCCAACTCGTTCTGTCTTAAAAAGCCCTCCATGCCCTAACATTTTATCAAGAGCAACGCCTTCCTCTTTAAATAAAATATCAAGACCGATTTTTAATGCCCCAAGGGCGGTAAACAAATGGCTTCTCATAAAGTTTGCTAAGTTAAATTTACTATTGGCAGAGCGCACAAATAATGGTCTTCCTTCTTCAAATGATGTAATGCTTTCTCCTGAGAAATATCCATAAGAAAGCAGTCCGCCGCAGTCTGCATCTCCTTCTAACGCCTTTCGATAAAGAGTGCCATAAAGCGTATCCATATCCATCTCGATTCCGCCGGCATCGATAAATTCTTTAAAAAGACCAACCCAAGCGTTTAAATCAGAAGTGCAGTTATTGGCATGAACCATCGCCACCGGATCTCCAGAAGGAGTCGTCACCATATCGATTTCTGTATGAAGATGTTTTAACGCCTTTTCTAATACAATCATGGCGAATACAGACGTTCCTGCCGATACATTTCCTGTTCGCTTTGCAACGCTGTTTGTGGCAACCATACCGGTTCCTGCATCTCCTTCTGGAGGGCAGAGAATGCTTCCTGCCTCTAAGTTGCCAGTTGGATCTAAAAGGTTTGCACCTTCTTTTGTCAATATACCTGCTTGTTCACCGGCTACCATCACTTTCGGTAAAATCTCTTCTAACGTCCAAGGAAACTTCTTCTCTTTTATTTGTTCTTGAAACTTGTTAAGCATTCCGTTATCATATTCCATCTTTTCAGAATCAATCGGGAACATACCAGAAGCCTCTCCGATTCCTAACACTCTTTCGCCAGTCAACTTCCAATGAAGGTATCCGGAAAGTGTCGTCAAATAATCGATGTCTTTTACATGATCTTCTCCCTTTAAAATGGCTTGATATAAATGGGCAACGCTCCAGCGCTCCGGAATATTGAAGTGAAACAGCCTTGTCAATTCTTTTGCAGCCTCTCCTGTTGTCGTATTTCTCCATGTGCGAAACGGCACAAGCAGTTCCCCTTCTTTATTAAATGCCATATATCCATGCATCATAGCGCTTAATCCGATGGCACTAATTTTCTTAATCGTAACGCCATATGTTTCTTTTACATTTTGCGCCATTTTCGCATAGCTGTCTTGAAGCCCTGTTATAATATCTTCTAACGAATACGTCCAGTTGCCATCTATAAAACGGTTTTCCCATTCATGGTTTCCAAGGGCAAGAACTTCATAGTCTTCTCCAATAAGCACTGACTTAATCCTTGTTGACCCAAGTTCAATTCCAAGCATAATCTCTCCGGATTCAATTGCAATTCCTTTTTCTTGTCTTTCTTCCATAGGAACTTCCCTCCTAATATTTATTTTCTATCTTTATCATGTCCTGTATTTTAACGATTTAACATATAGTAAAGTGAATTCCACTTCAATTCATTTTTTAAGTTTTTAATGGTCGTATTGGAATCGATATAAACGGTTTCAATTCCCATGGCTTCCGCCCAATCTCCCATTTGCTCTGCTGTTAAATCATAAGTAAAGGCTGTGTGATGAGCCCCTCCTGCTAAGATCCAGCTCTCTGCGCCCACTTCAAAACTTGGTTTTGGTGTCCAAAACGCAGTGGCTACTGGTAACTTAGGCATTGGTTTTTCCACTTTTTTACAGTCCACTTCATTGATAATTAAACGGAAGTGATTTCCCATGTCGATTAAAGACGTTGCAATTCCCGCTCCTGTTTTTGATGTAAAGACTAAACGGGCAGGATCTTCTCGATCTCCCATGGACAATGGATTTACTTTAATTCCGATCGGTCCTTCGGAAATGGTTGGGCAAACTTCCAGCATATGAGATTGTAAAATTCCTTCTTTTCCTGCTACTAAATTATACGTATAGTCTTCCATAAAAGAAGTTCCTTTTGCATCTTTCATTCCTGCTGTCATAACTTTCATTAAGCGGACCATAGCCGCTGTTTTCCAGTCGCCTTCTCCGCCGAATCCATATCCTTTTTCCATCAATCTCTGGATTGCCAACCCCGGCAATTGTTTTAAAGAGCCAAGATCGCCAAAGTGTGTAACAATCGCTTGATAATTTTTCTCTGTTAAAAACTTTTCAAAACCGAGTTCAATTTGCGCCTGTACCGCTACATGATCCCGAAATTCTTTTTCATCTCTGCCTTCTAGTAAAATATCATATTTCTCATAATATTCTTCCACTAAGGCATCGACATCTGCTGTTTTTACCTCTTCTACATATTCCGCAATTTCATTCACCGGATAAGCATCTACTTCCCAACCAAACTTGATCTGAGCTTCTACTTTATCCCCTTCTGTCACTGCTACATTTCTCATATTATCCGCAACTCTTGCAACTCGAATCTTTCTGCTCTCCACAATTCCAACGGCTGTGCGCGTCCAACTTGCAATTCGTTTTTGTACGTCTTCTTTGCTCCAATGTCCAACGATTACTTTGCGTTCCATTCCCATTCTTGTTACAATATGTCCATATTCCCGATCGCCATGAGCTGATTGATTTTCATTCATAAAGTCCATATCGATGGAGTCATATGGAATCTCTTCATTAAATTGTGTATGGAAATGCAGCAAAGGTTTTCGACATTCTTGCAATCCGAAAATCCAAGACTTTGCCGGTGAAAATGTATGCATCCATGTAATAACACCTGCACAGCTTTCATCATCGTTGGCTTCATTAAAGAGACGACGAATGGAACTACTGTCCAATAAAGTAGGTTTCCATACAATTTCAAACGGTAAATTGCCGGATTGATTGAGATGATCGACGATTATTTTTGAATGTTCTGCCACATTTCTTAAACATTCTTCTCCATATAAATCTTGAGAACCTGTTGCAAACCAAAACTTGTATTGATTAACCATATTCATAAGAACCTCCGCTTTTCTTCTTGATCAGTTTTCCTATTTTTCATTGTTTTTTACTGATTTTATTTTACAAAGCATACAGTTCTTTTTCAATTTCGTAACTCTATCACTTCTTTTAAAAAGTTACCTATTCCGATCAAAATGACGGACACTTTTGCGAACGATTAGTTCCGGTTCTAATACAAATTTTTTCTGCTCACAAAGTGGCTCTTCCAACAGCTCCATCATCAAATCACATGATTTTTGTGCCAAAATTCCTACATTTTGTGCAACGGTCGTAAGTTCTATTTCAAATAAATATTCATTTAATGTATCATCATAGCTCACAATGGAAATATCATTTGGCACCTTTAATCCTAATTCATGAATTCCTCTTAAAAATCCAAGGGTCATCATATCGCTGCATATTACGACTGCACTGGCTTTTATCTCTATAATCGTTTTTACCGCTTCATACCCACTTTTAAAACGATTATCCCCTGCAATCAAATATTCCTCTTTTATCGGCAAATTCGCTTCTTCCATCGCCTGCTTATAGCCGAGCATACGAAGCGTTCCATTGCCACAATAATCATCGATATAAATACACGCAATCGTTTGATGCCCTTGTTCTATTAAATACTTTGTCGCCTCATAACCGCCCTTTTGATTGTCAAATCGAACTTGACTGCTTGTCATTTGCTCAAACGCTCGATCGACCATCACATAAGGAATGTGCAAGTCTTCCACCTGTTGTTTAAATTGTTCATAGTGATAGTACGATTCATTGCTTTGAATAATAAAAATTCCATCAACTCCTCTTGAATCCAAACTCGCCAATAATTTTTTATCATTTTCAAAAGAATCGTCGGTGTTGACAAACATTAAGTAATATCCTTTTTCCCGACAATCTTTTTCCAAGCGATTCGCCAATGTAGAAAAAAATGTATTTTTAATATCCGGTAACAGCAATGCAAGTGTATGACTTTTTTTCGTAACTAAAGCTCTTGCCATCTGGTTTACGACATAGTTTTTCTCTTTTGCAATTCGTTTTACCATCTCTTTATTTTCTTCAGAAATTCTGCATGGTTTATCATTTAAAATTAAAGAAACTGCTCCAACAGAAATTCCTGCTTCTTTTGCGATATCCTTTAATGTCACTTTCCTTGTTTCTTTTTGTTCTTTCATTCTGTCAGTTTCCCTTCTCTCTCTTTTTTCCAAATGGATCAATCAGTCACTGACAGGTTCTTCGCATCATAAATATAAAATCATTGTTAAAACAAACATAAAGATGACACCTGAAATCATTGGAATAGAAGTGCGTTTTACAACTTCTAATGGCTCTTTTTTAATGGAGCCAGCTACAATCATAACAACCGCAGAAACTGGTGATACCGCACGCAATAAGTTACCGGCAAGTCCCATTGGAATTGCTACTGCTAATACATTGATTCCAGCCGCTTCTGCAAGAGGTACCATAAGTGGAACCATTGCAAAGAATAATGCGGTACCGCTTCCGCTTAATACGACGATTAATACTGTTAATAATACAAGAATCAGTGGAAGCACAAATCCCATTCCGCCTCCATGTAAATTCGTCATGGCATTTTGTAATGCTTCGATAATGCCGATGGACTGTAATCCGGTTACAAAAGTTGTACCTGCTACTAATAGAGCGACAATCGGCATGGCATTTCCCATTCCTTTAAAGAATGTTTCTGTGGAATCCAATGTTTCTTTCATATTTCTTGTGCGAATGAGTTCACATACGATAGCAATTACCATGGAGAATAAAACAGCCACTTCTACGCTTAATGTAATTTTTATATCTGTAACCGTTTGTAAAATAAATACAAGAATTAACATAAGAATTGGAAGTAGTGGAAGAATTCCATAGATCAACTTGTAAAGGAATCCACCGCTGATTTCTTCTACTTTACCAGTGTCCACTTGTTCTGTTTTTCCATCTAATTTCTTATCACAGTGTTTCTGCCACAAATAATGAACGATTGCCATAACAATCAATGTCGGAATGGAAACAATGGCATGATACTTAAATACATAGTCGCTGGCAGTAAGCCCTGCAAACTGCGCTGTATTGGATAATTCCGCCGCCATCGCTACGTTATCGCTTCCAAGTGGTGTTGGCATAACCGTTGCTGTTGTTGCTATAATTGCACCTGCTGTCAATGCTGACATTCCCGATTGTAACATAATTGGATAAAGAGTTGCAAGCAAGATGATTGCAAGGTTTGATGCGCTTGGAATAACGAGTGATAAAATATTTCCAAGTAAAAATACTGCTGGAACTAAAATATAAACGGATTTAATCTTTCCAATTGGTTTTGTTAAAATGCTAACCGTTACATCATTTGCCTTAATATGGCTCATATAAGAGGAATACCCCCCTAAAATTAAAATAATAAATCCTGATGCAACAATAATCGATTTAAACTGATCGGCAATCGCCTTTAACGGATCTAAAAAGAACACTCCTGTTGATTCAAACTCTTTAATGGCAATGCCATTTCCTGATGCCATAGCGATGAACATTAAAACAATTCCCATAAAGAATAATGAGATTTTAATGTCCATTTTTTTAATCAACATTACTACTACAATCACAACGGCAAGCAATGCTGAAAGATACATAATTGCTGAAGACATGAATTTACTCCCTTCTTACTTTTCACTTTTCATAAATTCTTTTTCTTTTTTTCCTAAATACATGTTCCAATGGATTGTAAAAACCATTTGCGGAATTCTTCCCCATCAATATCGACGCAAACTTTTGTGTTCGCTTCTCGTTTTAAATATCCTTTTAAGTCGACGACAGTACAGCCTCTTGTAAGCCCATTTCCTAATTCCACATCGACAAACGTATCGGCTGTTTCAAAAAGTTCTGGCTTTAATAAGTAAGCAGTTGCACAGCAGTCATACATTTTAAGCCCTGTATGGAACGTGCCGCCACGATATTTTTTAAATAAGCAATGAGCCATCTGTCCAACTTGACCAAGCTCTAATAATTTCTCCGTATCTTCTGGCATAACAAGCGCCTTCCAGCCGACATCAAGACCAGCCATTACAATTGGAACACCTGAATCAAAGACAATTTTTGCCGCCTCTGGATCCGTTGCGATATTGAATTCAGACATAACGCCTTTATTTCCACGAGTGATGGAACCGCCCATCATTACAATTTCCTTAATGTTGCTCTTCACTTCTGGATAAAGAGAGAAAAGCATTGCAACGTTTGTCAACGGTCCAATTGGCATAAGCGTCATTGGCTCTTGACTGTCCATAATCACACGTCTCATAGCATTGACCGCATGTTCTTCTAATAAAAGCTCTGTCTTTGGCTCTGGAAAATCAAATCCTTCCATTCCACTGGCTCCATGAATATCCGATGCATCGACAAAAGGTTCGATCAATGGGCGTTCTGCTCCTCTTGCCACAGGCACATCTTTGCCAAAAAAGCTCAACAAGCGAAGTGCGTTGTTTGTCACCTTGGAAATCGACACATTGCCAGCCACTGTTGTCATTAATTTCACATCAAGTTCTTCTGAAAACAATGCAATGGCGATGGCTAATGCATCATCAATTCCTGGATCTGTATCGATAATAATTGGTCTTTTACTCATCACTTATACCTCCTTAAAATACATCATAACTTCTTCTTTTGTTGGAATAGACTGTTGTGCTCCACGTTTTAATACGGTAAGCGCCGATGCTCTTGTGGCAAATTCAATGCTCTCTTCCATCGATTTTTCTTCGCTTAAACTCGCCGCTAAAGCGCCAATATAAGTATCTCCTGCTGCCGTTGTATCAACAGCTTTTACTCTATGAGCTGGAATCTCTAACAGTTCCTCTCCTGCCTGATAAACGCTTCCATGTTCTCCCATCGTAATAATAACTTGTTTGCAGCCAAGTTCTTGGAATTTTTTAATTCCTTTTTGACAGCTTTCTTTATCCTTTGGAAAAACTCCTGTGAAAAATTCACATTCCGACTGATTGACAACCATGAGATCGATATAAGAAAACACTTCCTCTAAAATCTCTTTGGCCGGAGCCGGATTAAAAATGGTATACATGCCCAGCTGTTTTGCGACTTTTAAAGATTCAAAAATCGTCTCTTGCTGACATTCAAATTGGGTGACAAAAATATCATTTGCTTCTCCAACTTTTTCCATCAATCCTCTTACTTCTTCCTTTTGAATTCCATAATTCGCACCATGGCTTAAAATAATGCGGTTATCTCCTTCATGGCGTGTAATAAAAGCAATGCCTGTTTTTTCTTTCTCACTTTTTATTACTTCTGTACAAGAAACACCATATGCTTTGAGCGAATGTAATAGCTCTGCTCCAAATGGATCGTTTCCAACACAAGCGATCATCTCTGTATTGGCTCCTGATTTTGAAGCCGCTACCGCTTGGTTTCCACCTTTTCCTCCCGCATTGAACAAAAGGTCCTTTCCATCAACCGTTTCACCTGCTTGTGGAATTCTGTCACATTCTATTGTTAAGTCCATATTAAGACTTCCAAATACGACTACTTTTCTCATGCTGCTTTCCCTTTCTTTGTGATAAAACGTTTTATCAAATTCTATCATCTTATCCCCATAACGTCAACACTGACATTTTACACATATTTCCTATCTTATTTTTGTGTATTTTTCACAGTTACATTTGTTTTTTATTTAACAATACCCTTTTTTTCGCTCTGTGCCTATGATTTTAGCACTGATGCCACTTTCTATTTTTCCCCTTCTTTTTGTAAAAATCATAAAAATTCTCCAAATCTTAACAAAATTTTTATTTTTTTCCTTCGTTCTCTTGCAAAAAGCCCCTCAAAACAGAACTCATGCACAAAGCCCTTTTTCAACCTTTTTCAAAAAGAAGAAACTTTTCTTCTAATTTGACCTGTGGTAAAATACTTGGTAAGAGAAACAAATAACTAACATTCATTGATAAAAAGGAGTATTGATTTATGGAATACCGAATTGAACACGACTCTATGGGTGAAATCAAAGTGCCTGCCGATGTTTACTGGGCAGCACAAACAGAACGAAGTTTTGAAAATTTTAAAATTGGCATTGAAAAAATTCCAATGGAAGTGATCTACGCTTTTGGTATTTTAAAAAAGGCGGCTGCCCTTGCCAACCATCATCTTGGAAAACTGGATACAAAGCGCTGTGAACTCATTTCCCAAGTATGCGATGAAATCATAGAAGGAAAATTAGACCGTCACTTCCCTCTCTCCGTTTGGCAAACAGGAAGCGGTACTCAGTCCAATATGAACGTCAACGAAGTCATTGCAAACCGAGGAAATGAAATCGCTGGTGAGAACTTGCTCCACCCAAACGATCATTCCAATATGTCCCAAAGTTCCAATGATACTTTTCCTACTGCTATGCACATTTCCGCCGTATTGGAAATCGAAAACAAGCTCTTCCCTGCTATGGATACTTTCATTGCAACATTGGATCGGTTAGAACGAGAAAATGAGGGCATTGTAAAAACTGGGCGCACGCATCTTCAAGATGCTACTCCAATCACTTTTTCCCAAGAAATTAGCGGCTGGAAGCAGATGATTCTCGCCACAAAAACAATGTTGCAGTCAAGCCTTTCTGGATTAAAAGAATTAGCCCTTGGTGGAACTGCTGTTGGCACCGGATTAAATGCTCCAAAAGGATTTGATGTGGAAGTTGCAAAAAGAGTGACGGAACTCACCGGCATTTCTTTTGTTACCGCACCAAATAAATTCCACGCCCTTACAAGCAAAGACGCCCTTGTATTTGCCCATGGCGGCTTAAAGGCATTGGCTGCCAACTTAATGAAAATCGCCAATGATATTCGCTGGCTTTCAAGCGGCCCTCGCTGCGGTCTTTCTGAAATATTGATCCCTGAAAACGAACCAGGAAGCTCCATTATGCCAGGAAAAGTCAATCCAACCCAATGTGAATCTATGACAATGGTGGCAGTTCAAGTCATGGCAAATGATGTGGCAGTTGGCATGGCTGCCTCCCAAGGAAACTTTGAGTTAAATGTATTTATGCCAGTTTGTATTTACAATTTCTTACAGTCCGTTCGTCTATTGACCGACTCCATTTTAAGTTTTAACAAACATTGTGCCGTTGGAATTAAAGCAAATCGAGAAAAGATGGAAGAAAACCTTCACCGCTCTTTAATGCTTGTCACCTGTTTAAATCCGTATATCGGATATGACAACGCTGCAAAAACAGCGAAAAAAGCATTTAAAGAAAATATTTCCTTAAAAGAAGCCTGTGTTTCTCTAGGATTTTTAACGGAAGAACAATTTGATGAAGTTTTCCACCCAGAACATATGGTATAAACCGATAAAAAAGGAGACAATTGATTATGAATATAAATGAACAAGCGCTGAAATTACACGAAGAAATGCATGGAAAAATTGAAGTAGTTTCTCGCAAAAAAATCGAAACAAGAGAAGATCTTTCCCTTCTCTATACCCCTGGTGTTGCAGAACCTTGCCGTCAAATCGCAGCGGACTATGAAAAATCATTTACATTGACACGCCGTTCTAATTTGGTAGCTGTTATCACCGACGGAACTGCTGTCCTCGGTCTTGGGGATATTGGCCCTGCTGCCGGAATGCCTGTTATGGAGGGAAAATGTGCTTTATTTAAAGAATTTGGCGATGTCGATGCCTTCCCTCTTTGCATTGACTCAAAAGACACGGATACGATTGTAAACACCATCGCCTTAATCTCAAAAAGTTTCGGCGGAATTAACTTAGAAGATATTGCGGCTCCAAGATGTTTTGAAATCGAACGCCGTCTAAAAGAAGTGTGCGATATTCCTGTATTCCACGACGACCAGCACGGAACAGCAATTGTTGTGGCTGCCGCTCTATTAAATGCGATGAAACTGACAAAGAAAACAATGGGCGAGATGAAAATTGTAATTAACGGCGCCGGTGCCGCAGGAATTGCCATTGGAAAACTCTTAATTAACATGGGATTTGGAAATATCGTTATGTGCGATATTCAAGGAATCATCTGTGAAGGCGATGACGGATTAAACGCTGGACAAGAAGAGATCGCAAAAATCAGCAATCGAAACAAAGAACACGGCACCCTTGCCGATGCTCTAAAAGGTGCCGATGCCTTTATTGGAGTTTCCAGACCAAATCTTGTAACGAAAGAAATGGTTGCTGCCATGAATCAGGGAATTGTATTTGCTATGGCAAACCCAACTCCTGAAATTATGCCGGAAGAAGCAAAAGCTGGCGGCGCTGTTGTCATCGGAACTGGTCGTTCTGATTTTCCAAACCAGATTAATAACGTTCTTGTCTTCCCTGGTATTTTTAAAGGCGCCCTCTCTGTTCGTGCCAAAGAGATCACAGAAAGCATGAAAGAGCGAGCAGCCTATGCCATTGCTGGCATGATTTCTGAAGAGGAGTTGACTGCTGACTATATTATTCCATCTGCCTTAAATAAAGAGGTAGCTGATGTGGTGGCAAAAGCGGTTGCAGACGTTGCCATCGAAGAAGGAATTGCAAGATAAAAAAGTCCATTAAAGAAACGATAAAAAAGCCATGAAACGCTTTTATGCGCTCATGGCTTTTTATCGTTTTATTTTATTTTTCTATTCTTCTTACGCTTGTTTTACTGGCTTTTTAATCATTCCAAGTATCACTGCTCCTACAAGAGAACCAATGAGAAGCGCTAAGGCAAATTGCAATGGATTATGAATGACTCCAATTACCCAAAGACCACCATGTGGCGCTGGAGATGCACAGCCAAATAACATAGATAAAGCACCTGCTACTGCAGAACCTACTACACAAGATGGAATCACGCGAAGTGGATCCGCTGCTGCATATGGAATTGCACTTTCAGAAATAAAGGAGAATCCCATAATAATATTTACTAACCAAGAAGAACAATCTTTCTTTGTAAATTTATTTTTGAATAATAAACTAGAAAGAGCAATCGCAATTGGAGGCACCATACCACCGATCATAACCGCTGCCATAGCTGTGCTTCCGATTCCTGCTAAATTTGGATCCGCTGCTGCAATTTCAATAGAAGCTGTTCCGAATACATAAGCTGCTTTATTAAATGGTCCACCCATATCAATGGACATCATTCCGGCTGCAATAGCGCCTAATAAAATAGCGCTTGTGCCATTCATAGAATTTAAGAAGTTTGTCATTCCTGTATTAATAACCGCAATAATTGGGTTAAAAATAGCCATAATAACGCCGATTAATAAAATTCCGGCAACCGGATAAATAAGCATTGGTTTAATGCCTTCTAAGCTCTGTGGCAAGATTTTATCGCATAATTTTCGAAGTCCAAGCACTAAATAACCGGCTACAAAACCTGCAAATAACGCTCCTAAAAATCCAGGTGTTACCCCTTCCACAGCAGTTAATGTCATACCGCTTTTTGCCAATGCGCCGCCGACAATACCAACTGCTAACGCTGGACGATCCGCAATACTCATAGCAATAAATCCTGCTAAAATTGGGAGCATAAATCCAAATGCCTGATCCCCTACATGTTTAAAGAACGCCGCCAATGGTGTTCCCACACCGAAGAGATCTGGATTAGCTGGATCATAAGTATCTAATAAAAAGGCAATGGCAATTAAAATTCCGCCGCCAATAACAAATGGGAGCATATGGGATACCCCATTCATTAACTGTTTATATAAAGTACGTCCAACACTTTCTTTCTCCTGGACTTCATCGCTTTGTGAAGCTCCGCCTCCTGCGTGGTGATAGATTGGAACTTTTTTATCGATTACTTTTTGAATCAATTCTTCTGGCTTATGAATTCCATCTGCAACTTTTACTTGAAGAACTGGCTTTCCTTCAAAACGAGCCATTTCCACTTGCTTATCGGCTGCTACAATAATACCGTCACATTGTTCAATTTCTTCTTTTGTCAATATATTTTTTGCTCCGCCAGAACCATTTGTTTCCGCTTTTAATGGGTAGCCCATTTCTTTTCCTTTTTGTTCTAACGCTTCCGCTGCCATGAAAGTATGAGCAATTCCAGTTGGACAAGCAGTAACCGCTAATACACGGTATCCGTTCTGTGTGGAAACTTGTTTTGTCTCTTCTTGTTTCACTTCTTCTGCTTTCGTTTCCTCTGGGAACTTCTCTTGTTCTTTTTTATCAATAATTCTTAAATACTCATCTTTATCTTTTGCCGCTAAAAGATCTGCTCGAAATTGATCGTCCATTAAAATAGTAGAAAGTCGAGATAATACTTCTAAGTGAACGTCACTTCCTTCTGCTGGCGCTGCAATCATAAAGAATAAGTTGGAAGGCTCTCCGTCCATGGAATCATAATCCACTCCTGCTGGCACTGTCATGGAAGCAAGCCCTGCTTTTGTTACCGCCTTATTTTTGGAATGAGGAATTGCAATTCCCGCTCCTATGGCAGTTGTGCCCATTTCTTCTCTTGTAAGAATGCCTCGCTTATACTCTTCTTTGTCTGTCAAATTACCTGTTTGATCCATAAGACCAATCAGCTTATCAATAGCTGCTTCTTTGGAATCCACAGATACACCGAGCTCAATGGCTTCTTTTTTCAACAAATCTGTAATTCTCATACTGGTTCCTCCTCTTTTTTCTATTGTTTAAAGTTGTTTCCATAACTCCATAATATCATCATAAGCTGCAAGCCCTTCTGAAAATGCGGTTGCACTTCCTGTTGCCGCTCCAAGTTTTAATGCCTCTTCATAGCTTCCTGTTTTTTCATAGCCTGCAAGAAATCCTGCTACCATAGAATCTCCGGCACCAACGGAATTTTTTACCGTTCCTTTTGGAGTTCCCATGCGATAGATATTTTTCTCCTCATCAATTAAAATAGAGCCGTCTCCTGCCATGGAGATTAACACATTTCTTGCGCCCATTTCCTGTAATTTTTTCGCATAGAAAACAATTTCTTCATCACTTTTTAATACAGTTCCAAACATTTCACCTAATTCATGATTGTTCGGTTTAATTAAAAATGGCTGATATTTTAAAACATTGAGCAAGAGATCTTTTGTGGCATCTACGACAATTTTAATCTGTCTTCCTTGTAAACGCTCCATAATCTTTTCATAAATATCCGCTGGCAATGTCTTTGGAATGCTTCCTGCCAAAACTAAGCTGTCATTTTCTTGTAATCGATCCAATTTGGCAAACAGTTCCTCTAACGCCTCATCTGTGATCACAGGTCCTTGTCCATTGATCTCACTTTCTTCTTGAGACTTAATCTTTACATTAATTCTGCTCATTCCTTCTTGTAAATGAATAAAGTCCGTTTGAATTCCCATGGCTTTTACACCTTTTTCAATGGCTTCCCCTGTGAATCCTGCAATAAACCCAAGAGCAACACTATCAAATTGCAGCTCCTTTAATACGACGGATACGTTAATTCCCTTTCCTCCGTAATAGACTGCTTCATCGCTTGTGCGATTCACTTCTCCTAATGAAAGGTTGTCAACTTTCACCACATAATCAAGAGCCGGATTAAATGTAACTGTGTAAATCATTACGCCTCTACCTCCTTTATAATCGCTGCATCTACATATTTTTGTGCTGGTTTTTGATCCGTAAGAATAATTGCTTCTTCTAATTTCGCGAATGTCACCGCAGTTGTTTTTGCAAATTTCGTATGATCCGCTAAAATATAAGCATTTAATGAGCGTTTAATCGCTTCTTTCTTCACATAAGCCTCATCAACGGTTGGGGTGCTAAATCCCCCTTCTATGGAAATTCCATTGGTTCCAATAAAACATTTTGTAAAATTATATTTTCTTAAATTATCAACGGCCTCTGTTCCAATAATTGCTTCGGTATTTCCTTTTAATTCTCCACCGAGAATATAAGTTCTAATTCCTTTTTTTATTAACTTCTTCCCGTGAACAATTCCATTTGTTACAAAGGTTGCCCGTTTTTCTGTAATATAATCAATCATTTTCTCTGTGGTTGTCCCTGCGTCGAGAAACACTATATCTTCTTCTACAAGCAAGCTCGCTGCATAACGACCAATTTTCTCTTTTTCTATTTGACTCCATGTATTTTTTGTATCAACATCATACTCCGTTGTCAAAAATTCTTGTTCAAATCTAGTGGCGCCTCCATGTACTTTCTTTAGCTTTCCTTGTCGGTCAAGAACGGTCAAATCCCGTCTTATTGTCGATTCTGAAGCATCGAAGAGTTTTGTCAGTTCCAATACGGTCACCGCATTTTTCTCCTCTAAATACTTTAAAATCGCCTGTTGTCTTTCTTCTGTTAACATGTGCAGCTCCTCCTTACAGTTTTCATTATAGCACTTTTTTCCCGTTTGTCAATCACTTTCAGTCATTTTCTTTCAAATTAATTCATATATTTTATTTGTTTCAATCAATTACAGTCATAAAATTTCCAATTCCATTCATTTTCCCTCCATATATCGCCACAAATATGACTGATTTTGACGATGATTAAAAAAAGAACACTTTCTGCCAAATGAAAACTTTGTCTCTGGCAAAAAAGCGTTCTTCTTTTTTATTCTTTTATAATTCTTGTATCTTCATGCTCTTCATAAGTCTTTGTAAAAATGTGGCTTCCATCATTTTTTGTTTCATCGGTATGATAAAATAAATATTCATGCTCCTCTGGTTGGAGAGCCGCCTGAATGGAAGCAAGTCCAGGGTTTGCAATCGGTCCAATTGGCAGCCCTTTATTTTTATAGGTATTATATGGGGAATCAATTGTCAGATCGCTATAAAGAACTCGATTCACATTATATTTTCCCTCTGTCAAAGGATAAAGAACCGTTGGACACATTTGTAATTTCATATCTATTTTTAAACGATTGTAAATCACGCCTGCAATCGTCGGTCTCTCTTCATCTAATTTCGCTTCTCTCTCAATAATGGCTGCAATATTAATGATATTATATAACCCTTGTTCGGAACTATTTATTTCTTCTCCTAACGATGCCATCACATTATCTTCAAACGCCTGCAACATTCTCGCTACGATGTCGCTGGCACTTGCTCCCTCTTTAAACTCATACGTCGCCGGAAATAAAAATCCTTGTAACTGATAGTCGACCCCTTCTGGTATTTCTAACTGTTTTAAAAATTCTACATCCTCAACTATCAATGCAATATTTGGATACAAAGAATTATTATAGGCT
>Cebus_capucinus_imitator_PRJNA485217_SSR105__coassemble_338_pt1 | contig 22765 bp, 21 predicted proteins | sample Cebus_capucinus_imitator_PRJNA485217_SSR105__metabat2_low_PE_004 | metagenome-assembled genome bin Cebus_capucinus_imitator_PRJNA485217_SSR105
GCTGCAAGAAATGCGAGAAAATGAGTCGATGTATCGGGATCCGATCTCAGGTGTGTTACAAAAAAGCTATGCCGAGTCGATTATTGAAGAGGGCATCGAAAAAGGCGGAGATGGATACTTAATTTTATTTGATATTCGGGACTTTTTAGCGATAAATGAAAAATATGGAATGATTATCGGAAATACGATTGTAGAGGAAATCGGTGGAATTCTTTTAAATATGAAAGGAATTCTTGTGGACAGGGCAGAAAATGGACAAGTTGCCGTAGAAAAATTTATGAAGCAGGAACGCTTCTCTTATGATCTCATTTTGATGGATATTCAAATGCCTGTGATGAATGGGTTAGAGGCGACGAAAAAGATCCGCCACTTAAATCGAGAAGATGCGAAAAAGGTTCCAATTATTGCGATGACCGCCAATGCATTTAATGAAGATATGAAGAAATCGATTCAAAGCGGCATGAATGGTCAGCTATCAAAACCAATCGATATGCAAGAGTTTGAAAAAATATTAAAAAATGTATTAAAAGAAGAAACACAATAGAAAGAATGTGTAAAGAAATGAGATGTCGGCAAGAGAATAGCGGAAAGTCTATTGACAAATGAAGAAAAGTTGATATAATTTTTAGTATTATGAGTGTTGGAAAATGCGTAAAACGTATAGTTCCACAAAAAAAGAAGGAGAACGAAGTACAATGGACGATTCTGACAGTGAGACTGCCGGAGACAATTTCATTTATAGAGAGGGAATCGGTAAAAACTCATGGAACCATGGGTCTATGACGGTTGCCCGCAAAGGTAGAAAGTTTCTTAGCGAGACTTTTTCCCTTTGGATAAAGAGAAAATGGCATGGTTTACCATTTGCATTGACATGGGCAAGGGTGAACTATGCCTTTTTGTGCTTTTATGAAAGATGGCGATGGTGATGAGAAACGATGAAAATAACGATGAAAAATTAAAAAGGTGAAAAAATAAAAGAAAGAAAATAAAAGAGAAAAAGGAGACAAAATGATGGACTCGATACCGCAACAGATATTTATACAGATTATTTTAATTTTATTAAACGCATTTTTTGCAGGAACAGAAATCGCGCTGCTATCTTTAAATTCAGGGAAGTTGCGCAAAAAACAAGAAGAAGGGGATAAAAAAGCCGGAAAGCTATTGAAGTTAGTGGAACAGCCGGCAGGATTTTTGTCAACGATTCAGGTAGGAATCACATTGGCAGGATTTTTAGGAAGTGCGTTCGCAGCAGAAAACTTCTCAGGATATATTGTGGACTGGGTGACAAATGATTTAGGATTTCATGCCATTCCATTAAAAGTATTAGGAACGCTTTCTATGATTCTTGTTACGATTATTTTAGCATATTTTACATTGGTATTTGGAGAACTCGTTCCAAAGCGTATTGCTATGCAAAAGCCTTATCTCGTGGCAAGAATTGCTTGTGGACCTGTATCCGCCATTGCAACGATTATGCGACCAGTCATTTGGTTTTTATCGCTGTCAACGAATACAGTTCTTCGCATTTTACGTTTGAAGACAGAAGCGGAAGAGGAAAATGTGACAGAAGAAGAAATTCGTATGATGGTGGAACTCGGTGGGAAAAAGGGAACGATTGATGAAACAGAGGAAGAATGGATTCAAAATGTATTTCGATTTGACGATATTAATATTGATTCCATTATGACGAGAAAGTCAGATATTATATCGATTTCCGATGAGGAGCCGACAGAAGAGATATGGAATATTTTTGCAGAAACAGGATTTTCAAGACTTCCTGTATATGGGAGCGATGAAGACGATATCGTTGGTATTTTAAATGCAAAAGCATTTTTATTAAATGAAAGCAAAGAAGAAGGTCAAAAGAAACCATGGCAGAAATTATTAAAACAGGCGTACTTTGTGCCGGATTCTTTAAAGGCAGATGCATTGTTTGAAGAAATGCAGCGAAGAAAGGAGCATATAGCCATTGTTGTAGATGAATATGGTCAAGTAGCAGGGCTTATCACATTAGAAGACTTGTTAGAAGAAATTGTTGGAAATATCTATGATGAGTTTGATAAAGCCGAACGACCGGAGTTAGAACAAGTTGGAGAATCTACATGGAGAGCGGCTGGAAGCCTGATGCTTGAGAAAATGGAAGAACAGCTTGGAGTTGAGATTCCGGAACAAGAGCAGTATGAAACCGTAGCCGGATTGATTTACCATGAACTCAATATGATTCCAAAAAATGGCACATGCGCTATTGTCGTCGCTTATGGATTAAAGTTCCGTGTTACAAAGATGCGTGGACCAAAGATCGTGGAAGTTTTGATTGAGAAGATGAAGGAAGAAAGTTCTGAGGAAGAATAGGGGGAGTCTCAGTCTATAAAAAAATAAGAGCCAATCGCTTGACATTTATAGGAAATTAGTATATAATTTAGAACTGTCTGAAACTTTTAGACAGTTTGCCCAGATAGCTCAGTCGGTAGAGCAGAGGACTGAAAATCCTCGTGTCGCTGGTTCGATTCCGGCTCTGGGCATTTTTCTATTCTAGGAGTGAAGATATCTTCTATAATTGTGGAAAACGTATTTTACACAAAGATGAAGAGACTTATGGAATCGAAGAACTTTTGTAAGCATTTATAGTGTAAAAATTCATGAAAATACATGGAGTTAAAAAAATAAAAAAAATTTAAAAAAAACTCTTGCCAAGAAGTAGAAACTATGATATAGTATACTACGTCGAAAGGAAAGAAAAATCCTTGAGAAAATATGAAACACTAAAAAGAAAAAAGTTCTTGACAGAACAGAGAAAATAGTGTAGAATAATTGAGTGTCAAGTGACACAGAGTAAAAATGAATACGCGGGTGTAGTTCAATGGTAGAACACTAGCCTTCCAAGCTAGATACGTGGGTTCGATTCCCATCACCCGCTTTTTGCACGAGTGGCTCAGTGGTGGAGTATCGCCTTGCCAAGGCGAGGGTCGCGGGTTCGAATCCCGTCTCGTGCTTTTTTTTATTGCTTCGGAAACCTTATAAATACTAGGTTTTCGATTTTTTTTGCATTCCAAAACTGGATACACTTGGAGACACTTTTTTTAATGGTCTATAATAAATGTTGGGTGGGTATTCCATTCCGACATTTTTATGTAATAAAAAGAATATTTCTTTAGTCTTGAATCGATTAGTGGTTGCGAAGAAATAGAATTGGATCTATTTTGATTTTAGACGGTTTTTGAGTGTATACTCTTATAAATGAGCAGGCTTTGCCTTTATAAAAATAACAGAAAATTTTGAAAAGAAAAAATATTCTAAATATTTTGAAAATAACTGTTGACAGAACATGGAATCTCATGTATACTAAGTACATATTAGTTTTGTTATTGATTCGTATATAATATTGTTTATTCCAATTCACATATTATTAGAGGTTATAGAAAGCTAAATATAATCTGTAATATTATGTGAATTTTTATTTGTATAATTTACAGAAATAATTATACAAATAAGGAGGTACCGCACATGATGACAGGTACAGTAAAATGGTTTAACTCAGAAAAAGGATTTGGATTTATTTCAAAGGAAGATGGCACAGATATTTTTGCTCATTTCTCACAGATTAAATCTGACGGATTTAAGTCTTTAGACGAAGGTGATAAAGTAAGTTTCACTATCGAAAAAGGCGCTCGTGGCGAACAGGCTGCAAACATTGTAAAAATGTAAGATAGAATAACAAAAGGAGCTTTTGCAAAGTAGAGGTTGATTATCACACTCTATGGGGCAAAAGCTCCTTTTTGTATCAATAAAATTGTGTCAATAAAAAGATTTCAATAAAAAGATTTCAATGAAAAGATGGGGGAGGAATTATTGATCTTCTTCAAAAGTGATATTAATTTTGGCATTTGTTGTGCGAACACGAAGGTTTTTCTCCCCTTTTGTATTCATATGAGTTGGCAAAGTGCTGGAGCTATTGGAAGTATGGCTCGTTATATTATAATCCATAATACTTCCTGTAATTGAGCCTTTGATTGGCGCATTTGACGTATGAAGATCAATATTTTTTCCACATAAATGAAGAACTTCAATGGTTCCGTTGGAGGTTGACAGAGTCACTTCTTCGGAACAATCAATGTTCTCACCGTGAATTTTTGAATTGGAAGTGTGAGCAATTAAATTTTCACTAAAGATATGATTTGCGTGGATAGAAGAGTTTGAAGTAGTAAGTTCTATCTCATTTGCTGTTAGTTGTTCCGCTGTTATTTTGGAGTTGCTCGTCTTCGCCCATAAGGAGTTTAAATGATGAAATCCATGTATTGCAATCGAAGAGTTACAAGTTTCTAAACTGACATTTCCGGAAAATGTCTCTGGAATCTTTAGTATGAGCTCTCTTGTTTTTTGAAAACCAAATGGATTAAAGAACCACATTTTTTTCATTCTATGGACCACATGAAAACAGTGATTTTCTTTTGAGATGGAAAAATCGTCGATATTTTTTATTGGCTCAAAATCTACTTCTGGATAGGCGATTGGCTCTCTTTTCACAATGATTTTTGTATTTTGTGCCTCTACAATAATAGAGCAAAGAGAAGATAACATCGTATCAGAAGTTGTCTCTTCTTTTAGCGATATTTGGTTTTGTTCCAATGGTTTTATCGGAGAAGCGTTTAGTGTTGCATTGTTATCTAAATAAGATTCATATTCTAATTTTAGTTTATGAGCGGCTTGTTCTGGCGTTCCAATTGTTTTTAAAATATCCTCTCCATGTTCCATTCGATCGTAAAGCATTTCTTCAAAATATTCCCGTATTTGTTCCCGATCATTGAGATTGAGTTTTTCTAATTGTTCCATCAGTTGTTTCATATATGTTTGAATATCCATAAAAACCTCTCTTTCTGCCCCTTAAACTAGGAAGCGATGGCAAATTATTTCGTTGTTTTTTCTTCTACAAAGGAATAAATTTTTTTCATTTCGTCCCATTCCGATAAAAATTCCTGTACCTTTTGTTCACCGATTTCTGTAATTTCATAATATTTTCGAATTCTTCCGTTATATTCTTGCTTATACGTTGTTAAACAGTTGGATTTTTCTAGCCGCTTTAGAATGGGATAGAGTGTGGACTCTGAGATTTCAATACAATCCGACACTTCTTTAATAATTTGATAGCCATAGGAAGCGGAATGATGAAGGACAGATAGGACACAAATATCGAGAATTCCTTTTTTTCGTTGGGTATCCATAAAGTAACACTCCTTTCTTGTAATGATTTCGATATACTATGCAATATATACTATATATAACATAGTATATAAAAAGAAGCGGTTTGTCAAGGGGGAGAAAAAAGAAAAGTAAAGAAATATTAACAGGCATAGACGAAACAAGAAATTTACAGTAATATGTAATGACGGAAAGAGCAAATAAAAGAAAAATTTATTTGACCGAAATACTATGTCATTTAGCATAAAAGTGAATACAAAAAACATGCGGAAAGGAAAAAGAAGATGCTGAAAAAGAAGAAAATTTTACTAATATTTTTCGGAATCAATTTAATTGGAGTGGCAGTCGCTCTTATTTTAGAAAGCCGTTTAGGCTGCGATCCAATTGGGCTTATAAGTGATGGACTTGCCCATGTATTTTCAGTGAAGTTCGGAATTGGTTCTTTCATTTATAATTTAACAATGATCATAATTGCGCTGCTTGTAGCAAGAAAGAATTTAGGAACAGGAACGATTGTATATGGATTGTTGTCTGGATTTTTCATCGATTTCTATCAAATGCTTTTTAGCAAATTAACATTGGCTGATCGAGGAATGATTGTAGCGATTCTTACTTTTGCAGTGGGAGAAATTTTAATGGCAGCGGCATTTGCTGTCTTTATGGAATTGGAATTAGGAATGACAGCTCTTGATGCATTTTTAATGAAAATACAAGAGCTCACTCATATCCCATATGCATACTTAAAAATAGCGATGGATATTTGTCTTGTAATCAGCGGAACCATTATGGGTGGAGCATTTGGCGTCGGTACGATTGTATCCGCTCTTATCACAGGAATTCTTGTGGCAAAATGGGCAAAGATTATCGGTTGAATTCAAGGAAAATTAACGGAAAAACCGATGAGTCAATATCAGATCAATGAAGAAGTATAGAAGATAAAAATATAGTATGTAAAAAAGGCTGTTGCTAAGAAACGGTATCGAGAAGAGAGGGAAGATTTTCTGATATGATTTTCTTACAATAGCCTTTTTGTATTATATGTTCCAATGGGCTGCTAACCACTCTAATTTTGCAATTGCATATTCAAAGAAATGCTGGTAGGATTCGCAGAAATAATTCTGATTGTTAGCCGTATAATCTCTTTTACAACCGCCTCTGCATAGAGGATACCATTTACAAGTCTTACAAGTTTCGCCTCGTCTTAATCCTTCTTTAAAAAAGGGCGGCAGTTCCATCGGAGGTTGTTCAAAAAAATGAAAGTCCTTGTCGGCTATATTGGCAATGCGATAGGAGTCGAGAACATAGAAATCACAAGGAAAAATATCCCCATTTGCTTCAATAATATTTTGCATCGAACATCTGCCCATTTGTGTACATGCTTCCGGTGCATATCCTTTGAGAGCGAGAATCCAGTTATCAAATTCACGAATGGATACAGGGGTGTTTGTTTGAAGATCGTGAAACCAAAGATCAAAGAGATCTTTTAGCGCCTGTTCATAAAGCGGAGGAGTCAACGACCATGGAAGTTGTCCGCGCTCCTGTCCAATCGGATCGAGGCAAGGAATGTACTGATGATAATAAAAGCCTTCTTTCTTTAGAAATTGATAGATCTTTCTAATTTTTTTGGCGCTCTGTTTTGTTAAGACACAGAGAATATTTGTTTCAATCCCTTCTCTTTGTAGAGTTTTTGCAGTTTTTAATACTTTCTGGAAAGTTCCATTTCCAGTGGCATCTAATCGACTTTTATCATGAATTTCTTTAATACCGTCTAAGGAAACTCCGACTAAAAAATGATTTTCTCGTAAAAAAGGATACCATTCTTCTGTTAAGAGAGTTCCATTTGTTTGAAGGGAAAAAAATAGTTTTGTCTGAGGTTTTTTATATTTTTTTGTATATGCAATCAATGCTTTGAAAAAGTCAAGCCCTGCTAATGTCGGTTCACCGCCTTGAAAACCAAAAGTACAAGAAAGTTCTGCTGTTTCCAAGGCTTTTTGTACAATGGTTTCTAAAAGATCGGTGCTCATGATCCCGTAAGAATGAATTTCTCGATTTTCACATTCATCTTCATAAAAGCAGTATTGACAGCGAAGGTTGCAGTTCGAAGAAGCTGGCTTTATGAGCAGTTGGAGATGTTTCATATGATAGATACCCCTTTCTAATAAATTTCCTTTGTTCTATTTCTTTTTATTTTAGCATAGTTTTTTCTATTCTGATTCTAAAAATAAAAAAGAGATGGACATAGAGAATAAAGGTTGCTTTGTTATTTTATTTGATATATAGTTTTAGTATTAAGGGAGATTGAGAAGGCAAAGAAAAGTTGGTAAGTATCAAAAGAAAATATAAAAATAAGCGATGTAGGAGGGAATTTTTATGGTAAGTATTCAAAATTTAATTGACAATCCGAATATCAGAATGATAGAAGAGAAAAAAGGGATCAAAGTGCTTGAATACATAAAAGATTTGAGTGTTGATCCAAGTTCTGCGATGAATGCATATTATTGTCATGAGATGAATGTTCGGAAGCGCCAAGTATTGATCGATTTGGAAAATAGTGGAATTGTAGTCAGTGCAGGGGCGATGCAGTGGACAGCGGGAGCTGTGGAAGCAAGAAGCGATATTAAAGGAGTTGGCGATTTCTTTGGAAAGGCTTTAAAAGGTTCGGTGACAAAGGAATCTACGGTAAAACCGAGATATTATGGAACAGGATATGTCATGTTAGAGCCGACTTATAAATATATTCTCCTTGAAAATGTGCAGGATTGGGAAGGCGGAATCGTATTAGATGATGGGCTATTTCTTGCTTGTGAGGATACCGTTGATCAAACGATTGTTGTAAGAAGCAATGTTTCAAGCGCTTTATTAGGAAATGAAGGTTTGTTTAATCTAGCACTAAAAGGACATGGAATTGCTGTACTTGAGAGCAAAGCGCCAAGAGAAGAGTTAGTGGAAATTATATTACAAGATGATGTTGTGAAAATTGATGGGAATTTTGCAATTGCGTGGAGTGGTTCTTTAAAATTCACCGTAGAGAAATCCACAAAAAGTCTAATCGGTTCCGCAGTTTCAGGTGAGGGGCTTGTGAATGTCTATCGAGGCACAGGAAGAATTTTAATGGCTCCGATCGCATAAAGAAATAGAGGATAAAAATAGAAAAGGAATTTAGAAAAAATATGAAAAAGTGGAAAGGAAACGAGATATGGCAAGAACGGATTGTGAAATGTGCGGAAACTATGTATACGATGAAGAATATGAGTGCTATGAATGTCAAGTGAATTTAGATGAAGATGAGATGGCACGGTTTTTATCCGATACGTTTTACGAGTGCCCCTATTATCAGACAAATGATGAGTATAAAATCGTAAGAAAACAGATATAAGAAAACAAAATATTAGAGGAAAATAGCAAATAAGAATAAAAAACACCTTAGAGTATAAAAATATTCGTTTATGCTAACAGTTGTATAAGAAGAAAAGATCGAGTATAATAAAATTCAGAACAAAGCAGATATAATAAAGCAATTTACAGTAAATAACTGGAAATCAAAAAATAATAGAATGACATGAAAGGAAATGAACTATGACATTAGAACAAAAATTACAGGAATATGCAAAGCTCATTGTGCGTATTGGGGTAAATGTGCAGAAAGGACAAGATATCGTTCTTCGCTGTCCAGCAGAATGTTATGAATTTGCAAGAATGATTACAAAAGAAGGGTATGAAGCAGGAGCGAGACAAGTGATTGTACATTTTAAAGATGAGCAGATCAGCAGACTCACTTATGATTATGCAGACCTTTCTGTTTTTGAAGAAATACCAGCTTGGCAGGCGGAGTCATTGAATCAGTATGCAAGAGAGGGTGCTTGTTTTATCAGTATTTCAGGCGGAGATCCTGAGGTGTTTAAAGGGGTCGATAGCGCGAAATTAAAAGCCAATGCAAAAGCGGCGGATAAGGCTTACGAAGTTTTTTATGAAAGAATGATGGCAAGCGAAATTCCTTGGAACGTTGTAGCGATTCCAAATGAAAAATGGGCGATGAAAGTATTTCCAAATGTGACAAAAGAGGAAGCGATGGAGCAGTTATGGGAAGCTGTTTTCCAAGCAACTCGCATTGGAACAACAGATGATGCGGTAAAAGCATGGAAAGAGCATAACGAGTTTTTAGCAAAGAAATGTAAGCAATTAAATGAAATGCAGTTTGCAAAACTTCATTATAAAAATAGTATTGGAACAGATTTTGTAGTTGGATTAGCGAAAAATCATATATGGGAAGGCGGTTCTGAAAAGGATAGCAGAGGTGTTGATTTTGTTGCGAATATGCCGACAGAAGAGATCTTTACAATGCCTGATTATCGAGTAGGAGAAGGAACAGTTGTATCGGCTCTTCCGCTTTCTTTTGAAGGAACATTGATTAAAAACTTCCGCCTCGTCTTTAAAAATGGTAGAGTGGAGGAATTTTCAGCAGAAGAAGGAGAAGAGGCATTAGATCGTCTTTTAAACTCTGATGAAGGAAGCAGACATTTAGGAGAAGTAGCTTTAGTGCCATTTGATTCTCCAATCTCTAATATGGGAATTTTATTTTACAATACACTTTTTGATGAAAATGCTTCTTGCCATTTCGCTTTTGGAGAATGTTATCCAACAACGATACAAGGCGGAACTTCTATGACAGGAGAGGAAATACAAGAAGCCGGCGGAAACCACTCTATGAATCATGTGGATTTCATGGTTGGAACTTCCGATCTATCCATTACAGGAATCAAAGAAAATGGAGAAGAAATTCCAGTCTTTGTAAATGGAAATTGGGTATTATAAATAGGATAGTGTCAAGTGATTTATGAAAAAACAGAAACAAGAAAAAAGGCTCAATTGAACCTTGAAAATCTGTAAATAGAAAGAAGGATAGAAAAATGAATCATGTATTTGAACAATTAAAGAAGGAATTAGACCGTGTGCAATCTCTTCAGATGGCGTTGACGTTATTTTATTGGGATAATGCCACAGCCGCTCCAAAACAGGGGGTTGAGACAACTGCAAAAGCTATGGGAATTTTGTCAGGAGAGCTTTATCATGCGCTGATTAATGACAAAGTAAAAGATCTCATGCATCAACTGGAGAGGGAATCAGAACTGGATTCTTATGAACAGGCGGTATTAAAAGAATTAAAGAAGACGTATGAAGATCTTGAGTTAATTCCAGCCGAAGAGTATCAGGCATACTCTGAGCTTACGTCAGTCTCTCAACATATTTGGCAGGAAGCAAAGGAGAAAAATGATTTTCAGATCTTTGCTCCGACTTTAGAGAAAATCATTGAATATCAGAAGAAGTTCGCAGACTATGCATTAGCGGCAAAAGGCACATTTAAAAGCCGCTATGATAAGCTGTTAAATGATTATGAAGAGGGATTTACGACAAAAGAGTTAGATGAATTTTTTGGAAAGTTAAAAGAAACGATCGTTCCTCTTGTAAAAATGGTTGTGGAAAAAAATGGGAAAATCAATAAGAAATATGCTTCTCGCTCTTATCCGATTGAAAAGCAAAAGGAATTTAATGAATTTCTTGCAAAATATGTAGGATTTGATTTTCAGAGAGGGGTTATGGCAGAAAGCGCTCACCCTTTTACAACAGAATTGCATAACAAAGATGTTCGTATTACAACTGCTTATATGGAGAATCTGATGGAAAGCGCCATTTTCTCAACGATTCATGAGAGCGGTCATGCGGTGTATGAGATGGGTGTCGACGATCGCTATACGTTCTCCATAGTTGGCGGCGGAACTTCTATGGGAATGCATGAAAGTCAATCAAGACTTTATGAAAATAATATCGGAAGAAGCAAAGCCTTTTGGGAGCCATTATTTCCAAAGCTAAAAGAGACGTTTAAAGAGCAATTAAACGATGTAGATTTGGATACATTTTTTGTTGGAATGAATAAAGCGGAGCCTTCTCTCATTCGTACAGAGTCTGATGAATTGACTTATTGTTTACATATTATGGTGCGCTATGAAATCGAGAAAATGTTTATGAATGGCGAGTTAGGAACAGATGCGATCAAAGAAGAATGGAATAAGAAATATGAAGAATATTTAGGCATCTGCCCAGAAAATGATGCGGAAGGCGTTTTACAAGATGTGCATTGGTCACAAGGAAGTGTTGGATATTTCCCATCTTATGCCATTGGAAATGCCGTAGCAGCTCAGATTTATGCGCATTTAGAGACGATTATGCCAGTCGAACAATATTTACGAGAAGGCAATCTAAAGCCAATTATTGAGTATTTAAGAGAGCATATCCACCGCTTTGGAAAGACAAAAAATATGCAGCAGATCTTAATGGATATGACAGGAGAGGGATTTAATCCTGATTATTATACAGCCTATTTAAAAGAAAAATACACCACAATCTATGGGGCATTATAGGCAGAAAGAAAGGGAAGGAAAAGCAGATGAATATTGTATTGTTAGAAGGGCTTGGTATTTCAGATGAAAAATTAAACGGCTATTTAGAACCGTTAAAAAATGCGGGACATCAAGTGGCGGTTTATGAAAGAAATGACGATATAGCAGTTCAGATAGAAGAAGCGAAAGATGCGGATATTTTAATCATCGCGAATATGCCATTAAAGGGCGAAGTGATTCGCAGTTGCAGCCATTTAAAATATATTAATGTGGCATTTACAGGAGTGGATCACGTTGATCTGAATGCGGCAAAAGAATGTGGAGTGAAGGTGAGCAATGCCAGCGGATATTCCAATGATGCGGTGGCAGAGCTTACGATCTGCATGATGCTTTCTCTATTAAGGAATTTCCCAGCAGTGGAAACAAGATGCAGAGAAGGTGGCACAAAAGATGGTCTTATTGGCGGAGAATTAAATGGAAAGACAGTTGGAATTATTGGAACTGGCGCCATCGGTTCTGCTGTTGCCCGTCTTTGCCGTGCTTTTGGCTGCAAAACAATTGCCTATAACGGATTTACTCAGAAAGAAAATACAGAAGATATGACATATCTTCCAATGAAAGAGATGATGGAGCAGGCGGATATTGTTTCTCTTCATTGTCCTGTGACAGAGCAGTCAAGAGGAATCATTAATGCGGAAACATTGAGCTATATGAAACCAACAGCATACTTAATCAATGAAGCGAGAGGGCCGGTTGTGGACTCTGTGGCATTGGCAGAGGCGTTAAATTCTGGGAAAATCGCAGGTGCAGCAGTTGATGTGTTTGAGATGGAACCTCCAATTCCAGCGAAACACCCATTGCTTCAAGCAAAAAATGTGCTAGTGACGCCACATATCGCTTTTGCAACAAGGGAGTCTATGGTGAAACGAGCAGATATTATTTTTGACAACTTGCAAAGTTTCTTAGAGGGAAATCAAAAGAATATTATTTTATAAGTTTGAAGTATCGTTTTTCATAAAAATATAAGAGGTCATAAAATTCAAAAAGTTTTGAGTTTTACGACCTCTTATTTCATTACTGTTCTGAGTGTGTAAGCTCTTCAAGCCAGCGATTGATTTTTGTTAATGTCTCGTCAGAAGGCTCTTTTTGACCGCAATAAGAAGCGATCAAATGATCCATAGAAAGTCCATATGTTTTTTCAAGAGATGAATTTAATAACATCTGGTGATATTCTGTCTTCGTACAAGTTGGGTGATAGATGTATTGACGACTTTCTTTGCGAATATCAAGATATCCTTTGATCATAAGGCGATTTAAAAATGTATTCACTGTTTGAATTGCTTTCTCATCATGAAAATATTTGGAGCGAATTTGAAGCCCTGTTAATTCTGTCTGTTCAGACCAAAATAACTCCATAATTTCATATTCCGTATTGGATAGTTTGTTAAATTTTTTCATGGAAAATGCCCCTTTCAAGTGACTCAATGTTATAATAGATGCTAGATAGGTTCCTAAAGTTTGCTAGTTTTTTCTTTATTATACCACAATTATAACACAAGTCGCAAAGGAATGGGAACTATTATTCTTTGCTTAAAATATCATAGTTGATTTTTTTATAAAAACGCTCTTTGACTTCTTCAAAGTTTTTTGTCTTGCCAAGAATCCACATCAGTTTTACCGCAGCGGATTCCACGGTCATATCATAGGCTTGCAATACGTTATATTGGTTAATGGCTTTAAAACCGACTTCATAGACTTCGGCATCGCTTCCTTCCAACATAACTTGTGTCGCAATTACAATGATTTTTCCCTGTTTTGTCATATGTTCCAGTTCGTTAAAAAAGTTTCTCATATCGTGGAATGGAATTCCGCCGACGCCATAGCTTTCAATAATAATGGCATCATAGTGTTGGCTAATATATTGAAGAATCTCCGGTTCCACGCCCGGAATGAGTTTTAAGACAAACACTTTTGGATCTAATTTATCATAGAAAAGAGGGGCGTGAGGCTCATTTTCTGTTTCGACATATTGAAGAATACGGCTCTCATCGATAAAGGCAGCGACAGGATAATTGATGCTTTCAAAGGCACTGTAACTTTTGGAACGAATTTTTCTGGCCCTTGTTCCGACAATAGCTTTCCCATCGAATACGAGATAGACACCTTTTACCCCTGATTTTGTTGCAAATCGAATGCTGTCCATTAAGTTTTTCGTAGCGTCGGTAATAGGAGCGCTAATAGGGCGCTGAGATCCGGTGATAATAATTGGTTTTTCAGAGTTTTGGATTAAATAGGAGAGGGCAGCAGATGTATATGCCATCGTATCGGTTCCATGGGTGATGACAAATCCATCATAATGTTCGTATTCCGTTTGAATTTCCGCTGCAATTTTAATCCAATGCTCCGGCTGAATATTGGTGCTGTCGATGTTTAAAATTTGGCGAACGCTTAAATTACATAATTTTTTTGCATCTGGTATATAAGTGAGAATTTCTTCGGCAGTCGTATCAGGAGCAAGACCGTTTTCTGTCTGAACAGATGCAATGGTTCCGCCCGTTGCTAAAAGAAGTAATTTTTTCATGGTTTTATCCTTTCTGTCTGGTGGATTCCTTGATCCTAGTATCTTTTTATTATAAAAAAAATAGAGAAGAGAATCAAATAAATTTCCGCTTCTGTTGGAGTATAGAAAGTTTTTAAAGGGTTATTCTGAATGTTTTGTTAAAAATTTTAAAAACTCCTGCATGGAAAAAGTCAAATAGCGCCCTTTTTTATGGTAGAAGAAAATGGTTCGAAAACTTTCTTCGGTATTTAATTTATAATAGATGACATTTGGGTGTGGAATATGATGTTTTACTAACGTATCGCTAATAAAGGAGATACCTAGCCCCGAACAGGTAATATTATAAGCCGTCACCTGTTGATCGAGCTGCAACAATATATGAGGGGTGAATCCATGAAGTTTACAAAGTTCCATTCCGCGTTGCATCGTGTCATTTTCAGGTTTTAAAAATAAAAAAGGTTCTTTTTTTAACAATTCCAATGGGACAAATGGCACGGAATCGTGGATAAAGGAGCCATTTTGAATGGAAGTTGTGGATAACTGAAAAGGTTTTAACTGCTCATTAATGGCAAAGTGAGATGGCACTGCCAAAATTAAATGTTCTTCCTGATAAGGAAATGCCTCAAAGATCTGATCTTGTAAGGTCGAATTGTCAATGATAAAGTCTAGTTGCCCTGTGGATAAAAGATGAATGAGCTGATGAATATTTTCTTCCACAAGATTAATTGTAATGTTTGGAAACTGTGTTTTAAAATCGGTGATCAAAGAGGGCAGCACAAAAGAGGAGAATAAATTGCTGCCTCCGATTGAGAGGGAGCCAGTTTGCAACTGTTGCAGATCCGACATATAATGTTTAAAATTATTTTCTAATTCCATAATTTTCTCAACGGTTTCAATATATGTGAGCCCACATTCTGTCAGACCGATGGGGGAGGTGCTGCGATCAAAAAGAGGGCTTCCGATTTTTTTCTCCACCCGTTTGATGGAAGCGCTTAGAGAAGGCTGGGATACATATAGGCTTTTTGCCGCTTTTGAAAAACTTTTTTGTTTATAGACTTCATAAACATATTCTTTATTTGTAAACATGAAAACTCCTGTCTCTCTTATAACTTTATAATTATAAGAAATATAAATATATTGGTATTTGATTATAATATAAACTTTTCCTATAATGAGATCAAGAGGAAAAGATTTGTAAGAATCGAGAAATTTGAGAAAAGGAAAAGAAGAAATATATATGAGAAGGGGAAGCATTATGGAACGAGAAGTAAGAGTAATGAACGATCAAAAAGAAAACGTATATCGTCAGGAGAAAGATTCTATTGGGAGCAAACAGATTCCAAAAGACGTCTACTATGGGGTACAGTCTTTGCGGGCAGCGGAAAATTTTCGCATTACAGGACTTTATATGCACCCAGAAATTATTAATAGTTTAGCATATATTAAAAAGGCAGCAGCGACTACAAACTGTGAGGTTGGATTATTGGATAAGAAAATCGCCAATGCCATTGTGCAAACTTGTGATGAAATTATCAGTGGAAAGCTGCATGAATTTTTTATTGTGGATCCGATTCAAGGAGGAGCGGGAACTTCGTTGAATATGAATGCCAATGAAGTTATTGCTAACCGTGCCATTGAGATTCTTGGCGGAGAGAAAGGAAATTACTCCATTGTGAATCCAAACGATCATGTAAACTGCGGTCAGTCCACCAATGATGTCATTCCAACAGCGGGGAAAATGACATCTCTTAGGTTGTTAGGGCACGCAGGAACGGAGCTTCGGCGATTGCATAAAACACTCTGTGAAAAGGCGGAGGAATTCAATCATGTCATTAAGATGGGGCGAACACAAATGCAAGATGCGGTTCCAATTCGTTTAGGTCAGGAATTTAAAGCCTATTCCGTTGCGATTATGAGAGATATTCACCGCATGGATAAGGCGATGGACGAAATGAGGAATATCAACCTTGGAGGAACTGCCATTGGAACCGGATTAAATGCCGATGAAAAATATTTGAGAAGGGTTGTTCCAAATCTCTCTGAGATCTCAGGAATGGATTTTGTGCAGGCGTTTGATCTCATCGATGGCACTCAAAATTTAGACTCTTTTGTGGCAGTTTCAGGGGCGGTCAAAGCCTGTGCGGTTACGCTATCTAAAATCGCAAACGATCTTCGCCTAATGTCTTCTGGCCCAAGAGCTGGGTTTGGAGAAATTAATCTTCCGGCAAAGCAAAATGGATCTTCTATTATGCCAGGAAAAGTGAACCCTGTTATTCCGGAAGTTGTGAATCAAGTTGCCTTTAATATTATTGGGAATGATATGACGATTACAATGGCGGCAGAAGCAGGGCAGTTAGAATTAAATGCGTTTGAACCAATTGTATTTTATTGTCTCTTCCAATCCATCGATACGTTAACCTATGCGGTGGAAACTTTTATCGATAACTGTGTAAGCGGAATTACAGCCAATGAGAAACGGTGTCGGGAACTTGTGGAAAATAGTGTTGGTATTATTACAGCGCTAAATCCACATATTGGCTATGAGACCGCAGCGGATTTAGCAAAAGAAGCCATTGCAAAAAATCGTCCAATCAGAGAGTTAATTTTGGAGAAAGGAATTTTAAATGAACAACAATTAAATGAAATTTTGGATCCGATGAATATGACGGAACCGGGAATTTCAGGAAAAGATCTGTTGATGAAATTATAAAAGAGGGCGAAATTTTAGAAAGAGATTTATTAGCTCCGAAGTCCTTATTAAATAAAATAAAAAAATAGCAGGGAATTGTATAAACGAACAACTTATACAATTCCCTATTTTGTGATTGAAGTTTTGGAGCATGATTTTTGCCACTTGTCCTACTTTATAAATTTTTTTATAATAAAGAATAGTAATAGGTGTTTAAGGAAAAAGATGGGAGACGAGAGCAGATGGATAGAGTTGAAACTTGGTTGTTCGATGAGGTCGATCGGTTGGAAGAAGAATTGATCCAATTAAGAAGAGACTTTCATCAATATCCAGAGACTGGTTGGTTGGAGTTTTATACGACAGGAAAGGTGATCGAATATTTAAAGCGACATGGAATTCCTTTTCAATATGGAAAAGAAGTTGTGAACCGGGAGTTTTTATGGGGCTGGCAAAGCGAAGCGATAGAGCAGGCAAAGGACGAGGCAAAAAAACTTGGAATCTGTTCGGATACATTAGAGCAGATGGAAGATATAACAGGAGCCGTTGCCGTCATTGATACAGGGAGAAAAGGGGATATAACAGTGCTGCGGTTTGATATGGACGGGCTGCCTGAAGAGGAGTCAAAAGAACCGAAGAGAGTTCCCGTTTTGCAGCAATTTTGCTCAAAACATGACGGGTGTATGCACGCCTGCGGACATGATGGGCATATCGCTATGGGGCTTTTATTAGCGCGCATTTTGTATGAAAATCGTTCAAAACTAAAAGGAGAGATTCGCATAGTCTTTCAGCCTGCGGAGGAAGGTGTCCGTGGAGGAAAGGCATTTGCAACGGGAGGAGTGCTAAAAGGAGCTAAGTATTTCTTATCGGGACATCTAGGAATGGGCAATAAAAGCGGTGAGCTTGTCCTTGGAACGTATGGATTTTTAGCGACGACAAAACTAGATGTGGAATATTTTGGAGTGTCCGCCCATGCAGGAGGAGCGCCAGAAAAGGGGAAAAATGCACTGCTCTGTGCGTGTGATGCAGTGTTGGCGTTACAGACACTTTGTCAAGATGGAAGGGGTGCAAGCAGAATCAATGTTGGAACAATTGAAGCAGGAACCGGAAGAAATGTCATTGCAGATCACGCATTTTTACAATTAGAAACTCGTGGGGAAACAACGGAGATCGAAGAGGAATTGCATGAGAGAGCATTGGCTTGTCTAAAGGGGGCGGCGATGATGTATGGGTGTCGCTATCAGATCTCGGTACAAGGTCAGGCACCGGCAGCAAAAAGTGATAGCGCGTTAGTAAAACTTGCAAAGCAGGCGTTGATTGATGCCCAGTTCGTGGAAGAACAAAAGAAAGAGAACGGAACAGGCAACAGAAATCAAAAATTAAACCAAATTCAAAAACTTTATGATACAAAGAAATTCAAAGGTTCCGAAGATGTGACCTATTATATGAGAGAGATTCAAAAGCAAGGGGGACAGGCTTTATATCTTGGAATTGGCTCTACAACAAAGGCTTCTCATCACAATACAAAGTTTGATTTTGATGAAAATTCATTGGCACTTGGCGTAAAAACATATTTGGCAATTATACAAAAGCTCATGAGAAACTGTTAGAAGAAGAGAAAGAAAAAAGATTCAAAAGCAAAAGAGATGTAATTTGTGGTATAATAAGTGAGTATGAACGATAAAACAGGCGTTTTATTCTTGTGGCACAGGAAATGAGTATGAGCTACGAAGCAGTAAAAAAGCGTGATAGCAAAAGTTTATCGTAGAATAGAGTTTGAATCTGTTAGCATTTTAATTTTATAATAGAAGGGAACAAAGATGGAGTTTAGAGAATTATTTCCAATATGGAATCAATTGACAAAAGAGGAGCAGGAGCGATTAGAGCAAGGGGTGACGAGAAAAGTTTGTAAAAAAGGAGAGATTCTCCACAATGGGGAATCCGATTGTGTCGGATTGCTTGTGATTGAAGAAGGGTGTTTAAGAGCTTATATTATTTCGGAAGAAGGAAAAGAGATTACGCTTTATCGTCTGTTGGAGAGAGATGTTTGCCTGTTCTCCGCTTCTTGTATGATGAATAATATCGATTTTGATATTACAATTGAAGCGCAGACAGATTGTGTCGTGTGGATAATTCCAGTGCGCCTCTATAAGAGTTTGATGGAAGTTTCCCTTCCAATGGTGAATTATACGAACCAGATTATGGCGGCGAATTTTTCCGATGTGATGTGGCTGCTCGATCAGATTTTATATAAGAGTTTCGATGCGAGATTAGCGGCTTTTTTAATTGAGACAAGTGAAGTGGAAGATTGTTTAGAGATTAAAATGACCCATGATCAGATCGCGAGAAATCTTGGAAGCGCAAGGGAAGTTGTGACGAGAATGTTGAAATATTTTCAGCGGGAGAAAGCGGTGGAACTGGCACGAGGTGTCATTAAGATTACAGATATGGATAAGTTATATGAATGGGCAAAAGATAGTTTAAGATAAAAAACGACTGTGGCTTGTTTTCCACAGTCGTTTTTTATCTTATAATAAATCAAGGATTTCTTGTTCTGTTTTTACGCCAATAGAAGTATTAGTTGGCTGACCATTTTTAAAGACAATCAGTGTAGGAATTGTCATAATATTGAATTTTGCCGCTAATTCTGGCTGCTCATCAACATTAACTTTTCCTACGATAACTCGATCAGAATATTTTTCAGCAATTCCTTCTACGACTGGTCCTAACATACGGCAAGGTCCACACCAAGAAGCCCAAAAATCTACTAAAACAGGTTTATCTGCTTCTAAAACATCTTTTTGAAATGATTCTGTTGTAATTGTTAATTCCTTCATGATATAAATCCTCCTTAAAAACACAAGTATAAGATTCCTTTGACTTATATAAATTCTATTGTGTGTAATGTGTGTGAATTGTGTGTGTTACATAACGTGTGTGTGGTGTGTTTGTTTTGTATGGTGTGATTATAGCAAGGTTTTAAAATGATGACTGTGACGAAGTCACATAAGTTGTATTCTTGTAATAAATGTTGTTTTTACAACAGAAAAGGCAAGCCATCTTTTTTATAATGAGGACATGAAGTTCTTTCTCATCACTCGCTATTTAGTATGGGAAGAAATTTTTGTATTATTCAACAATGATGTGAAAATAAAAAAGAAGAAACAGTATAAAAATATTTTTAAGACAAGGAGAAAGAGAGTATGATTAGAAGAATTATTACGATTCAGGAAGCGTTATGCAATGGCTGTGGTCTTTGTGCCAGCGCCTGTCATGAAGGGGCAATTGTCATTGAACATGGAAAGGCAAAGTTGCTTCGAGAAGATTATTGCGACGGATTAGGGGATTGTTTGCCAGCCTGTCCAATGGACGCCATTTCTTTTGAAGAGCGGGAAGCAAAAGCCTATGATGAGGAGGCAGTAAAAGCTCATTTAGAGCAACGGGCAAACGAGCAAAAAAAGGCAGAGTTTATTGGAACGGGAGGCTGCCCAGGAAGCAAGGCGATGATGTTTTCACAAAATAGAGAAGAAAAAGAACAGAGAAAAGAGCAAGTTAAGAGAGACAAAAATTTCAGTGCTGATTTTGTTGGAGAAATAGAAAGTGAGCTGATGCAATGGCCAGTTCAGATTCAGCTCGTGGCGCCTAATGCTTCTTATTTTCAGGGGGCGAAGTTATTAGTAGCGGCGGATTGTACTGCTTATGCTTATGGCGATTTTCACAGAAAATTTATGAGCGATCATGTGACAGTAATCGGCTGTCCAAAATTAGATCCGATTGATTATTCCGAGAAATTAACTGAGATTTTAAAGCAAAATGACATTAAAAGTGTTCATGTCGTTCGTATGACCGTACCTTGTTGTGGCGGAATAGAGCAGGCGGTGAAAAAGGCGTTACAGGCAAGTGGAAAGATGATTCCATGGCAGATCTCTGTTCTTTCACCACAAGGAGAGATTGTAGAAAGTCTTTAAAAAGATTTGACACATACGATCTTGCATAGAACACAGGAATTTGTTATGATTAGGGAAGAATTCGATTGAAAAAATAACAAAAGTGATATAGGAATGCAAAAGAACAGTATGAGATCGTTTCATGCTGTTTTTTTCTTATAAAAGGAGAAAGAATACATGAAAGTTTTATTAACTGCCATTAATGCAAAGTACATTCATTCTAATTTAGCAGTATATAGTTTAAAAGCCTATGCCAATCGACCTGACGTTGATATTCAGCTGCTTGAATATACGATTAATCATTATGAAGAAGATATTTTACAGGATATTTATAAACAAGGGGGAGATATTATTTGTTTCTCCTGCTATATTTGGAATATTGATATGGTTCTCACCCTTGTAAAGGAATTAAAAAAGGTGCGAAAAGATGTCCCTATTTGGGTTGGAGGACCGGAAGTATCTTATGATGCAAGACAAGTATTAGAAGAGCATAAAGACATTGACTTAGTGATGATGGGGGAAGGAGAGGAGACATTTCGACAGCTATTAGAAATGAAAATGAATGGCACGGATTCTTTGTCTTCCATTCATGGAATCGCTTATCGAAATGAGATAGGAGAGATTCATGTAAATCCGCCAATGGAAATTTTGGATATGAATACACTTCCGTTTGTCTATCAAGAAGACGATATGAAGAAATTTGAGCATAAAATTATTTACTATGAGTCAAGCCGTGGCTGTCCATTTGCTTGTAGCTATTGCCTTTCTTCCGTAGATCGCAGAGTTCGATTTCGTGATACAAAGTTGGTACAGCAAGAATTACAGTTTTTCTTAGATCATAAAGTGCCGCAAGTGAAGTTTGTGGATCGAACTTTTAACTGTAAGCGAGAACACGCTCGAATGATTTGGGAATACATTACAGAACATGATAACGGAATTACGAACTTCCATTTTGAAGTATCGGCCGATATTTTAAAGGAAGAAGATTTAGAGTTGTTTCAAAAAATGCGTCCCGGTCTGATTCAATTGGAAATTGGGGTACAATCTACCTATGAACCGACGATTAAAGAGATCGATCGAACGATGAATTTGGAGCGATTAAAATCTATTGTCGCCCGAATCAATTCTTATGAAAACATTCATCAGCATTTGGATCTCATTGTAGGGCTGCCGTATGAAACTTACGAACGATTTATCCAGTCGTTTAATGAAGTTCATGAGATGAATCCAAACCAGTTGCAGCTTGGCTTTTTAAAAGTGTTAAAAGGCTCTAAAATGCATCGAAAACGGGAAGATTATGGAATTGCCTACTGGGATAAAACGCCATATGAAGTGCTTTCTACCAACTGGATTACATATGATGATGTGTTAAAATTAAAAGGCGTCGAAGAGATGACGGAAGTTTACTATAATAGCAATCAATATGTGAACACCATTCGTTATTTGCTTCACTTTTTTGAAAGCCCTTATGATTTTTATTATGAGATCGCTAAATACTATGAAGAAAAGGGCTTACATCTGTTAAAACATAACCGCCTTGCTCGTTATGAGATTTTAATGGATTTTATAAAATCCCAACAGCTTTGGCTTGAAGAGAAAGGGCTTTGCATCGAAGTGTTAGAAGAGATTATGCTCTATGATCTCTATCTAAGGGAAAATGTGAAGAAACGTCCGTCGTGGGCAAAGGATCAAAGTGAATTTAAGAAGCTGTATCAGCCTTATTATAGAGAAAATAAAACAGCCCATATTGAGTTATTTACATTGGATCCGGTAAAAACAGCAAAGAGCGGGGAACGAGTTGGAGAACGAAGCCATCTTCTGTTCCGGTATGAAACGAGAAATCCGCTGACTTACGAGGCGATGGTGGAAGAAGTTTTCATTGGTTGAGAAATCTCTGAAAATGGGATAACATAAAATAACAAGAATTTTCTATGATGCAGCAATTATGTGAAGAAGAAAAAACGTAAAATGATAAAAAATA
>Cebus_capucinus_imitator_PRJNA485217_SSR105__coassemble_343_pt1 | contig 22457 bp, 23 predicted proteins | sample Cebus_capucinus_imitator_PRJNA485217_SSR105__metabat2_low_PE_004 | metagenome-assembled genome bin Cebus_capucinus_imitator_PRJNA485217_SSR105
AAGGTCGTTCTACTGAAACGAAGTGAAGTAGAACTTCAAGAGAAATGCTAAGGTAGATAATTCTAATAAAGATAAAAAAAGATGAAAATTCTGTGTGTAGTTTTGAAAGTACAGTTTATAAATAGAGAGAGACACGAATTCAGATAAGAAATTATCTGGATTTTTTTTGTGTGTAACAGGGTGAATAAAAAATAGCATTTGATTTTATGCTGTCGAAAAGTCTTGCAAATACTGACTCTTTTGTTTATTAAAGCATTTAAAATAGTAGTGATTTTTGATACTTTGGTACCAAAATGATGTCTAGATTTCCTTTGGTGATAAATTTGGACAAATATAAGGATACTGTTTATATAGATAGGGAAATGATAGATACATTCGTATATGAGTGCTATAATATGCCTAACATACAAATGTGATATGATTTATTGGAGGTTTCATATGCAGTTTACTGTCAAAGAATATTCAATCTATAATGAACAAGAAATTTTACATCTATACGATAGTGTGGCTTGGACAAATTATACTTCAAATCCTTCTATGCTAGCAAATGCCTATGAGCATTCATTGAAGGCGTTAGGAGCATACGATGAAGATAAATTGATTGGCATGATACGAGTGGTTGGTGATGGATATTCTATGGTCTATATCCAAGATATTATCGTATTGCCTGAATATCAACGAAAAGGTATTGGAACCTTGTTACTTCAACAAATACTCCTTGAATACAAGAATGTCTATCAAAAAGTATTGATGACCGACAATACAGAAGAAAACATTCAGTTCTATCAGTCAGTAGGGTTTATGGTGGATACAGATATAGATTGTAGAGCTTTTTTGAAGATTTACTGAATATAGTTTGTCTTATATAAGGGGTTGGGATATTCCCAACAAGCAAAACTCTCGCTTATTGTTACAGGCAAGAAAGAGTGATATTTACGAAGAAGGTAACCAAAACTGATAGCAACTTATTTGGAAAGATTACGCAGTTATTGTCTTTTGGGTATGATAAAATTATCCTATGTTTAGAAGAGAAAGAAATTTTACCAAAGTATTTTCAAAAAACAGTAAGAGCGTCAAAAAACATCAAGTATCTTTGATTACGGTTGATCGTGTAAAAAGAAATGATTTTATTGGATTATGAGAAAAAAGCCATATTCGTTATTTCTAATTAGAAATAACGAATATGGCTTTTTCTACTTTATAAGAATTATAATCTTATTCAAATGTATCAGGATACAGGAATTTTGCTAATGTTTCCATGCAATCAAATGTTTGGAATCCATATCCCATAAATGCATTATAGTCAATGGAAATAATCTGTTTTTCTTGAATTGCTGGAACGCTTGCCAATACGGGATCATTTAATAGGGATTCAACGGCTGTTTCATCAGTTTCGGCGTTGTTTGAGCTATTGATATAAATAATCACATCAGGGTTTAAAGAAATTAAGTTTTCAGAAGAAAGACCGTTTGCCCCTGCATCTAGTACATTTTGTGCATGAAGAGTTTCCAGCATATTATTTTGAAGAGTTGCATTTTTACCATATGCACCAAACGTACCATTTTGATAATTTACCATGACAAGCACTTGTTTTTCAGAAGAAGAAATGGTAGATGCTTTTTCTTCTATGTCAGAAAGTCGCTGCTGTAAACGATCGGCATAGGCATTTGCTTCTTCTTGAATGTTGAAAATCGTTCCAATATTTCGAATATCCGTAAGAATACTTTCCAGTGTTTGTTCTTCGTCCATACGAGCAGCTTCTTGTGTATAGACGGAAATGCCCATAGCGTTTAAGTCTTCAATTGTCCCAAAAGAATCATCAGTGAAAGATTTTGCACGTCCAATTACAATATCCGGTTCCATTCCAACGATGGTTTCTTTTGAAATCTCTCTTTTATCCGATAAAATAGGAATCGCATCGTATTGTTCTTTTAAGCGATCGAGCGTTTCATTATCTTTGGCAACTGTTCCAATAATTTTATCTCCAAGACCTAATTCCAGCAAAAGTTCGGTGCTTGACTGATTGTTTGTAATGACTTTTTCAGGGATATGAGTGAGTGTTTGTTCATAAGAAGTTCCTGTGGCGTCAGTTGCTTCATAGGAATACGGATACGTCGTTTCCAGTGAAGATTCTAAGGAAAGTTTGGTAGTGGCTTCAGAAGCAGTTGTCGTTTCTGATGAAGATGAGGTTGTTGTAGAACCGCAGCCGTTTAAAAAGATAGCGCTTGTAAGTGATGTAATAGCGCAAAGGCAAAATAATTTTTTTCTCATATGAAAGTTCCTCCTAAAAATAAGTTTATTATGTGTATAAATATTGAATGGACAGCTGTCCTGTTTTTGAATGAGTAGATATTTCAGCATCTACATCATAAAGTTTCTTAATATTTTCTTTTGTAATCACTTGTTTTGGTGTTCCGGAAGCCATGATTTTTCCTTGTTGTAAAAGGTAAATTTCATCGCAATAGGCAGCCGCAAGAGAAAGGTCATGAAGGGCTGCAATGGCACAAATATTTAAGTTTTTTACAATGGATAAAATTTGTATTTGATATTTAATGTCCAAGTGATTGGTCGGCTCATCGAGTATTAAAATACTTGGCTGTTGGGCAAGAGCTCTTGCAAGAAAAATCCGTTGTTTTTCTCCGCCAGATAAGGTGGAAAAATTTCGTTCTGCATAGTCAAGCATACCGACTTGTTCTAAAGCATTCATTGTGATTTCATAATCGGTCTTTTTATCTCGTTCCAACATTCCTTTATGAGGGGAGCGTCCCATTAAAACAATTTCAAACACTTTAAATTCAAAATGCATGGAATGAAATTGAGAAACGACAGCCATATTTTGGGCAATTTCCTTTTTCTTGTATTGTTCGATATTTTTTCCATCAAGATAAATTGTTCCGGAGTGTGGTTTTAATACTTGATAGACTGCTTTTAAAAGCGTTGACTTTCCGCTTCCATTTGGACCAAGCAGACCAATAAACTGATGATCGTTTGCATGGAGAGTTACTCCTTTTACAATGTTAGAAGCAGCAAGTTTCACTTCAAGATTTTCTACTTTTAAATCCATACAATCCTCCTTCTATTCATGGAAACGATAACTTTTTTTGATTAAAATATAAGCAAAAAATGGAGCGCCAATAAGGGCAGTCACAATACCAATCGGAAGTTCTGAGTTTGGTATGGCAATGCGAGCAAAAGCATCTGCCCATAAAAGGAAGATGGAGCCACATAAAATAGAAACAGGGAGTAGGTGTTTGTGGTCAGAACCTACTAATGCTCTTACAATATGCGGAATAATTAAGCCAACAAAGCCGATAATTCCGCAGGCAGAAACAAGAACTCCTGTCAATAACGATGTGACAATCATATATAGTCGGCGGTATGTTCCAAGAGAGATGCCAAGGGTGATGGCAGCTTCATCTCCTAAGAGCAAGGTGTTTAAAATTCGATGTTGAAAGAAAAAGAAAATACAACAACAAAGAACGAGAAAACAAGGGAAAAAGATTGTATTCCATTTTGCACCAGCTAAGGAGCCCATAGTCCAGAATTTGATGCTTTGCATTCCTTCCGCATTGCTGTTCATTGTAATAATGAAGTTGCTAAGGGCGTTACAAAGGGCATTGATCACTGTGCCGGATAAAACCAGCTTTGCACTTGTCATCTTTGAGCCAGTTGAGGATAGAAGAAGAACGGCAAAAGCGGAAGAGACAGCGCCGAGAAACGCCCAAAAAGCGGTTCCTGTCATTGTTAAAAATTGAAAACTCCCGATTCCAAGCATAATTGAGAATGTAGCACCTAAAGAGGCACCGGAGGAGATTCCTAAAATATATGGTTCTGCCAATGGGTTGTCGACACTCGCCTGCATAACGGTACCGCATAAAGCCAGTCCAGCGCCACAAAAAAGTCCTAATAAAATTCTAGGCATACGAATTTGCCATATAATATTTATTTCTGCCAATGAAATGTCAAAAGCAGCAGAAGACATAGGCAATCCAAATAACTTGTCCAGAACAATTCGATAAGTATGAGAAGGCGGAATGTTCATAGAACCAAGGGATAAGGATAAGATACAAGAGAGCAAAAGAAGAAAGCAAAGGAGCAGAAGAAGCCATGAAAAATGTCGTTTCTTTTTTTGCTGTGTCTCATAGATCGTTTGCGTCATAATAAAATCCTTTCTAAAATAATAGTATAAAGTTAGTTAAGACTAATCGATTAACTATTCGCTATTATAGCAGTAGTTTCTTCATTTTAAAATACACAATTATCGAAATACATGGATAATTATTAAATAGAAGAAAAGTATTTGACAAGTCTAAAATACGCATACTATAATACGTTTCAAATAAGAGCGTAAGAAATGGAGGGAAAAAGATGGACATTGATAAGATATTGTTGGCAAAAGAGTATGCAAATGTACCATTTACTTTATTAAATACGGTGTTTTTAGAAAAGGCGCCGACGAGCCAAAAGATCACTTATCAAACGACACACTCAGCCTTTATTTTTCCAGTGTCAGGGCGAGCCATCGTATCGTTTGATGATGAGGAATTTGAGGCTGTTTCAGGAAAAGTCATTCATGGGTGTGCAGGAAAGCAGTTGACATTTCAGATTATAGGAGAAGAGCCATTTTGTCATATTAATTTATATTATGATCCGCAAGTTGGAAATTATAATGTCAATTATATGAAGAGAACGTATGAAATGCCAATTCCTTATTTGGAACAGGTGATGAAGTATTTACGGCAAATGATAGAATTGGGAAAGAAGCCAGATTTTCGCTCTCGTTTTCAAGTGAATTTTTTGCTGCAACATTTACTAAATGAATTATTTTTTAAGCATACCAATGAGTTAGAAACAAAAGAGGAAGAGCTGATTCGTCAAGTGACAGAATATATCGGAGAAAATTATCAAAAAAATATTACATTAAAAGGATTGGCAGAACAATTTCATAAAAAGCCGTCACAGCTATCGTATCTTTTTTATAAACATACGAATATTCGCCCCATTGATTATGTCATTCAATATCGCATTGAACAGGCAGCTTATTTGTTACGGGAGAGAGAATATTCAGTAAAACAAGCGGCGATGGAAGTCGGATACGAAGATGCATTTTATTTCAGTCGGTTGTTTAAAAAGCATACGGGAATTTCACCAAGCCATTTAAAAGGTAGATTTTAAGGCAAGGCAGTTGAAACTTGTTATAGAAGAAAGATTCGTTAGATTGAGGGCTGTCCTCTTTAAGGGAGATTGATGGATAAAGTTGAACAATGAGAAAAAGCCCATAAAATCAATGATTTAAGGATTGACGTTATAGGAAGGAAGAGAAACAGTGATGAAAGGAACAATGGTAAAACATCGATATAAAGACGGCTATGTGGAAGTTTATTTACCGCCATCTTATCAGAAAGAAAGGGCATATCCATGTGTTATCATACAAGATGGAGATGTGTTTTTAAAGATGGCAGAAGAAGTGCTCACATCGATAGAAGACAGATGGAGTGGTGGAGATGGGGAGGAGACAGTTCTTGTCTTTATGACTTCAAAGGATCGATTATTGGAATATACACCGTGGAAAGAGAAGGCGTTAAATGCGAAGTTTCATGATTTTGGGGGAGGGGGAGAACGATATTTGCAGTCGTTAGAAAATGAATTTTTGCCATGGATACAGGGGATCTATCGGATTAACGGAGAAAAACAAGGGATTTTTGGCTATTCATTAAGCGGATTGATTGCCGTATATGCCATGACAAGAAAGCGAGAAACATTGCTTTTTTCAAAAATAGGAAGCCTTTGCAGTTCATTTTGGTATCCAAATTGGATCGAATATTTAAAACAAAATGTTCCGACAGGAGGGAGATTTTATTTTCACTATGGAACGCAAGAGGGAATGGGGAAAAAAGAAAGGCTTTCAAAGGCGCCGGATTATGCCAAAAAGACCATTCAAATAATAGAGGAAAACGGAAGAAATGAAGTAGTTGTTACTTATGACAACGGTGGACATCATGACTTTATGAAGGAGCGGTTTTATAAAATGCTTGTTTGGTTTAGTCAGTGGGAACATTAGAATGGGAGAAAAAAGCGTCTTTAAAAGGAAGTGATTTGTCGCTGGAATATATTGATAATTATGAGTGGTGGTGATATAATGCAGATTGTTCTTCGGTTAGCGCCTAGCCTTTGGGAAGAGATCGCCCGTTGGGCAGAAGATGATTTTCGTTCTATCAATGGGCAGATAGAGTATATTTTAACGGAAGCGATTCGGAATCGAAAGAAGAAGTAGAGGAAAAACAAATGCAGCTATATTTTGTTCGTCATGGTGAAACAGAGTGGAATAGAGAATATCGGTATTACGGAGTTTGTGACATTCCTTTAAATGAAAAAGGAAAGCGGCAGGCGAGAGAACTTGGAGAATTGTTAAAAGATTTCTCATTTACTACGATTTACACAAGCCCTCTAAAAAGGGCAAAGCAGACAGCAGATGATATTTTAAATAGGCAAACAAAGGCGATCCCTATTATAGAAAGTACATTTTTACAGGAACAAAATTTGGGGATTTTTGAAGGTCATACTTATCAAGAATTGCAAAAATTATTTCCAAAAAAATTAGAACAATGGAGTCATGATTTTAAGAGCAACCCCCATGAAGGAGAACGTTTTTGTGACTTACATCATCGTGTATATCGTTTCTGCTCCGAAGTGCTTGGAATAAGAGGGCTATCGTCAGAAGAGAAAGAGGGAAAGCATGGATTGTATGTGGCAAAAGAACGGGAACAAGAGAAGATTCTCATTGTGAGCCATATGGCAGTTCTTCGATGTTTCTTTACCATTTTATTGGGAATGAAGGAAGATTCCATTTGGAATTTTACTGTGGAACAAGGGGCATATTCAAGGATTGATATTGAAGACGGATATGCAATTATAAGAAAGATAAACCAACGCTAGTTTGGTTCATAGACAAAGTTTATAAGAGTAGATGATACATAATCTGTATGATCTACTCTTTTTTGTATTATAGGAAATTGTATTTTCTCATCTACTTTATTCTTGACTTATTGGTCTAATGATGTTAGACTGAAAATATCAAATAGTCTAATATTATTAGACAGGAGGTTTTTTAATGGAGCAGTATAAATTAGGAGAAATGGAACAGAGATTTGCAGAGCTTATATGGGAAAATGAACCGATCAGTTCAAGGGGACTTACAGAATTGTGTGAAAAGGAGTTTGGGTGGAAGAGAACGACAACTTATACGATGTTGAAGCGATTATGTGATCGAGGAATTTTTCAAAATGAGCATAGCATTGTCACTTCATTAATGTCTCAAAATGAATTTAAAGGCGCACAAGGGGAGCATTTTATTCATGAAGTATTTCATGGTTCTCTGCCACAATTTTTAACGGCATTTACAAGAAGGAAGAAGTTGAGCAAAAAAGAAGTCGAGGAAATTCAACGGTTAATTGATGAATACAAGGAGGAATAATATGGCAGAAAAAATATTTCTACAAGTGTTAGATAGGAGTATAACAGCAAGTTTTGTTATCTGTTTCGTATTACTGACAAGACTTTTTTTGAAAGAATCACCGAAGATCTTTTCTTATGCCTTATGGCTTGTTGTATTGATTCGATTAATTTGTCCATTTTCTATTGAAAGTGCATATAGCTTAGTGCCTAAGGTCGCACAGCAATGGTCTGTGAAAGAAAGAGAAAATGAGGTAATACCATATGAAGAAAACAATGGTAATTTTAATTCCAAAAATAATTCCATTTCTGCCAGTGGCGGACAAAATAAGAGCGGGGGTTCGGTAATTGAAGAAGAGCAAGGGGAGACAATGAGCCATTTCAATAGTTCAGAATCATTACAACTAGGAAGTTTTATTGGAATGAGCATTTGGGTTATTGGAATGTTTGCATTGTGGGGATATAGTTTTATTCATTTTTTGAGGTTGAAAAAAGGGTTAAAAACTGCTTTACCATACGAACATCATATTTTTATTTCGGATCAAATTGATACGGCATTTGTATTGGGAATTATTCAACCTGAAATTTATCTTCCCTTTCATTTAGAAGAAGCAGAACGAGAATATATTTTGTTGCATGAACAGACACATATTAGAAGAAAAGATCCATTCATTAAGTTCATAAGTTTTCTTGTCCTTTCTGTCTATTGGTTTAATCCATTTGTGTGGATTGCTTTTTTTGCAAGTGGGAAAGATATGGAAATGTCTTGTGATGAGGCTGTGATTCAAAGGATCGGAAAAGAACGAAAAAGAGAGTATTCTTCTTCCCTATTAAAATTGACAACAAAAAGGAGTATAATAGGAGGAACACCGATTGCTTTTGGTGAAGGGGATACAAAGAAGAGAATAAAGAATGTATTAGATTATAAGAAACCAACCTTTTGGGCAATGGTGCTTGTATTTTTAGTAGTATTTATCTTTGGAATCGGTTTAGTCACCAATCCAAAAGCGGAGAGAATTTCTTTGCCAGAGCGAGCAAGGGTAACAGGGATTCAAATGGAGAAAGTGTATAATGGCAAAGGGGAAGGAAGTGTCAAAAGTATTAGCAATGATATCATTGGTAGTGTAGAAGGTGCTTTAAAAACTGCAACAAAGGAAGTTTCCTCTTCTGTGAATGATATACCAAATGCAGAGGAATACTTAAAAATTGAGTATTTCGGACAAGAAAAACGAACCTTTTATTGCTATGAAAGAAACAATCAGTTTTATGTAGAAGAACCATATACAGGGATTTATCGAATGAATAAAAAGGGAAAAACAACATTGGATTTTCTTTATGAACTGATGAAAAGTGAAGAGCAGTCGCAGCAATCAATGACTACTTCGAGCGAAGCATCAGAAGTTCATCTGTTTGAACAAGCAATTCATAATGCCATAATACAATCAGAGGAATCACGAGATACGGAATTCGTTGTATGTGAAAGCCATGTCGTATTGGATACAGAAGTACAAACAAGTGAGTCAAATGATGAGGATATGGAGACTGTGATTGTATATGCACTTGTGATGCTAGAAGAGTATGATTTAAAGAATGGGAAGATTCAAGATTTTATGGAGCAACTTTATAGTGGAAGTGGTATGCCAATAGCCATAACATTTAGAGTGGGAAAAAATGGGGATTATATTTTGGAAGAATATTGGCAACCAGGCGATGGTGATCTTTATAAAAGTGATATTGAGTCTAAATTTCCAAAAGAAATCGTAGATGATGCACTGGGTATAGAAAAAGTAGCTGTTGCACAAGCGCAAAATATTTACCAGCAGTTAATCGAAGGTGGATATGTAGATGCAGAAGCTATGATTACGAAAAGTATTGATCATATTATACAATATCAGAAGGAGAAAAATACTCCAGACTGGTTATTAAATGCAGAGCAAAGGGATTTAACGTTTTATGGGGATTATATGCTTTTTTATGCTTACGAGAGATTTCTTAATGGAGATGTGCAGGAAGAAAAAGCGAGCATTATGGAAACTGCTTGCAGGGCTATTTTAAAGCAGACAGAAGAAGATATCGTATCTCAAGAAAAGCACGGACAACAATGGTTTGAGGCATATGTAAAAAAATTAAAGTCCTATGAAAAAAGGAAGGGACTTGCTTATATAAAAGAGAATATGCCAAAGGGATATTTATTATTGACAATGAAATCAAATTAAGAAATAAATAGCTGTTCCAAGAAAGAAGAAAGTTATAAAGTTATAATGGATAGAATCGTTTTCCATGTGATATAAGTTCTTCTACATGGGACAGCTATTTGTTTGTAGTAAGAGTATGTGGCACGGAGTAATCTAGTTTCAAAAGCAGAGTGTTTCTTATCGTTTACTTTTCCGAGCGATTCTTAGATTCGAAAGAAAACAATATACAATAGAAACAAATAAAAAGCAACTGCCAAGTGTCCAATAAATCGTATCATAGTCCGTAAAACGCCCTGAAATTGTAATAATTCCTGTGACGAGACAGCCGTTTGTGAAAAGTGCGATAGCTGAATGGTAGAGGTTTCGGCTGATTGGCGGAATCGAGATATTTTTTTTCATAAAGGATAGAAAAAGAAATAGAAATGTTCCGCCAATTAGTGGGAAGAGAAACATTCGCCTCATAAGAAGAGAATGTTCCCCGTAGCTAAATTGTTCATAGATTGTTGTAAAAACAACACAAAAAATAGCGATAATCAAATAAATGAAAGCTGTTTTTTGAAAAGAATGTCTTTGATTTTTAATAGCCAATGTAGACAATATCGCTCACCGCCCTTTCTGAAAAACGTCTGCCATCTGTCGTTGGATTGTTAATAATGGTTCCGTTAAAATAGAGGGTAGAAGATCCGCCGCCATCTAAGTTATAAGCAGTTTCACAGCCGTAGCTTGCCATAATTTCGGCAGCTTCATAAAGAGAAAGCCCTTCGCTTTCCGAACTTCTTCCATCGGACACGAGAATGATATAGTGTAAGTCATCGATCATGCCGATAACTGTTCTTGGGTTTGAGGACATGGCACGTTTTACTTCGTCTTGTTCGGATACAGCAATGGTGTCATTTTGAATTAATGTAGGTCCAAAGGCAAAGAGGTTTGTGACGCCATCTTCAATGAGCTGTTGTGCGGATACTTCATTTTCATTAATAATGCCAAATGTTCCATCTTCGTAAATGACAAGATCGCCATAGTCTGCATTGTCTCGCACGCTATCTCGGTATAACGTTCCATTTTTTATAACATAGCCTCTGCTGTTTGCGCCATAATAGTCGCCATTAATGGCAAGAATTGCGTTTTTTTCAGCGGCGAGAGAAGAAGTTTTCTCAGTAATATTCGTACCAAACGTATCTTGTGCTGAAGCTGTTTTTAAATATTCGGAAGAGGATAACGTAATATTTGCAACATAAATGTTCGTATCATATTCTCGAAGCGTATCTAATGTGATCTGAATATTGTCATCTTCATAAGAAGTGGTCGTAATCGTTGCCTGTTTTGTGGATTCATCTCCAGAAGAAGTGTCTAAGGAAGAATCCGATGATTCTGGAAGTTCACCTGCATTTTGCGAAGCTGTGTTTTCTTCAACGGAAGCGATGGCAGACGGAATAACAAACGTCTTTAGCAGCACATAGCTATCCAAAGAAAGCAAAAACACAGAGAAAATTCCAACGTATAGAAATGTTTTTTTAAATAACGGTATCATGGAACGTAAATCTCCTTTTTCTTTTGTTTCTTATTTTACTTCATATTGCTTTTGAAAAATGCAATGTCTTTGAATGATCCAACTAAGGATAAATAGAAGTAATTCTACGATAATTTTTGCCAAATATACATTGTGAATGCCTAGTTGGGTCACGCATAGTAAAAGTAATGTATTAAAAAGCAATAAAAAAGATGCTAAAAGAGCATATTTCCCGCCTGTTTTTATCGAACTTTGTGTGTCGTGAAAGACAAACTTTTTGTTTATTGTAAAGTTAAACGTAGCGCTGCAAAGGCGGCTTAATACATTTGAGAGAACTAAGCGCAGTTCCATCGGCGCAAAGGAAAAGAGCAGAAGAAAAATCATATATCCAATGTAATCCACAGAAAAACTAAGAAGAGATGACATTGTAAATTTTAAGATTTCTTTATAGATCTTTACTGCATCTTTGATTGGGTGAAAATGAGAGGACTGATTGCCATCTAAATAAACAGTCTCAATAGGAACGCCTTTAATTGGAATCGTTTTGGCACCTTCTAATAAAACATTCATCTCATATTCGTAGCGATCCCCTTTGATTTGACAAAAAAATGGAAGCAAAGACGTTGGAAATGCTCGAAGCCCACATTGGGTATCTGTTAAAGAGAGTCCTGTTGAGAGGGTGAATACATATTTTGTAATGGTATTGCCAAAACGACTTCGAAGAGGTACTTTGCCAGTAAAGGCTCGTTCTCCTGTAATAAGCGCATTGTTTGATGTTTCACAGGCGTGGCACACTTTTAAAATATCAGAAACCGTATGTTGCCCATCAGAGTCAGCGGTGATCACAACACCTTCGCCTAAAGTCTGTTTATGCTCTAATAAATAGGTAAATGCAGTTTTTAATGCCCTTCCTTTTCCAAGGTTATGAGGGTGGGAGAGGACAATGCTGCTAGAAAGTGCACGTTCAAAAATTGGTTGATAAGCAGCATCACTTCCATCATCTACAACAATGGTTGTAAGAGAGGGGATTTGCTTCACTTCTTGTAAAAGGTTTAAAAGTTTTTGATCGGGTTCATATGCGGGAATTACTAAATATCGCATGAGTTTAACACCTCCTTGGTATTACAGTGTAACAGAGATACTTTAATTGAACTTAAAAGACCTGTTCTTTTTAAATTATAATTAAAGTTGATTGTTTATGATAAAAAAGAAAAAAAGAGTGAGAATTGAAAAAGATAGGAGGCAGTCTATGACGTTTGAACAATTTTATGGAGACTCTTTGCCTTGTTTAAAAGAGGCAGAACAGAGAATAAAGGATATTATTTTGGAATATCAGAGCAAGGAAACGACAGAAATGAAACAGATTCAATATTGCATTTCCAGAATCAAGTCGCCAGAGAGCATGAGAAGAAAATTAGAAAAGATGGAAGAAACGGTGAATGTGGATTCCGCACTGACAAAAGTTCATGATGCAGTTGGAATTCGCATTATTTGCTCGTTTATCGATGATATATATCGAATTGCACATTGGTTAGAAGATAGAGAAGAAGTGTCTGTTTTAAAAATAAAAGATTATATTGCTTATCCAAAGCCAAATGGCTATCGAAGCTATCATATGATTTTAAAGATTGAAGAAGGGCTTGGAGAAGGCGTGATAGTGGAAATTCAGATCAGAACAATTGCGTTAGATTTTTGGGCGAGTTTAGAGCATCAGATGAAATATAAGAAAGAGATTAAAAATGAGAAATTAATTCGAAGTGAACTAAAGCGATGTGCAGATGAGATTTCTTCGATTGATTTATCGATGCAGACAATTAAAGATCTGATCGCAGAAAAAGAGATTTTATAAATTCTAGAAAGAAACGAGAGGCGAAGTGAGAGAAAAAGGCAGGGCTGTTTTTGAAATAAGCCGCTTCCTTTGTCAGTTGTTCCGAAGAAATCGTTGTAGGAAGAGGAATTACTTGGTACAATAATTGCATGATAGAATGAAGAAAAGGAAAGTGGAAAGACAATGGATTTATTTGATTATATGAGAGAACAGACAATGGAAAAAGAATCTCCATTGGCACAGCGAATGAGACCAACTACATTAGAGGAAGTTGTTGGGCAGGAGCATATTATCGGGAAAGATAAATTATTATACCGTGCCATTAAAGCGGATAAAATAGGTTCTATTATTTTTTATGGGCCACCGGGAACGGGAAAAACAACGTTGGCAAAAGTGATCGCCAATACAACAAGCAGTATTTTTACACAGATGAATGCCACGACTTCTGGGAAAAAAGAGATGGAACAAGCCATAGTAGAGGCAAAAAACAATCAAGGAATGTACGGAAAGAAAACGATTCTCTTCGTCGATGAGATCCATCGATTTAATAAAGCACAGCAAGATTATTTGCTGCCCTTTGTGGAAGATGGGACCGTTGTGCTTATTGGAGCCACAACAGAAAATCCTTATTTTGAGGTAAATGGAGCGCTGATTTCTCGCTCTAATATTTTTGAACTAAAGCCATTAAGCCATGATAATTTAAAAGAATTAATAAAACGAGCGGTGTATCATGCAGAAAAAGGCATGGGAGATTACGATGCTGATATTGAGGAAGAGGCGTTGGATTTCTTAGCGGATATGGCAGAAGGCGATGCTCGTTCGGCTTTAAACGCGGTGGAGCTTGGGATTTTGACAACTGAACGAAGTGCCGATGGGAAAATTCATTTGACATTAGATGTGGCAGAAGAGTGTATTCAAAAAAGAGCGTTTAAATACGATAAAAGCGGCGATAATCACTATGATACGATTTCAGCTTTCATTAAAAGTATGCGAGGAAGCGATCCAGATGCGGCGGTTTATTATCTTGCAAAAATGCTTGATGCAGGAGAAGACATTTCTTTTATTGCGAGAAGAATCATTATCTGTGCATCGGAAGACGTAGGAAATGCCGATCCAAATGCGGTTCAAGTAGCCGTTTCTTGTGCTGAGGCAGCAGAACGAGTTGGAATGCCAGAAGCTAGAATTCCACTGGCTCAGGCAGTTACCTATATTGCATCGGCACCGAAAAGCAACGCCGCTTATTTGGCAATTAATGAAGCGATGTCAACTGTCAAACATCAAAGAGTGAGCGGAATACCGAACCATCTGAAAGATTGTCATTACAAGGGTGCGGCAAAATTAGGGCATGGAGAAGGATATCGATACGCCCATGACTATCCATATCACTATGTAAAACAACAATACATTCCAGATACTTTAGTAGGCACGACATTTTATGAGCCAACAGAAAATGGATATGAAAGCAAAATAAAAGAATATTTAGAGTTTTTAAAAACATTATAAAAGTCAGAAATCTGAGGTGAAATATGGAGCATTTTCTTTAGGAGCGTTCTATTTAGCGGAAAGATATTTTGAAAGTGAAGAGTAATGAAAAATTTAAGTTGACAAACGAAAACAAATTGAGTACAATCTAATTGTGTTAAATTTAATTAGATTGGAAAGGTGAATTTTATGAATATCTATGATTATAAAGTAAAAAATAACAAAGGCGAAGAAGTGTCACTAGCTGATTATGAAGGAAAGGTACTGTTAATTGTCAATACTGCAACAGGCTGTGGTTTTACTCCACAATATACCGGTTTACAAAACCTTTATAAAAAGTACCAGAGCAAAGGATTTGAAATCCTTGATTTTCCTTGCAATCAATTCGCTGGACAGGCGCCGGGGAATGATGAAGAAATAGCAAGTTTTTGCACAGGAAGATTTGGAATTACATTTCCTCAGTTCCATAAAATTGATGTAAATGGGAAGAACGAAGAACCACTTTACACCTATTTGAAATCTCAAGTAGGCGGAATGATTGGAAATAAAATTAAATGGAATTTCACAAAATTCCTTGTGAATCGAGAAGGACAAGTCGTTGCACGTTTTGCACCGATGAAAACACCGGAATCACTTGAGAAAGAAATTGAAAAATTGCTTTAAAGTATGATAAGATAAGAATAGAAAAGTGACAGTGTTCGTCGTAGAAGAAAGGAAAAGGAATGAAAGATAAATATGATGTGTTAAAACTTGAGAATCAACTCTGTTTTCCGCTATATGCTTGTTCAAAAGAAATTGTGAAAAAATATAAACCGTATCTTGATGAAATTAATTTGACATATACCCAGTATATTACAATGCTCGTTCTTTGGGAGCATAAGGAAATCAATGTCAAAACACTTGGACAATACCTTTTCCTTGATTCAGGCACACTGACCCCAGTGTTAAAAGCCCTTGAGAAAAAGGGATTTGTATGTCGAAAGCGTTCCGAAAAAGATGAGAGAAATTTGATGGTTACGCTCACATCTTGTGGAGAAGAGTTGAGAGAACAGGCAGTTGATATACCGGAAAAATTAGGCGGGTGTATTGAGATTGATCGAAATGATGCCAAAGAACTTTATCGAATTTTATATCAATTTTTGAAAGAAAATTAGATTCACAACTTGGAAGAAGTTTGTTTCAAGTGTTTTCGTAGAATCTTTGAAATACCGAATCTTTATAATAAAAAAGTGTGCGTCCCTCGAAGTTATATAAAATAACAAGAGATTATGCACACTTTTTTTATCGTTATTTCTTCTTTCCAAATAAAAAAATCAACGTCCAAAGCAATACCGGAACAACAATCGTAAGAGCTAACATACCAAAAAAGTTTGGATTGCCTGTAATGCCAAAAATACAAGTTGTTACAAATAAAGCGATCAGGACAATGATTGTGACCATTGCTAAAATTCTGCGAAACAATTGCATAGCGTTTACTCCTATTTATGTATAGATAGAATTTATCATTGTTAGTTACGTTTAGAGAAAAGTATAGCAGAAACTTTTATGAAAGACAAGAGAGAACAAAAGGAAACGGGTATCCAAGGGAGAACGAGGATACCCGTATGAAAAGGGGAGGATATAAGTATTAATGTTTATCTTTTGTAAATTTCCATTAGAGGGGGAATCTAATGTTTTGAATAAAAGAGTATACGTTAATCCATAACAAAACAATTGCTGACTGCTGTGTAATGGATTACTTATAGTATGGACGGAATAAAAAAAGTTATACATAATAAAATAAATTAATAATTGAAATTTTATTTATAAAAATGAGGGGCGATCGCTTAGAATGGCAGAAAAAGTTTGCGAAAAACATGGAAGTCATGGATTCTTAGTTGCAAAGAGATAGATTTTTTGGTATACTAACTATGCTATAACAGAATTTTATATAAAAATTACGAATCGAAAATAGGACGATTATATTCGTAAAATATTATTTCAACAAAGGATGGTAGATTATGAGTTTATTACAAGAATGGCGTGATTTTGCCTACGGACATGATGATAATACAAAAGAAGGTCAGGATTTTTGGCTCAGCTATTTCCAGATTGAAAAAGGAATTTATGAGCAGTTATTAAGTGATCCAACAGAAGTAGTATCTGGAACTGTAAAATCATTAGCGGATAAATATGTTACAACAATCAGCATGATGGTTGGGTTCCTTGATGGAATTAATGATAGCTTAAAAACTCCAAACCCAATTGAAGAAATGACAGAAGACACAGAAGTATCTTTAGATATCGATTTAGAAAAATTATACTACAACATGGTTGGAGCAAAAGCTCAGTGGTTATATGAACTTCCAATGTGGAAAACATTACTTTCTGATGAAAAGAGAAAAGAATTATACAAAGAATCTCGTTCAGCTTCAACAGTTGTAAAAGGACCAAAAATTGGACGTAACGATCCATGCCCATGTGGAAGCGGTAAAAAATACAAATTCTGCTGTGGAAGATAAGAAAGAGATTTAGAAAATCATACGAAAAGAAAAGGAATCTTTGCTTGTTAGAGGAATATTCTAATAAGCGAGGGTTCTTTTTTTCTTAGAAAAATGCTTTGTAGACGGCAATTTTTGGAAAGAATTTAATTAGGTAACTAATGGAAAAAAACGGATTAATTCTAAAAAAAGTCTAAAATATTTCAAGTTTTACTTGTATTTTTTTTAAGATAGGAATAAAATACCATTAGTCACCTAATGAAATAGTGTGAAAACAATGGAGAAGAAGTCAGAAGGGAAGGTGAGAAAAAAACGTGTATTTTTCTAACAACGAAAAGGAACAAACGGTACAGGGATTGCTGAAAGAGTTAGTCCACACCTATTTTTTGAAAGTTTATAATCAAATGGATCAATATGGACTTCACCCAGGGCAAGTGGCGGTGCTGCAAGAACTTCAGAAAAAAGAAGGCATGAGCCAGAGAGAGCTGGCAGATGCTTTGCACATTAAACCACCGACGGTAGCTGTGAGCATTAAGCGAATGGAAAAAAGCGGTTTTGTAGAGCGCCATGCAGATGAAAAAGATCAGCGAATGCTTCGCATTTATTTAACCGAATATGGAAAGAAAGTAAATAGCGAAATTTTGGAGCTGTTACGACAAAATGAAAAAGAGTTGTTCTCAGGATTTGAAGAGGGAGAGATGTATTTGTTTAAACGGTGTCTAAAACAGATGATCCAGAATCTTCAATACACAATGCCAAAAGAGGTGAAGAAACCAGAGATGCCGTTTGAGCATATGTGTGGGGAAAAAGAAAAGGATTGAGAATTCATATACTATCCAATATGGAAGGAAGTAGTATTTGAAGATAAATAGTAGACAAATAAGGAAGACAGAGGTGAAAGGACAATGCTAAAATTAGCAAAGTATTTAAAAAAGTCCGTGGGAATTATTGTTGTGATTCTTGCATTATTATTCTTACAGGCTTATTGTGATTTATCTTTGCCAAGCTATACATCTGACATAATTAATGTCGGTATCCAGCAAGGTGGAATTGAAGATGCCGTTCCAGAGCAGATTCAAGATAAATCGTTAAAGCAGCTATTTCTCTTTATGACAGAAGAAAATCAACAGACTGTCGAGAAATATTATGAACAAGAAGATGACAATCTTTGGAGATTAAAAGATGTTTCCAACGAGGAACGAGAAGAATTAAATAAAATTTTTCAAAAGCCAATGATGATAGCGTTGACTTTAAGCACAGATTCTGAAGAAACACAGAAGATGAGAGAACAAATGCAGCTTCCAGATGGAGTGAGCATTTTAGATGCAATGATGCAGATGCCAACAGAGCAGCTCTCTCAAATGCAGGAAAAAATGAATGAGCAGCTGGCAAATATGCCAGATACGATGATCGCCCAATCCGCTATGGCGTATGTAAAGGCTGAGTATCAGGCACAGGGCGTCGATATGGATCAGCTTCAGACGGATTATATGAAAGTTACGGCGGTAAAAATGATCGGAATGGCACTTGTTATTATGATTGCTTCCGTTAGTGTAACATTTTTATCTTGCCGTGTTGCAGCGGGATTTGCAAGAGATGTGCGAGAAGATGTGTATAAGAAAGTAGTTTCATTTTCCAATGCGGAGTTTAATAAATTTTCTACCGCATCTTTGATTACGAGAAGTACAAACGATATTCAGCAAATTCAGATGGTTATGACGATGCTATTTCGTATCGTACTATATGCGCCAATTCTCGGTGTCGGCGGTATTATGAAAGTGTTAAACACAAATACATCGATGGCTTGGATTATTGGAGTTGCCGTTGCCGCTATTTTAGCAGTTGTATTTGTATTATTTGCAGTGGCAATGCCAAGATTTAAAAAGTTACAGACATTAATTGATAGAATGAACCTTGTGACAAGGGAGATTTTAACAGGTGTATCTGTTATTCGTGCCTTTAGTACAGAAAAACATGAAGAGCAAAGATTTGAAAAAGCAAACCAAAACTTGACAAAGACGAACTTATTCGTAAACCGTTGTATGACGTTTATGATGCCAACGATGATGTTAATTATGAACTTAATTACATTATTAATTGTCTATGTTGGCGCTCATAATATCGATGATGGCGTCATGCAAGTTGGAGATATGATGGCATTTATCCAGTATACAATGCAGATCATTATGGCGTTCTTAATGATTACAATGATGTCCATTATGCTTCCAAGAGCCAGCGTATCAGGCGCTCGTATCAGCGAAGTATTAGAAACAGAACTCACGATTCATGATCCGGAACAGAAGAAGCAATTTGTGGAAAATGAAGAAAGCAGTGTGGAATTTAAGCATGTAAGTTTTGCTTATCCAGGGGCATCTGAAAATGTCTTAACGGATCTGAATTTTGTAGCAAAACATGGAGAAACAACAGCGATTATTGGTAGTACAGGTAGTGGTAAATCAACTTTAGTGAACTTAATTCCTCGTTTCTTTGATGTTACAGAAGGGCAAGTGCTTGTCAATGGCGTTGACGTTCGAGATATGAAACAACATGAACTTCGTGATAAACTTGGATATGTGCCACAAAAAGGTGTTTTATTCTCAGGGACAATTGACTCCAACCTCCGCTATGGTTGTGAAGATGCAGCGAAAGAAACAATCGAAAAAGCGGCAGAAATCGCACAGGCGACAGAGTTTATTTCCGCTAAGACAGAAGGTTTCGATTCGCCAATCGCACAAGGTGGAACAAACGTATCCGGTGGACAAAAGCAAAGACTTTCCATTGCAAGAGCCATTGCAAAAAATCCAGAGATCTATATTTTTGACGATAGTTTTTCTGCGCTTGACTATAAGACCGATGTTGTTCTTCGTCAGGCATTAAAACAGGAAACAAAAGATGCGGTTACCATTATTGTAGCACAGCGCATTAGCACAATTCTTCATGCGGAACAGATTCTTGTACTAGATGAAGGTCGTATTGTTGGAAAAGGAACCCATGAGGAATTATTAAAGAACTGTGAAGTTTATCGTCAAATTGCAATGTCACAGCTTTCCAAAAAAGAATTAGGACTTGGAAAGGGGGAAAGCGATCATGAGTAATGGACAAAGAAGAGGACCGATGGGACCTGGCACAATGGGAGCAGGAGAAAAGGCAAAAGACTTTAAAGGCTCTATTGGAAAATTGTTGAACTTTATGGGAAGATATAAGTTCCGATTTGTGATTATGATTTGTTTTGCTATCTTAGGAACTATTTTTACAATTATAGGACCAGATATTTTAGGAAATGCTACAACAGAGATTTTCAATGGTTTAGTCGCTAAAATTCAAGGAACAGGTGGAATTGATTACGATAAAATTATTCAAATTCTGTTGACTTTACTAGGGCTTTATGTGATGAGTGCCTGTTTTTCCTTTATTCAAGGATTTATTATGACAGGAATCTCCAATGATATCTCTTATAATTTAAGAAAAGAGATTTCGATTAAAATAAATAAAATGCCGATGAAATATTTTGAAAGCCGTACAGTTGGAGAAGTATTATCCCGTGTAACTAATGACGTAGATACATTACAAATGAGCTTAAATCAAAGTGTTACACAGTTAATTACATCGATCACAACGATCATCGGTGTATTTATTATGATGATTCGCATTAATGTGTTGATGACATTATGCGCGCTGCTCATTCTTCCAATCTCCGCTGGATTAATCGGTGTTGTTATGAAACACTCTCAAAAATATTTCCAGCAGCAACAGAGATATTTAGGAAATGTCAATGGACAGGTGGAAGAAATCTATTCCGGACATAATATTGTAAAAGTATTCAATAAAGAAGAATCCGTCGTTGCTGAATTTGAGAAAATGAATGCAAAACTTTATGATTCCGCATGGAAATCTCAATTCTTTTCAGGAATGATGATGCCAATTATGTCATTTGTAGGAAATTTAGGATATGTTATGGTTGCAATCTTAGGTGGATACCTTGTTATGAATGGAAAATTACAAGTTGGTAAAATCCAATCATTTTTCCAATATATTCGTAACTTTACGATGCCAATTCAACAGATCGCCCAAGTTGGAAATATGCTTCAATCAACAGCGGCGGCAGCAGAACGTGTCTTTGAATTTTTAGCGGAAGAAGAGGAAGAGCAAACAGTAGAAGATCCGGTATCTGTTGATGAATTAGAAGGAAATGTAACATTTGACCATGTTCAGTTTGGATACAATCCAGATAAAATTATTATCAATGACTTCTCTGCCAAAGTAAAAGAAGGACAGAAAGTGGCGATTGTAGGGCCAACTGGTGCCGGTAAAACGACAATGATTAAATTGTTAATGAGATTTTATGATGTCAATGAAGGAAGTATTCAAGTGGACGGACACGATCTGAGAGACTTTAATCGTTCTGAGCTTCGTGAAATGTTTGGTATGGTGCTTCAAGATACATGGCTTTACAATGGAACGATTATGGAAAATATTCGTTACGGTCGTTTGGACGCAACTGATGAAGAAGTTATGGAAGCGGCAAAAGCTGCCCGTGCCGATCACTTTATTTTGACACAGCCGGACGGCTATAATATGGTTCTTGATGAAGAAACAAGCAATATTTCCCAAGGACAGAAACAGCTTCTTACGATTGCAAGAGCAATTCTAGCAGATCCAAAGATTTTGATTTTAGATGAAGCCACAAGCTCCGTGGATACTCGTACAGAAGTGCAAATTCAAAAAGCGATGGATAATTTGATGAAGGGCAGAACAAGTTTTGTCATTGCCCATCGTCTATCAACGATTCGTGATGCCGATCTTATCTTAGTTATGAAAGATGGAGATATTATTGAACAAGGTACTCATGAACAATTATTAGCTCTTGGCGGCTTTTATGAGAAATTATATAACAGCCAGTTTGAAGAGGGCGAAGAAAGCGCCTAAATAGAAAAAAGATAAAAAAGGATAAGCGTATGCGAGAAAAATATCGTGTACGCTTATTTTTGTGTGCGAAGACAATAAGTTAGAAACTTGTAAAGAGTGTTTCTCATCGTTATGCGAAGACAATGAGTTAGAATCTATAAAACCTGTTTCGTATTGTTTAGAAGAATATGGTATAATGGAGAAAAAGTGATTCCTTGGATTTTTGCAGGATTAACGATTTGGAGAGTCGAAGAAAAGGATATAGAATAGGAGGTGTATGCGATGATAACAAGTCATGATATTATAAGCAAAAATGGTATTTATTTTGAAAAGATTCAAGAGGGATTTGATACATATAAGCATGAGACAAAGAAACTATCGATGGAACAGGCAGAAGAACTTTTTTTAACGCTATGGAAACAATATGGGTCAGAGAATATGTTTGTAGACTTTTATTATTTCGCATTAGAGGAAGAGGCAAGAGAGAGAATCGATACATTGTTATCGAAGGAAGAAAAAGAATATGTAAAACAAATGCCCCATGAAAAAGGCAATGTCATTAAGTTAAGGTGACAAAACCTAGATCCCTATACCAGAAATGGTAT
>Cebus_capucinus_imitator_PRJNA485217_SSR105__coassemble_346_pt1 | contig 22366 bp, 22 predicted proteins | sample Cebus_capucinus_imitator_PRJNA485217_SSR105__metabat2_low_PE_004 | metagenome-assembled genome bin Cebus_capucinus_imitator_PRJNA485217_SSR105
TTAATCTTTTTCTTTTGATTCCTTAATCTGATATAATCAATTGATGAGAATGCCAAGTGGGCGGAAGAACAAAAATTACATATCCATCACTGGTTTTTCTCCAATGATTTAACACATTTTAAAAGAGGCGGAAGAATTTCACCGGCTGCGGCTGCCTTTGGAAATGTGCTGAATATTTGTCCGCTCTTACACGTCGATCAAGAAGGAAAATTAATTCCTAAGAAAAAAGTTCGTGGAAAAAAAGTGATCAAAGAGATTGTGGCGATGATGGAGTTACATGCAACAGACGGTCTTTCTTATAGCGGAAAATGTTTTATTTCTCATTCTGCGCGCTATGAAGAGGCAAAACAAGTGGCAGAGCTTGTAAAAGCGACGTTTCCAAACTTAAAAGGGGAAGTTGAGATCAACGATATTGGCGCTGTTATTGGAGCCCATACCGGTCCTGGAACAGTGGCACTCTTCTTTATGGGAGATTCCAGAAAAGAGGAAAAGGCAAAAGAGAGTTGACGAAATAAAATCCGAGTGATAAAGTAGGAATTATAGATTATCAACGAGGAGGAACGATATGAAAAATATGAAAAAATTATTGGCATTGTTTGTGACCGTTTTCTTTGCGTGTGCCATCGTGTTAACCGGGTGTGGTGCTGCTGAGGCGACAACCGAAGAAGTGTCCGATGCAAATCAGACGGAGCAGGGAACGGAAGATGGAACAACAGTACAAGGTGTGAAAGTTCGCATTGGATCATTAAAGGGTCCAACTTCCATTGGGCTTGTTTCTTTGATGGACAAGGCGGACAAAGGGGAGACAACAAATCAATATGAATTCCAGATGGAAGCGGCGGCAGATGGACTGATAGCAGGTATTATGAAAGGGGATTTAGATATCGCTTTAATACCGGCAAATGCAGCGAGCATTTGGTATAATAAGATGGAGGGAGCCGTAAAGGTGCTTGATATTAATACGTTAGGCGTCTTATATATGGTTTCCAAAGATGAGAGTTTGACGACCATTGAGTCGTTAAAAGGAAAGACGATTACTTTGACAGGAAAAGGAAATACACCGGATTATACGCTGCAATACTTGTTAAAAGAAAATGGATTAACAACCGATGATGTGACGTTGGAGTATAAATCAGAGGCAGCGGAAGTAGTAAGCGCTCTTTCGGCAGGACAAGCGGATATTGGATTGCTTCCACAGCCGTTTGTGACAGCAGCTTGCGCACAAAATGATCAGTTACAAGTTGTGATGGATATGACAGAGCAATGGAATCAGGTGCAAGGGGAGTCTGGAAGTCAACTTGTGACTGGTGTGACAATTGTGCGAAAGGAATTTTTAGAAGCAAATAAAGAAGCCGTTGACATTTTTATGAAAGAACAACAAGAGAGCGTAAAAGCGGTCAATGAAAATGTGTCAGAGGCAGCAGCGCTCGTTGCAGAACTTGGAATTATTGAGAAGGCTGCGCTGGCAGAGAAGGCGATTCCACAGTGTAACATCACATATATGGCAGGTGATGAGATGAAAGAAGCGCTTCAAGGGTATTTAACCGTGCTTTATGAATTGGATAAAACAATGGTCGGAGGAAAATTACCAGCAGATGATTTCTACTATATGCCATAAAAAATGGATAAGGCAGGGAGGAATTTTAGTTTTTTGGTTACTTCTATGGCAGATTGTTGCCAGTATGATGGATAACGCCATCGTTTTAGTGACGCCTGTTGAAGTAGTCAAAAAAATAGCAATTCTTCTGTCCACAAAAGATTTCTATTATGTCATCAGTTCTTCTTGTCTGCGAATTTTTTGCGGTCTTTTGATCGCATGGGTCGCAGGAATTTTACTCGGCATATTGGCATATCAATTTACATTGGTACAGGAGCTTTTGGCACCGGTCATTCATTTAATGAAAGCGGTGCCAGTAGCTTCTTTTGTCATTTTAGCGCTTATTTGGGTAGGCTCAGAAAAGCTGACATTTTTGATTGTATTTTTAATTTCTATGCCCGTTGTGTATGAAGGCATAAGAAACGGCTTAGCGACTTCGAAAAAAGAGCTATTAGAAGTATCAAACGTTTTTCGATTTTCAATGGGACAAAGGATCTGGTATATTTATCGTCCGGCGTGTATTCCGTTTTTGCTCAATAGTGCCACCATTACAATTGGACTGGCATGGAAGTCGGGAATCGCAGCGGAAGTAATTGGAATTCCCGCTCACTCCATTGGAGAGCGGCTTTATATGGCAAAGATCTCGTTGGAAACAGGGGATTTATTTGCATGGACGTTTTTTATTATTGTATGCAGTTATTTGTTTGAAAAGGCGCTGTTTTATTTGTTATATTGGTTTGCAGGACATAGCTATGAAGAAGAACAAAGAAAACAATGAGGAAAGAAAGCGATGAAGGTAGAACAAATTACAAAGCATTATGAAGAAAAGCTGATTTTTCAGGACTACGATCTTTTGATGGAAGAAGGCAAGATCTATGGGCTTATGGGGCCATCGGGCAGAGGAAAGACAACACTCCTTCGCATTATAGCAGGATTAGAAGAGGTGGAAAAAGGGAGCGTTTCCTTTGAAAAAGAAGCACTATTTTCTATGGTCTTTCAAGAAAATCGCCTGTTTGAGTGGGAGAGCGTTTGGAAAAATATTGCGTTAGTTGTCGGTAAAAAGAAGGAACAGACAGAAAGAATTAAGGAGCACCTAAGGCGGGTAGGGCTTTTTAGCGCATGGAATGTGAGAGTTAGAGAATTAAGTGGCGGCATGAAGAGAAGAGTCGCAATCGTTCGGGCGATGATGGCGGACTCGAACTATATTCTTATGGACGAACCGTTTACCGGACTTGATGAAGCCACAAAAAAACTTGTCATTCAATATGTATTAGAAGAACAAAAGGGAAGGACGATTGTTATTGCCACCCATTCTGAAGAGGAACTTTCGCTGTTGCAGGCAAAAAAAGTTCTGATATAGGCTTGCATATTTTAAGCAACATGATAAAATAATAAAGAAAAGAGCATTTGCAGATCATAACGATTTTGTAAATGCTCTTTTCTTTATTTCTGATGACGTAGGGAGGTAGTCAAAGATGTTGCGATTATTATTGAGTAAAGACAATTTAAAGACGACGGCTGTGGAAATAATAGGTAGCTTTTTGGTTGCCATTGGAATTTATAATTTTGCAGTTCATGCAGAGTTTCCGATGACAGGATTTTCGGGAATTGCAATTATTTTAAATCGTTTATTTGGAATGCCCATTGGTATTGGAACGATTTTGTTAAATATTCCAGTGGCTCTTTTATGCTATAAGTTATTAGGGCGAAGATTCTTTTTGCGCTCCATGTGGTGTATGTTTCTCTCATCAATTATGATGGATTATGTAGCGCCATTGTTGCCAACTTATGATGGGAGCCGTCTGTTAGCCGCTATTTGCACAGGAGTTATTTCAGGCTACGGATATGCATTGATCTATATGCAAAACTCTTCCACAGGAGGGGCTGATTTTATTACGATGGCGATTAAGGCGCTTCGCCCTCATGTTGCCCTTGGAAGAATTATCTTAATTTTTGATTTGATCATTATTTTGCTCGGAACCGTTGTCTTTCGAGAGATTGACGGCTTGATCTATGGAGCCATTGTCAGCTATTTATTTTCTGTCGTTGTGGATCAAGTGATGTATGGTGTCAATGCGGGAAAATTGGCGTTGATTGTCACATCAGACGGAAAGAAAATTTCAGAATTAATTGAAAGAACTTGTCAAAGAGGTTCTACGCTATTAAAGGCGGAAGGCGGCTATAAGCAAGATAAAAAAGACGTCGTTATGTGCGCTTGCAACAACAAACAGATGTATGAAGTGCAAAAAGCCATAAAAAAAGAAGATCCAGAAGCGTTTGTCATCGTATTGGAGTCCAATGAAGTCCATGGCGAAGGATTTAAAATGCTCCAGATCGGGGAACAGGCAAACAAGTGGAAGTGATGGTATATGGCGATGGAGCGTTTAAAGATCCGGTTGGAAAAATTTGGGAACTTGCGGATCCAGTCGTATCCCCAGCTTACACAAAAGGCTTAGAAGGAACTCCAAACGAGGTAAAATTAAAATATTTAGCAGATAATGATTTTGCTGGTTTAGAGGGAGAAGAGTTAAAAGAAGCGATTAAAGGATATATCAAAGAGAAAGATGAAAAGGCGACAAGTCTTGTAGGTCAGATGGTGACACAAGGAACAACACCAAGACGTCTTACTGATTTAATTGGTTCTTTAGCGGACTTAACAAGTGGAAGTGGCGATAAAGGAACTCCAATTATCTATATCCAAGGATACTTTGATAACTATACAAAATAAACGAAATAAGGAAAGTGTGAAGAACATATTTTCCGTAAAAATAAAAAGAATGGAGCAGCGAAGGTATTTCCCTTGCTGCTCCATTCTTTTTGTCTTTTGTTTCCAGTAGAGGAATCAAAATTATTCTTGATTCGTGCGAAAAACGTGTTTTTTTAATGCTTCGAAACTCTCAGGACTGATTACATGTTCCATACGGCAAGCGTCTTCTAATGCCGTTTCTTTGGAAACGCCAAGTTCGATAAGCCAATTAGAGAGTAATGTATGCCGTTCATAAATAGTTCTTGCAATTTCTAATCCACTTTCTGTTAAATCGATGGAGCCACAGTCATCGACTGTCACATAGCCGGCTTCCCTTAAATGTTTCATAGCAACGCTAACGCTCGGTTTTGAAAAACCGAGTTCATTAACGATATCGATAGAACGAACATTGCCTTTTGATTTTCTCAGCATTAGGATTGTTTCTAAATAATTTTCTGCGGATTCTTGGATCTTCATAATTAAAAACTCCTTCAGCTTTTTTTATAGTATAGCATATTTCGAAAAGCATTTTCAAGTAAGGGGAATTGAAATTGATCGAAAACTGGAAATAAAATGAAAAAAATTCTTGACAAAGAGGTTAGGGAGTGCTAACCTAGTTATAGAATTAGTTTTGGCTAACCTATGAATAGAAGAGGAAAGGAAGTGCTTGTCATGCCTTTATCAATGGCAGTACCGGGAGAAGTGAATTATATTAAAAGAATTGGTGGAAAAGAGGATATAAGACGCTTCTTAGAGACACTTGGCTTTGTCGTTGGCGGTGAAGTGATTTTAATTTCTCAAAATGGAGGAAATATTATCGTCAATGTAAAGGATTCAAGAGTAGCCATTAGCCAAGAGATGGCGAATAAAATTATTGTCTAAATCACGATATTAGATAGATAAAAGATTGCGGCGTGCATAGCACGGCGTGATTTCGTGTATCGTATCGTGATCCATATAGAAAAATGGGAAAGGAGAAGCAACGATGCAGACATTAAAAGAAGCCAAATGCGGCACAACCGTTAAAGTTGTAAAACTCCACGGGGAAGGCCCTGTTAAACGTCGCATCATGGATATGGGAATTACAAAAGGTGTGGAAATCTTTATTCGTAAAGTCGCACCACTTGGAGATCCGATTGAAGTGAATGTCAGAGGATATGAATTATCTTTGCGAAAAGCAGACGCTGAGATGATCGAGGTACAATAAAAGATAAGAGCTTTATAACGAGAATCTGGAAACAGGTTCTTTTGTAAAAACAGAGGGTTAGAAATCGCTAACTGTAAGTTGGTGCTAACTGAATGGGAGGAAACGAAGAGATGTCAATGAAGATTGCACTTGCCGGAAACCCAAACTGTGGGAAGACGACATTATTCAATGCTTTAACAGGCGCAAATCAGTTCGTAGGAAACTGGCCTGGAGTTACTGTTGAAAAAAAGGAAGGAAAATTAAAAGGTCATAAAGATGTGATCATTACAGACCTTCCAGGGATTTATTCCCTTTCTCCATACACATTAGAAGAAGTGGTTGCGAGAAATTATTTATTAAATGAACAGCCAGATGCGATTTTAAATATTGTAGATGGTACAAACTTAGAGCGTAATCTCTATTTATCAACACAGCTGATGGAACTTGGAATTCCAGTTGTTATGGCAGTCAATATGATGGACGTTGTAGAGAAGAATGGCGATCAGATTTATATTCAGGAATTGGAGAAAAAATTAGGTTGCCCTGTTGTTGAGATTTCAGCATTAAAAAATAAAAATGTCATGAAAGCAGCAGAAAAAGCCATTGCCATTGCCAGCAAAAAGAATTCTGTGCCGGTACATAAATTTGCTCCGGAAGTTGAGCAGGCGTTGGAATCAATTGAAAAACAAATCGTATCTGTTTCAGAAGAGAAAAAGAGATTTTTTGCAATTAAGTTATTTGAACGAGATAGTAAGATTTCAGAGCAATTGACCGCTCCAGTCGATGTGGAATTCATTATCACTTCGCTCGAAGATAAAATGGACGATGATTCAGAAAGTATTATTACGAATGAACGCTATACTTATATCTCATCGATTATTGAAAAATGTTGTACAAAGAAAAGCAAAGGAAAAATGACTTTATCCGATAAAATCGATCAAGTTGTTACAAACCGTTTTCTTGCGCTTCCAATTTTTGCAGTGGTTATGGGACTTGTTTACTACATCTCCATCTCAACCGTAGGAACAATGGCGACGGATTGGACAAATGATGTATTGTTTGGTGAAATCGTTCCGGGAGCAGTGGATAGCTTTTTAAATGCTGTAAACTGCGCACCTTGGCTTGCCAGCTTAATTCAAGACGGTATTGTAGCAGGTGTCGGTGCCGTTCTTGGTTTCGTACCACAGATGTTAGTATTGTTCTTCTTCTTAGCGATTCTTGAATCCTGTGGTTATATGGCTCGTATCGCATTTATTATGGACCGTATCTTCCGTAAATTTGGCTTATCCGGAAAATCCTTCATTCCGATGTTAATCGGTACAGGTTGTGGAGTTCCGGGTGTTATGGCATCAAGAACAATTGAAAACGATCGTGACCGTAAAATGACAATTATGACAACAACATTTATCCCTTGTGGAGCGAAGTTGCCAATTATCGCATTAATTGCAGGTGCCTTATTCAATGGGGCATGGTGGGTAGCGCCAAGCGCATACTTTGTAGGTGTTGCAGCAATTATCATTTCCGGTGTTATTTTAAAGAAAACAAAAATGTTTGCTGGAGATCCAGCTCCATTCGTTATGGAATTACCAGCATACCACTTACCAACTGTTATGAACGTGTTAAGAAGTATGTGGGAACGCGGCTGGTCCTTTATTAAAAAAGCAGGAACAATCATTTTATTATCTTCTATTTTTGTTTGGTTTACATCAAATATTGGCTTTGTCGATGGACATATTGGAATGGTAGAAGATTTATCCGATGGGTTCCTTGCACAAATTGGTAGCGCAGTTGCTTGGATTTTTGCTCCTCTTGGTTGGGGCGATTGGAGAGCCACAGTGGCGACCATCACAGGTCTTGTTGCAAAAGAAAATGTTGTTCAGACATTTGGTGTTTTATATCAATTTGGTGAAGTTGCAGAAGACGGACAGGAATATTGGGGCGTGTTAGCTTCTAGCTACACAGCCATTGCCGCTTATTCTTTCTTAGTATTTAACTTATTATGTGCGCCTTGTTTTGCAGCTATCGGTGCGATTCGCCGTGAGATGAACAATGCAAAATGGACATGGTTTGCCATTGGATATCAATGTATCTTTGCTTATGCCATCGCACTTTGTGTTTATCAAATTGGTACATTTGTTACAACTGGTTCTTTTGGAATCTTTACAGTAGTAGCCCTTGCAATTATCGCTTTCCTTATTTATATGTTGGTTCGCCCATATAAAGAAAGCAATACATTTAATATGAAAGTAAAGGTAGGCGCAAAAGCATAGGGTTTTCATGAGAATAGGAGGTACCGTATGGGAACAGTGTTTGTAGGACTCCTTCTTCTATTGATTGTATTCTTTATCGTGAGAAGCATGAGAAAAGATAAGAAAAATGGAAAAGGTGGTTGTGGTTGTGGCTGTGGCAGCTGTGCCAACTCTGAATTATGCCATGGACACCATCAATAAAAAAACGATGAGAAGCACGCTTTGCGTGCTTTTCATCGTTTTTTACTTTTTTTTATCGTTCTGAGTCATCGCTGATAAAGCCGAAGAACGTCAACAAGTAAAGACCACTGATTCCAACTAGAATGTAGATAAGACGGGAAATCCAAGAGAGATCACCGAATAAGAATGCTACAAGATTAAATCGAACAAGTCCAATGAGTCCCCAGTTAATGGCACCAATGATGGTAAGGGTTAAAGCGATATAATTTAAAATTTTACTGCCCATGTTGTTGCCCTCCTTTCTGGGTTAGTATTTCCAGAAGAAGAAAAAGTTATTCAATATGAGCGTCCTTCCGTTTCGTTAAAAAAGAAAGAAAATTTTCAACGGTGACGGAATGATTGGCAGAAGAGTGATGGGCAAACGCTACCATGCGCTTTGGAATGGAACATGGAATCGGAAGCTCTAAAAGCGTTTTGTTTTCCAGTTCCTTTGTGACAAATTCCTTTACAACGCCGGAGATTCCCATTCCAATTTTTGCAAAGTCAATGAGCAGCTCCATATCGGTCACTTCCAAAATCGCATTTGTTTCAATGTGGAATAATTGAAAATAATGATCTAAATATTGTCTTGTCACATTGGATTTATCAAGCATCATTAAATTAGCATCTTTTAAAATATCAAACTTAAATTCTTCCGAAGAATATCGTTCTTTTAAATGTTCCAAATAGGCATTCGTACAAACAAAAATATCTTCAATTTCTAAATACGGATAAAACGACAGCGTCTTATTGGATTCGGGCATAATTAAAAGACCGAGATCCAACTGCCCTTTTTCCAGCAAAGAAATCGTCTCTGCCGTGGATTGGCAATCGATCATAATTTTGATATGAGGATAGAGTTGTAGAAATTCTTTTAAAATTGGAATTAAGATGAATTTACAAAGGGTTGTTGTAACGCCGATATGGATTTCTCCAACGCCGAGATCCTGCATTTTCTTTAACTGTTTTTCTCCTTGAGCGATGGTGTCAAAGGCGGATTTTGTATGTTCATAAAGCACTTTTCCTTCCGCTGTTAATTTCACTCCACGGGAAGTTCGAATAAAGAGGCGAACTTGAAGCTCCTCTTCTAAGTGGCTGATGGATTTGCTAATAGCGGGCTGGCTGATGTACAGTTCCTTTGCAGCGTGAGAGATATTTCCGGTTTGTGCAACCGTATTGAAAATTTTATATAAAGAAAGTGTCTGTTCCATGATAATTGCTCCTTAATAAAATGACGTAAATATGGTACAATAGTTACACAGAATATGTTTAAAGTGGCAAAAAGTGTGAAAAGTAAAAAAATGAGCTTATTGAGATAACACATAGTTATACCAGTTATATAAAATAACTATCTTCTATTATAGCAAAAAGTGTGCTAAAATAACAAGAGGGTTTCACTTTTTAACACTGCCAAGATGAAGTGATAGGAAAATATTACATACGGCAAGAAGGAGAGTGGCTCTATGGTAAAAAAGAAATGGTTTGGATTCCTGAGCATAATGTGCTTTTTTATATTTGTGCGAATCCCCGTTTATGCGGAAGAACCGAAGAAGGACTTTATCTATGAAACAATTGGAACGACAGGAGAAGTTCAGATTCTTCGCTATAATGGAACAAAGTCGCAGCTTATCATTCCAGAGAAAATCGATGGAAAACAAGTGGTGGAAATTGGGGAAAATGCATTTTATGGAAATCATACATTAGAGCAAGTTACGATACAGGGAAAAGGAATTAAGAAAATTGGCGAAGGGGCTTTTGGGCAATGTGAGAACTTAAAAACATTCTATGCCAATTATAGTTCTGTACAAACGGTGGAATCCAACGCTTTTTATCAGTGTAAGAATTTACAACATATTTATTTTTCCAATTCGTTAAAAGAGCTAAAAGAACGAGTCTTTTGGGAATGTACGAAATTAAATGATATATTGTTAGGCAATGGCATTCAAAAGATTGGGCAAATGTCATTTTATGGGTGTTCCAATTTAAAGAGCATCGTATTGCCAAATGGGTTAGAAGTTCTTGGAACAGAGGAAAATGGCGCAATCTTTGGTGGCGTCTTCTACGGTTGCAGTGGGCTTATCGAAGTATACATTGGAAATGGAATGACAAAACTTCCAGCAAACACGTTTTATGGGTGTACGAATTTAGAGAAAATTGTTCTCCCTGATACGATTACTGAGATTAAGAGCAAGGCGTTTGCCTATTGTCATAGATTAAAAGAAGTAAATCTTCCAATGCAGCTAACGACCATTGGAACAGGCGCCTTTTATCATTGTAAGAGCCTTGAAACTATTGTTTTTCCAGATGGATTTGAAACATTAGAAAGTCGGAATGAGGAAGAAATGGAGGCGTTTGGAGGGTGCAGTCAGTTAAAGACCGTTGTACTTGGGCGTTACACGAAGGACATCGGGGAATATGCATTTTCCGATTGTATCTCCTTAGAAGAAATTGTTCTTCCAAGCACGCTCTATCAATTAAAATCAGGAGTATTTTTTAATTGTACAAAACTAAAAGATATATATTGCTTAGGCGATGCTCCAAACGTGGAAGGGACGGCGTTGAAAAATTGTGCAAAAGATTTGACGTTTTATTGCATGGCAGGTGCGGCAGCATGGGGAACGTCTTACCCGGTGAAACTCTATGATTGGAAAGATATTTTCTATATGGTCACGCTAGTCGATCGAGAAGAAGGAACAGTCATACAGAGCGTATTGGCGAGAAAAGGAAGTTTTTTATCGGCGCCAGCAATTCCTGAGAAAACAGGGTATTCGTTTCAAAATTGGGTCTACATAGAGAATGGAGAAAATTGGAAGTTCTCAAAAGATGTTGTAAACCATGATATAACATTAAAAGTTACATGGAAAGTGAAAAGTTATCGCATCACCTTTGAGCCGTCAGATGGCAGTCTGCTGCAAAAACAAAAGGCGGTTCATTATAAAAGTGCCATTGGGACTTTGCCGGTTCCCGTGAAAAAAGATTATAAATTTTTAGGTTGGTATACGAAAGAAAACGGGGAAGGAAAGCGGTATAAGTCGACGAGCAAGATGCCGGCATATGATATGACGCTCTATGCAAAATGGCGGCTGTATCCGGAAAAACCGGAAGAAGTTCAGCTAAAGGGAGAGATCTTTTCTCCGACGGAGATCAAATTGACATGGAAGAAAGTCGATGGGGTTTCTGGATATGATGTATATCGTTCCACAAGCAAAAACGGAACGTATCATAAAGTAGATTCCACCAGTGAGAAAGCCATTGGATATGTGAATACAAATTTAAAAAAAGGAACGACTTATTATTATCGAGTCCGTTCTTTTCGAATGATAGAAGAACAGAAGTTTTATAGTGATTATTCCAATAAAGTCAAAGTCGTATTGACAGGGAAACCAGCAAAATCGGAATTGACGGTAAAGAAAAGTGGAGAAACAAAAACCGATCTTTCTTGGACAAACGTAAAGGAAGCAGATGGATATCTTCTATATTATAAGACGAGTTCCAAGGAAACATTAAAGCAATTTGCGGAGTTTGAATCTTCCATTTTAGGTTGTTATCATATGAAGCTGACAAAAGGAAAGACGTACTACTATGCAGTGCGTGCATATACCGTCGTAAAAGGGAAACGAGTATATGGGGAACTTTCCGATATTCAAAAAATTTCCCTTTAAAAGATGAAAAAAGAAAAAGAGGATAAGGAGGACAGGGCATGAAATGTAAGATTGCAATTATTAAAGGAGACGGAATTGGGCCAGAGATCGTAGATGAGGCGATGAAAGTTCTAAATAAAGTTGGAGAGAAATTCGGGCATCAATTTCTATATGAACCGATTCTTCTTGGAGGTGCTTCCATCGATGCATATGGAGTTCCTCTGTCTGAGGAAGCATTAGAAGTGGCAAAGCAAAGTGAAGCGGTGCTTATGGGTTCCATTGGTGGAGATACAACGACATCTCCTTGGTATCAATTGCCGCCGCAGCTGCGCCCAGAGGCAGGGCTTTTGAAGATTCGAAAAGAATTGGGATTATTTGCAAACATTCGTCCTGCCTATCTTTATCAGGAGTTGGCAAACGCTTGTCCATTAAAAACAGAGATTGCCAAGCAAGGCTTTGATATGGTCATTATGAGAGAATTGACAGGCGGACTTTATTTTGGCGAGAGAAAGACCGAAGAAGTCGATGGGGTAAAGACAGCGACGGATACGTTGACATACAGTGCCGACGAGATTCGAAGAATTGCCATTCGAGGCTTTGATATTGCGAGAAAGAGAAAGAAAAAAGTGACAAGTGTTGATAAAGCCAATGTGCTGGATTCTTCCAGACTTTGGAGAGAAGTGGTGGAAGAAGTGGCAAAGGAATATCCGGATATTTCCTTAGAACATATGTTGGTCGATAACTGTGCGATGCAGTTAGTCAAAGATCCGGCGCAATTTGATGTGATTTTAACAGAAAATATGTTTGGAGATATTTTGTCCGATGAAGCCAGCATGGTGACAGGATCCATTGGAATGTTATCTTCTGCAAGTTTAAGGGAGGATCGATTTGGTTTATATGAGCCAAGCCATGGTTCCGCACCGGATATTGCAGGGGAAAATATTGCCAACCCAATTGCTACTATTTTGTCCGCTGCCATGATGCTTCGCTATTCTTTTGACCTTGATGAGGAAGCAAATGCCATTGAACAGGCCGTTCAACAAGTGTTAAAAGAAGGCTATCGCACAAGTGATATTATGTCAGAAGGCAATCAATTAGTCGGAACAAAAGAAATGGGAGATTGTATTGTAGAGAGAATCTAATTGCTTTAGAAAACATAGAGAACAATGAATAGAAAGAGGGAGATAACATGATAAGTGATAACGCAAGAAAAGGTGATCAACAGGCGCCGGGACGCTCTTTGTTTCGTGCTTTAGGTCATACTGATGAAGAGATGAGAAGACCGATGATAGGAATTGTAAGTTCCTATAATGAAATTGTGCCAGGGCATATGAACCTTGATAAAATCGTTGATGCCGTTAAGTTAGGAGTTGCGATGGCAGGAGGAACGCCCGTCGTATTTCCAGCCATTGCTGTCTGTGACGGAATTGCAATGGGACATATTGGAATGAAATATTCCCTTGTGACGAGAGATTTAATTTGCGATTCCACAGAAGCTATGGCTATCGCCCATCAGTTTGATGGTCTTGTTATGGTGCCAAACTGTGATAAAAATGTGCCGGGGCTTTTAATGGCGGCGGCAAGAGTGAACATTCCAACGATTTTTGTCAGCGGAGGTCCAATGCTTGCAGGAAAAGTCAATGGCTGTAAGACAAGTTTATCCAGCATGTTTGAAGCAGTTGGTTCTTATACAGCCGGAACGATGAGCGAAGAAGAATTCAAAGAGATGGAAGAGAGAACCTGTCCAACTTGTGGTTCCTGTTCCGGAATGTATACGGCTAACAGCATGAACTGTTTAACGGAAGCGCTTGGAATGGGATTAAAAGGAAACGGAACGATTCCGGCAGTCTATTCAGAGAGAATTCGTCTTGCGAAAACGGCAGGTATGCAGATTATGGAACTCGTTCGCAATCAAATTTGCCCAAGAGATATTATGACAGAAAAGGCATTTCTCAATGCCATGACCGTTGATATGGCTCTTGGCTGTTCCACAAACTCCATGTTGCATTTGCCTGCCATTGCCCATGAAGCCGGGGTAAAACTCGATATGGAAATTGCCAATGAAATTAGTTCTAAGACGCCAAACCTCTGTCATTTAGCACCGGCAGGGCGCACATATATTGAAGAACTCAATGAAGCCGGCGGCGTATATGCGGTGATGAATGAATTGAATAAAAAACAGCTCTTACATACCGATGCCCTAACGGTGACAGGAAAGACAATTGGAGAGAATATAAAAGGCTGTGTGAATAAAGATAAAGAAGTCATTCGTCCAATTGAAAATCCGTATAGTGAAACAGGTGGAATTGCAGTCTTAAAAGGAAATCTGGCGCCGGATACAGGCATTGTAAAACGGTCTGCGGTGGCGGAAGAAATGCTCGTTCACGAAGGGCCTGCGAGAGTTTTTGACTGTGAAGATGACGCTATTGTGGCAATTAAAGGCGGAAAAATCCATGCAGGAGATGTCATTATTATTCGATATGAGGGGCCAAAAGGCGGACCTGGAATGAGAGAGATGTTAAATCCAACTTCTGCCATTATGGGAATGGGACTTGGATCTTCCGTGGCGCTGATCACTGATGGACGTTTTTCTGGCGCATCAAGAGGTGCCGTTATCGGTCATGTCTCTCCAGAGGCAGCAGTTGGAGGTCCGATTGCCCTCGTAGAAGAAGGGGATATGATCTCCATTGACATTCCAAACAATGGATTGCATATAAAGGTATCCGAAGAAGAATTAGCAAGGAGAAGAGCAAACTGGACTCCAAGAGAGCCAAAAGTAACGACTGGTTACTTGGCGAGATATGCAGCGATGGTGACTTCCGGAAACCGAGGAGCTGTTCTTGAAATTCCAAAGAAATAATTACTAGGAAAATCGATGGAAGAGGAGGAAGCGCAATGAAACAGTTGACAGGTTCAGAAATTGTGATCGAGTGTTTAAAAGAGCAAGGGGTGGATACTGTTTTTGGATACCCTGGCGGCGCAATTTTAAATATTTATGACGCTTTGTATAAACAGAGCGATATTAAGCATATTCTAACTTCCCATGAACAAGGAGCTGCCCATGCAGCCGATGGATATGCAAGAGCCACTGGGAAAGTGGGCGTCTGTATGGCGACTTCAGGTCCTGGAGCGACGAATCTTGTAACAGGAATTGCAACGGCTTATATGGATTCCATTCCAGTAGTTGCCATTACCGCCAATGTGGCAGTATCGATTTTAGGAAAAGATAGTTTTCAAGAGGTGGATATTGCAGGCGTCGTAATGCCAATTATTAAACACAGCTATATTGTAAAAGATATTCAAACATTGGCGGACACGATTCGAAAAGCATTTGCCATCGCAAAAAGCGGGCGTCCAGGTCCTGTGTTAGTGGATATTACAAAAGACGTTACAGCGGCCGTTGCGGAGTATGAGCCAAAAGAAATCGATCCGGTGATGCCAATTACAAAGCATATTCGAGAAACCGATCTGGATAAGGCAATTGCCATGATAAAAGCTGCCAGAAAGCCATATATTATGGTGGGAGGCGGCGCCATCTGGTCAGAAGCTGGGCAGGAATTGGCGGAGTTTGTGCAGAAAGTAGATGCGCCTGTCTGTGATACGCTAATGGGAAAAGGTGCTTTTGATGGGCTCTCGCCATACTATACAGGTATGATCGGAATGCATGGCACAAAGGCTTCTAATTTGGGCGTGACGGACTGCGATCTATTAATTGTGCTTGGGGCGAGGTTTAGCGATCGCGTCTGTGCCGATCCGGAGCGTTTTGCAAGAAATGCGAAGATTCTCCAAGTAGATGTGGATCCGGCGGAAGTCAATAAAAATAAAGTGTCCGACGTCAGCGTCATCGGGGATATTAAGTGCGTCCTTCAGGAGTTAAATCGCCGTTTAGAGCCGATGAAACATACGGAATGGATTTCTCATATTATGAATTTAAAGGCAAAGTATCCATTGACTTATAAAAAGACAAAGTTATGCGGACCTGCTATTATGGAAAAAATTGATGAAATAACGGGGGGAGATGCGGTTATTACAACCGATGTAGGACAACATCAGATGTGGGCAGCGCAATTTTTCCGTTATCGAAAACCGAGAACCTTTTTAAGCTCCGGAGGTCTTGGCACGATGGGATATGGATTAGGAGCTGCCATGGGGGCAAAACTAGGTTGTCCAGAAAAGTTGGTTGTAAACATCGCAGGAGACGGCTGTTTTCGAATGAATCTCAACGAATTAGCGACGCTCTCTCGCTATGAAATTCCAGTCGTTGAAATTGTATTTAATAATCGTGTCCTTGGAATGGTGCGGCAGTGGCAAACTCTTTTTTATGAGCAAAGATATTCCTATACGAACTTAAATGATAAAGTGGACTTTGTAAAAGTGTCAGAAGGGCTTGGAGCGACGGCATTTCGTGTGGAAACAATGGAACAATTTGAAGATGCGTTCCGAACAGCCATGACGTCAAAAATGCCGGTCGTAATCGAGTGTGTTTTAGATGCAGATGATAAAGTTTGGCCGATGTGCGCTCCGGGAGCATCGATACAAGATAGCTTTTCCGAAGAAGATCTGTTAGCAAACAAATAAACTGAAAAAAGATCATAGAAATGAAAAAGAGCGTAGAACATTTCTGTGATCTTTTTTTATATGCCATGGATACGTTGTTAGGAAGAACGATCTGCATTTGAAGTGGAGTAAGGTTCTCTTTTTTTAGATTCCATGCATATTCTGTGATAGAAGGGGCAACTGTTTGATAGGATACTACTATGCATAAAAGGAAGAGGAAAAAATATACATCAATATAGGTGGGGATAAAATAAAAATCAGAAATTTTGTACAAAAATACAAAAATATAGTGATAAATATAGAAAAAGAGGTTGACGTATGTCGTTATATGGAGTACAATTGTACGCAATCGCACTTTAACAGGATAACAAGTTAGAAGAGTGATATAAAACAAAGAAAAAGGAGGAACACGGAAGTGGGAAGAGTTTATAATTTTTCAGCGGGACCAGCAGTATTGCCAGAGGAAGTATTGCGTTCGGCAGCAGAAGAAATGCTTGACTATCAAGGAACTGGAATGTCTGTTATGGAGATGAGCCATCGTTCGAAAGCATTTGAAGGAATTATGGAACATGCAGAGAATACTTTACGAGAATTGCTGAATATTCCTGAAGATTATAAGGTTTTATTCTTACAGGGCGGTGCTCATCAGCAGTTTGCAATGGTGCCAATGAACCTTATGAAAAACCGAGTGGCCGATTATATTATTACCGGTCAGTGGGCAAAGAAAGCGTATAAAGAGGCACAGATTTATGGAAAGGCAAATGCGATTGCATCGTCAGAAGATAAAATGTTCACCTATATTCCAGATTGTTCAGATTTACCGATTTCAAAAGAAGCAGACTATGTACATATCTGTCATAACAATACGATTTATGGTACAACATATAAAGAAATTCCAAATACAAAAGGAAAAGTATTGGTAGCGGATATGTCCTCTTCTATTTTGTCAGAACCTGTGGATATTGAAAAATATGGTTTAATTTACTTTGGAGCACAGAAGAATGTAGGGCCAGCCGGCGTTGTCGGTGTCATTATGAGAAAGGATCTCATTACCGATGATGTGTTAGAAGGAACGCCAACGATGTTGCGCTATAAAACTCATGCGGACGCAAATTCTTTATATAATACGCCGCCAGCTTATGGAATTTACATTTGTGGCAAAGTGTTTCAGTGGGTAAAAGACCAAGGCGGCTTAGAAGCCATGAAAGTAAGAAACGAACGAAAAGCAAAGATTTTATATGATTATCTTGATGAAAGCAAATTATTTTACGGAACTGTTCAAAAAGAATATCGCTCTCTTATGAATGTGCCGTTTATCACCGGAAACGAGGAATTAAACGCCAAATTTATGAAAGAAGCCACAGAGAACGGTTTTGTGAATTTAAAAGGACATCGAACAGTTGGAGGCATGAGAGCCAGCATTTATAATGCGATGCCAATGGAAGGTGTTGAGCAATTAGTAGCATTTATGAAACAATTTGAAAGTCAGAACATAAAATAAAAAGAGGGTGGAGGAGTTTCCTATGTATCAAATAAAATGTATGAATGTGATTTCAAAGATGGGAACAGAATTGCTCACCGATCAGTATCAAGTAACCGAGCAATTAGAAGAGGCAAATGCAGTTCTTGTAAGAAGCGCCTCTTTGCATGAAATCAAACTTCCAAAAGAAGTATTAGCCGTAGCGAGAGCCGGAGCAGGAGTCAACAACATTCCATTGAATCAATGTGCGGAAGACGGAGTCGTTGTATTCAACACTCCGGGAGCCAATGCCAATGCGGTAAAGGAACTTGTGATGGCGGCGCTTTTAGTTTCTTCAAGAGATTTAATCGCTGGCAGCCAGTGGGTTCAGGAGCATAAAAGCGATGAAACACTTGCAAAAGATGTGGAAAAAGAGAAGAAAAAATTCGCAGGTCATGAGATTCAAGGAAGAAAGATCGGCGTTATCGGGTTAGGTGCCATTGGAATTTTAGTTGCCAATATGTGCGACCGCATGGGAATGGAAGTGTTTGGATACGACCCTTATGTATCCGTCGATGCGGCTTGGAACTTATCAAAGAGAGTTCACCACAGCAAAAAAATTGAAGAGCTTTACGAACAATGTGATTTTATTACGATGCACGTTCCGCTTTTGGACTCAACAAGAGAGATGATCGATGAAGAGGCGCTTTTAAAGATGAAAGATGGCGTCAATATTTTGAACTTCTCAAGAGATGCATTAGTAAAAGAAGAGGCGATGAAACAGGCGTTAGAAAGCAAAAAAGTACATCGTTATGTGACAGATTTCCCGACAACAGGGCTTGCAGCAGTGGAAGGCGTTATTTCTTTTCCGCATTTAGGAGCTTCCACAGAAGAGGCGGAAGATAATTGTGCAAAAATGGCGGTTGTGGAATTGATGGACTATTTAGAAAATGGAAATATTCGCAATTCTGTCAACTATCCGGACTGCAACATGGGCATTTGTCAATCTGCATTTCGAGTGACGATTTTACATAGAAATATTCCAAAGATGTTAAGTCAATTTACGACTTTATTTGCGGAAGAAGATGTCAACATTGCGGATATGACGAACAAATCAAAAAAAGAATGGGCGTACACGATGTTAGATACCGATACCCCTCCTTCTAAAGAATTAGTGGATAAATTAAAACAGATTAACGGAGTCATAAAAGTAAGAGTTATTAAGTAAGAAAACTCTTGACTTTAAAATAAAGAATAGGTAATATACAAAATAAACAGAAAATTGTATAAAAATCTATAAATTGCATAAGAAGAGAGTATGGAGTTTTAAAGAAGGAGAGTAGGAGATGGAACAGAAATTAAAAGTAGGTATATTAGGTGGAACAGGAATGGTAGGGCAGAGATTTATTTCTCTGTTGGAAAACCACCCTTGGTTTGAAGTCGTTGTAATCGCAGCAAGCCCTCGTTCCGCTGGAAAGACATATGAAGAGGCAGTTGGAGACCGCTGGAAAATGGACACTCCAATGCCGGAAGCGGTAAAAAAGATCGTCGTAATGAATGTCAATGAAGTGGAAGCGGTTGCAAAAGACGTGGATTTTGTATTCAGCGCAGTGGATATGAGCAAAGAAGAGATCAAAGCCATTGAAGAAGCGTATGCAAAGACAGAGACACCGGTTGTATCCAACAACAGCGCGCATCGCTGGACACCAGACGTTCCAATGGTTGTGCCGGAGATCAATCCACAGCATTTTGATGTGATTCAATATCAAAAAGAACGCCTTGGAACGAAGAGAGGGTTTGTAGCGGTAAAACCAAATTGTTCCATTCAAAGTTATGCGCCAGTATTAACCGCTTGGAAAGAATATGAGCCATATGAAGTAGTGGCAACGACATATCAGGCGATTTCAGGAGCTGGTAAAACATTTAAAGATTGGCCGGAAATGGTTGGAAATATTATTCCATATATCGGTGGAGAAGAAGAGAAATCCGAACAGGAACCATTGAGACTTTGGGGAGAAATCAAAGACGGACAGATTGTAAAAGCAAATGAGCCAACGATCACTTGCCAATGCGTGCGAGTTCCTGTGTTAAATGGTCATACAGCAGCTGTATTTGTAAAATTCAGAAAACAACCAACAAAAGAACAGTTGATTGAAAAATTAAGAGAGTTTAGAGGTCTTCCACAGGAATTAAAACTTCCGAGCGCACCAGCTCAGTTCATTCAATATTTAGAGGAAGACAATCGTCCACAAGTGGGAGAAGATGTCAACTATGAACATGGCATGGGCGTTTCTGTTGGTCGTTTAAGAGAAGACAGCGTTTATGATTATAAGTTCATTGGATTATCCCATAATACCGTAAGAGGTGCAGCAGGGGGAGCAATTCTTTGTGCCGAAACATTAAAAGCATTGGGATATATTGAGAAAAAATAAGAAACATTACCTTCAAAAAAAGAGGGACGGTGCTATAACACAGGGCTAGGCTATGTGTTTGGCACCGTTTCTCTTATGAAAACAGCAAACTGCATGGAAGAAATAATTATGCGCTCTATGATCGGAAGATGGAATATTTTGATGACAAAGAGAAAAAGCCGATTGTAAGACAAGAAGATCTCGCTCAATGGGAAGAGGCAGAGGATATTGTATATATGAGCAATCCTGTTACCCATGAACTTTATTATGTCAACCGTGTTGGGCGGGAAGCGTTTGGACTTGGCAATGAAGATTATCAAGGCAGAAAGTGCTATGAAGTGTTACAGGGAAGACCGGAACCTTGTCCGTTTTGTAAGAAATGCCAATTAGAGAAGAGGCAAGAATCGATTGTTTGGGAACATACCAATGAAAAAATTCATCGAAGATTTTTAGTGAAAGATCGTTTGATTATGCGTGATGGCAGACAGATCCATGTGGAACAGGCAATCGACATTAGCAATAAAGAATAAAAGAAGGATAGAACAACACAGAATAAAACGGAAAAAACGATAGAACATCAAAATGAGACGAAAAAAAGAGACGAAAATGAGAAAGGAAATAGAGTATGGCGGAAATTCGACCATTTTATTGTATACGTCCAACAAAAGAGAAAGCAAAAGATGTAGCTGCCCTTCCTTATGATGTCTATAATCGGGAAGAAGCAAAAGAAGCGGTAAAAGGAAAGAAAGATTCCTTTTTAAATATCGATCGCCCAGAAACGCAATTTCCAGAGACGATGGATATGTATGCGGAGGAAGTTTATAAAAAAGCTGGGCAGATGCTTTCTGAATGGATAGAACGTGGAATTTTTATAAAAGAAACGAGCAGATATTATTATTTATATGAATTGACGATGGGGCAGAGAGTGCAAACAGGCGTTGTCGCTTGTGCATCTGTCAAAGATTATGAAGAAAACGTGATTAAGAAACATGAGAATACGAGAAGAGAAAAGGAAGAAGATCGAATTCGCCATGTGAGCGCTTGTAACGCACAAACTGGACCAATTTTCTTGGCTTGTAAAGAAGATATGGAATTAGAGCAAAAGATGATGGAGTGGAAGCAGGAAAAACCGCTGTATGATTTTGTTGCAGATGATCAGGTGAGACATCGGGTATTTTGCATTTCTAAGCCGGAAGAAATTCAATATATTACAAAGCACTTTGAGACAATATCAAATCTTTATATCGCAGATGGGCATCACCGAGCGGCTTCCGCAGTAAAAGTGAGCCAGATGAGAAGAGAAAGCGGCGCCTTTGAGGAAGAAAACGAATGGTTTTTATCAGTTATTTTTCCAGCACAGCAGCTGAAGATTCTCGACTACAACCGAGTTGTATCCGATCTCAATGGGCGTACAAGAGAAGAATTTTTAGAGGAAGTAAAGAAGCGATTCCAAATAAAAGAAGCAGACCAAGCGGTGAAGCCAAAACAAAAAGGGCAGTTTGGTATGTATCTTTTTGGAACTTGGTATGAACTCACTTATCCAGATGAAAAAATACCAAAAGATGTGGTAGGGGGACTTGATGTTTCCATCTTACAAGAACAACTATTAGAGCCAATTCTTGGAATTGCCGATCCAAAGACCGATGATCGAATCAAATTCGTTGGAGGAATTCGTGGATTACAAGAACTGGAAAAAATGGTGGAACAAGGAGATGCGGTTGCATTTTCCATGTATCCAACTTCTATGGAAGCTCTCTTTAAAGTGGCAGATGAAGGAAGACTGATGCCTCCAAAATCCACATGGTTTGAGCCAAAACTTAGAAGCGGTTTATTTATTCATCAGATCTAATTATAGAAAGCATGGGACAGTTCCCTTCGATATAAACGCCAGATTAAGTTCAAGATATAGTTCTTGTGTAACAAAAATGGAGTATGAGAGAAGAAAAAATTCTTACATACTCCATTTTTTCTATGATCATTTTGAAAAAAGAAACAAAGTATATAAAAAAATGCAAAATATTGAAAATAAACAAGAAAAATGTTACAATGATAATAGTTTTAGCATAGAGTTTTCACTATGTAGAAAGAAAATAAAGGAGGGATTTTTAATGGCTCAAAAGGAATATCAGGTGTGGAATTCAGAAGAGATATATGCAATTGAAAACGCACTTCACAACAACCCACATCATATTTTAGGACCTCAGGAAAAGGAAGGGGAATTTTACGTCAATGCTTATTTTCCAAATGCGTGTGGCATGAAATGTATCGCAAGGAAAGGGAAGATGGAAGGGCAGATGGAAG
>Cebus_capucinus_imitator_PRJNA485217_SSR105__coassemble_379_pt1 | contig 20316 bp, 16 predicted proteins | sample Cebus_capucinus_imitator_PRJNA485217_SSR105__metabat2_low_PE_004 | metagenome-assembled genome bin Cebus_capucinus_imitator_PRJNA485217_SSR105
AATTTCAGAATGGATATTGTTATAAAATTTATCAATTATTGGGAGCTCATAGAAGAAAAATTCAAGGGGTCGATGGAGTATTATTCGCTGTATGGGCGCCAAATGCCGGACGTGTCAGCGTAGTAGGCGATTTTAACTTATGGGACGGAAGAAGGCACCCAATGAGAAGGCTGCCAAATAGTGGAATTTTTGAGCTATTTGTTCCAGACGTGTCAGAAGGAGCCCTTTATAAATTTGAAATACGAGCGCAAAATGGAGATGTTTTCTTAAAAGCGGATCCATACGCAAACTATGCACAACTCCGTCCGGAAACAGCTTCCGTCGTTACTAATTTAGATGGATTTTCATGGACCGATAAAGGGTGGCTGAAAGAGAGAAAAAAAGCCGATACAACAAAATTGCCAATGTCCATCTATGAAGTGCATTTAGGCGGTTGGAAAAAGCCTGATGATGGCAGAGAATTTTATACATATCGGGAATTAGCCCCAATGCTTGCGTCCTATGTAAAAGAGATGGAGTATACTCATATTGAACTGATGCCGATTATGGAACACCCATACGATCCTTCCTGGGGCTATCAAGTGACGGGATATTTTGCGCCAACTGCCCGTTACGGAACGCCAAAAGATTTTATGTATTTTGTAAACTATATGCATGAGCAAGGAATTGGAGTGATTCTTGACTGGGTGCCAGCACATTTTCCAAAAGATGCGTTTGGGCTTGGGCGCTTTGACGGAATGGCAGTTTATGAGCATGAAGATCCAAGAAAAGGGGAACACCCGGATTGGGGAACATACATCTTTAACTATGGAAGACCGGAAGTGAGCAACTTTTTAATTTCCAATGCCCTTTACTGGTTAGACGAATACCATATCGACGGAATTCGAATGGACGCCGTGGCATCAATGCTTTATTTGGATTATGGAAGACGTGATGGAGAGTGGGTAGCCAATGAATATGGCGGCAATGGCAATTTAGAAGCGGTTGCATTTTTAAAACATTTAAATAGCGTCATTCGAAAGAGAAAAGACGGAAGCCTCGTCATTGCGGAAGAATCCACCTCATGGCCATATTTAACGAGAGATGTAGAAGAGCCAGAAGGAATCGGCTTCCATTATAAGTGGAATATGGGCTGGATGAACGATTTCTTAGACTATATCAAAACCGATCCGCTGTTTCGAAAAGGAAAACATGGAGAGCTTACCTTTAGTATGGTTTATGCATACAGCGAAAACTATATTTTAGTTCTTTCCCACGATGAGGTTGTCCATGGAAAATGTTCGATGATCAACAAAATGCCAGGTGATGAAGCACAGAAATTTGCAAATCTTCGGGTGGCATACGGATATATGATGATGCACCCTGGAAAGAAATTGTTGTTTATGGGGCAGGATATGGCGCAGTATAAAGAGTTTGACGAGAAAGCAAGCCTTGAATGGAACGTATTACAAAATGAAAACAATGCCAAATTACAGCACTATTATAAGGCGCTCAATCATCTATATCGAGAAGAACCGGCTCTTTCCATGCATGATACAAGTGAAAAAGGATTTGAATGGATCAATTGTATCTCTGCGGACGAAAGTATCCTTGTCTTTGTGAGAAAGGCGAGAAAGAAATCCGACCTTCTCCTCGTCGTTTGTAACTTTACGCCGGTTGTTCATGAGCAGTATAAAATCGGCGTTCCATATGCAGGAAAATATAAAGAAGTGTTTACAAGTGATGCGGTAGAATTTGGCGGCACAGGACTTCATTTGAATAAGCGGTTAAAACAGTCTAAAAAAGAAGAATGTGACGATAGAAAAAATTCCATGAAAATTACAGTTCCTCCTCTTGGAATGAGCGTCTTTAAATTCAAAGGGGAGATAGAAGAAAAAGAGGAAAAGGGAAAACGGCAAAGAAAGAACGGAAAAACAGAATAGTCGTATAAGCGCATAATAAATAGGAAAGAAGTAGCTGTCTGTGGAAGAGAACAAAGTTCCCTCCATAGGCAGCTTTTTATCCGATAGGAAAGTTCGAGTTATAGAAAAGTTCGATTTTTGATGTGCTTCGTGTAAATGATGCGTAGCCGTCAAAAAAGAGATGCTCTTCGCATTTGCATGATGAGGGAAGTCTTGTTATAATAGCAAAGAAAATAAAAAAGAAGAGAAAAAAGAAAGGAAGATAGGAAGTGAAAGAAAAGACAATAAAGAAATTATTGGAGTATTCACAAGAACTTTTAGATTGGTTCGTTCTTAAAATCGGAGCATTAGCGCTTTGTATTTTTATTTTAGTCGTTGGGTTTAAAGCTGTTCGAATGGTGAAAAAGGCATTGAAGCAGTCCTTTGAACGCCATAACATGGATCGCAGCGTTTCCACCTTTTTATTATCGTTTGTGGACATTGGGTTAAAGAGTTTGTTGTTGTTGTGGGCAATCAGTATTCTTGGGGTGGAGGTGAGTTCCATTCTCGCCATATTGGCATCTGCCAGTGTTGCCATCGGTTTGGCAGTACAAGGAAGCCTTTCTAATATTGCAGGCGGTGTCCTTATTTTACTGCTAAAGCCATTTCAAGTGGGCGATTATATTATAGAAGATAATCATAAGAACGAGGGAACCGTTATGGCAATCGATATTTTCTATACGAAGTTATATACAGTCGATAATAAAACAGTTGTCATTCCAAACGGTACCTTATCCAATAGCAGTCTTACCAATGTGACGAGAGAGGAAAAGCGAAGAATCGATATTTTTGTCGGCATTTCTTATGATGAAAGCATTAAACGAGTGAAAGATGTTTTGGAACGAGTGATCGATGCAGAAGAAAATATTTTAAAAGAAGAGGGAATTACTATTTTTGTCAATGCATTTGAAGCCAGTACGGTGAGCATAGGAATCCGTGCATGGGCGCCGATGGATTTATTCTGGGCAACGAAATGGTCGCTGTTAGAACATATTAAAGAGGCGTTTGATGAAGAAGGAATTTCGTTCCCATATAATCAGTTAGACGTTCATATGGTGCAAAAGCAGGCAGGAAAAGAAAAATAACTTGATTATTCAATCAAAAAGTATTAAGATAGGAATAATCGAATAGAAAAATTGAGGAGAATTCAAATTGAAGAAAGCGTTATTTTACGGGATTATATCCTCTGCCTTTTTTGCATTTACCTTTTTGTTGAATCGAAGCATGAATCTAACGGGGGGATACTGGGTTTGGAGTGCCTCTTTGCGTTATATGTTCTCCTTACCGATGTTGTTTGCTCTTGTAGCGATACAAGGAAATGTAAAGCCTGTGTTTGAGGAAATAAAAAGAGAACCAATTCCATGGCTTATTTGGAGCACAGTTGGATTTGGACTTTTTTATGCGCCCCTTACATGGGCTTCTGAATTTGGAGAGTCATGGCTTGTGGCATCTCTATGGCAATTGACCATTGTGGCAGGGGTATTCTTAAACCCATTATGGGGAAAGAAAATTCCGATGAAAAGTTTAGGCACAATTTTAATTATTTTAGTTGGAGTATTCCTTATGCAGTGGGAGAATTTTTCTAATGCTGTGGAGCAAAAACAAGTGATCGCCTGCATCGCATTAATCGGCATTGCAGCCGTTACTTATCCCCTTGGCAATCGGAAGATGATGTCCGTTTGCGAAGAGCGGTTAGATACTCCCCAGAGGGTGCTGGGAATGACCATTTGCAGTATGCCATTTTGGATTTTATTGTCCATCTGGGGAGGAATGACCCATGGTGCGCCATCGGGAACACAGAGTTTTCAGGCGTTAATGGTGGCATTGTTTTCTGCGGTTATCGCAACGTTATTATTTTTTCAAGCGACGAATTTGGTGCGCCATAATCCGAAACAGCTGTCCATGGTGGAAGGCACCATTGCAGGAGAAGTGATTTTTACATTAATTGGAGGGATTCTTTTTTTACATGATAAAATCCCAACAGGAATCCAGTTTGTTGGAATTGGATTGATTTTAGTCGGAATGATTTTAAACTGCTATGTAGCGGCACAAGAAGAATAAAAGAAATAAAGTGTGATCGCTGGAAGTTGAATGTTTACGTTTAATAATGTAACGGATAAAAAGGCATAAAAGAAATAAGGTACTATACTAATAAGAAGAGATGTGATTGAGTTGAGAAAGACTTGATACCATCTTTTTTTATTGCGAATATAAAAAATTTACTTATTGTTAAATTTTAAACAAAAATCCTTCGTTTTAAAAAGCTCCTCCTACAAGGAAACTTGTAAAAGGGGCTTTTTGCATTTTAAGTATTTGATTATTGATAATTAAAATTAGTGATCAAAGTCGATTTGATACATTTCCTCTCCATGGCGAATTGTTAAAATGGATAGATTAAAATTATCGTCCATAATCGTCACTTGATATTCAAAAATATCATTATTTTCCTGTTTGGAGAGGAGAAGATATGTTCCGTTTTCTTTTCCTTCGATTTCATCACAAATATCATCATAAATAGCGGAACCATTTACTGGAAATGGGTATCCGGATTCTTTAATTTTTTGTTCAATTGCTTCGTAAATTTCGTTCATAAATCGTTCCTTCCTAGATAATATAAAATTGTCTGTTTTCGTTGCTAACGCTCATTATAGCATGAACTTTTTTTTCTGCCAAGTTTTTTGGAGACATACAAAATATGCATACCACGGCAGCAGAGATAGCTGATGAGCAGACCGAGCAATGCGCCCACAAGGACATCGGTTAAAAAATGTACACCAAGGTAGACTCTTGACAGTCCTACAAGAGTTGCTGTCACAATGGCTGGAACTCCCACTTTCTTAGGACAAGCGAAGAACAGAACACCGGCTACTGCAAAAATAGCGTTGGTATGCCCTGATGGGAAGGAATAATCATTTGGGTGTTGAGCCAAAGTAATTAATATATCCAAAACATGATAAGGCCGTGGACGAGCAATCGTCGGTTTTAAAAATAAATGAACAATAATGGAACAGATAATCAGGGAGAGAGAAGCGGTAATCCCCATTTTTCTTGTTCGCTTGAATAAAAGAAGTCCAATGCAAAGAACAATGGCAAGTATTCCATGATCGAGAAGCGATGAGAAAAACTGCATAATTGAGGTGAGTATTGGAGTTCTGACTGTTTCTTGAATCCAAAGAAGAAAGGATTCGTCCAGTGTTTGAATAAAAGAAAGCATAAAAACTCCTTTCAAAAATTTCTTATAATGAGTCAACCATTTCTTTGAAATCTTCAATAAATCGAAGAATGTCGCCTTCCTTCGTTGCCCATGAAGTACAAAAACGCACACAAGTATGTTCATCATCTGGCTTTGACCAGTCGGAAATCACATATTTTTCTTCAATCTTTTTCTTTAGTTTATTTGGCAGAATTGGAAACTGTTGATTCGTTGGAGAATCTGTTAAAAACTCAATTCCTGCTTTTACCATAGCTTTTTTTAATAGCATTGCCATGCGATCGGCATGTCTTCCGAGTTCAAAATATAATCCATCTGCGAATAATTCTTCGAATTGAACACCGAGAAGCCAGCCCTTTGCAAGCATAGCGCCATGATGTTTCATGCTAAAACGAAAACGTTCTTGTAAATCTTTGCGGAAAATAACGAGCGCTTCTCCAAAGAGAGCGCCAACTTTTGTTCCGCCGATAAATAAGAGATCAGTGAGATTTTGAAAATCTTTCATCTCAATCTTACAATTTGGGGCAGCCAGAGCCATTGGAAGTCGAGCGCCATCGACATAGAGAATTAAATCATGAGAGTTACAATAGGCATAAAGGCGTTCCATCTCTTCTTTTGTATAAATGGTGCCAAGTTCGGTTGGATTAGAAATATAAACCATAGCCGGACGAACCCAGAACTCGTCTTCATGAGCTTCTAAAATAGGCGCAATCAGCTCTGGTGTCAATTTACCATCGTCAGAAGGTGGGGTAAGCACTTTGTGACCGGTGGCTTCAATGGCTCCGCATTCGTGAATATTAATATGTCCGGTTGTAGAGGAAATAACCGCTTCATAAGGTTTTAGCACATGGGAGATCATCGTTAAATTCGCAATTGTGCCGCCCGGAACAAAATGAATCTCTGCTTCCTCGCATTGAATATATTGTTGAATTAATTCTTTTGCATGGTTACAATGGCGATCGATGCCATATCCATTATTTTGTTCAAGATCCATTTCTACTAATTTATTTAAAATGGCTGGGTGGGCATTTTCGCTATAATCATTTTTAAAACTGTACATAAAAACACTCCTTTATATCTAGATTATTTGTTATTGAGAAACATGAAAAAGCAGATATCGTTATTGTACCATAAAAAGAAAGATAGATGGAGAAAAATATTTACAATTAGTTTGTAAAATGATAAATTTAAAGTGAATATAAAAATAATTTTTATGAAAAGTATAGTAGTATCTTAGAAATAAATTTAAATAAGCAATAAATTATGTAGAAAGGGGTTGTATTTGTGAAATATGTAAGAATGTGTATTAGTGTATTTGTTATTATTCTTAGTATCTTTTTATCGTCAGTACTTGTAGTAGCACAGAAAAAGGAAGAAGCAAACCGCACTAATTTATTTGTTAAGGAAAACGAAGTAAAAACATTATTTGAAGAATATGATTCTTATCAAGTGGAATTTAATTGGAAGCCGGCAAGTAAGAGAACGTATGTCTATACCTCAAAAGCTCCCAATATTGCGACAGTCAATGAAAAGGGGGTTATTACACCGATTGCTAAAGGGCAGACAGAGATTCGAGCAGATTATGAGAAGAATGGAAAAAAATATTTTGATATTTTAAATGTTACAGTTCGGAGTCCTTATGTTTTTATTAAAAATAAAATTACAACATTGCCAATAGGAGAAACTTATATTTTTAAAATAAATATTGGTGGCTCTAATAGCGATGTTGGAGATTTTGAATGGAGTGTTTCTGATAAGAAAATTGGAAGCATTACAACAGGAAAGAAAACAGCAGTTTTTACAGCCAAAAAAGAAGGAGAAGTGAAAATAAAAGTTCGGGATAAAAAGACCGGTGGGACCTCTTCTTGTGTTGTAAAGGCAATAAGCGATGTAGCACCATTTGGAATCCGAAATCTTGTAGATAAATTATGGTGTGATGTGGATTATAAGTTTTATACACAAGGAACAAAAAATAAGGTGAAGTGGGAAGTATCGGATCAAACGATTGCGACAATTTCAGATAATGGTGTAATCACAGGATTAAAAGCTGGAGAAATAACAGTTAGTGTAACCGATGAAAAAACAAAAGAAAAAAGGAATTATCCGATTACCATTCAGTGGATTCCCGAAACACCGATTGAAAAGTTTGAATATCGAGAGATAGATGGAACAATACAAATTATAGGGTTAAAAGATACGAATATAACAGAAGTTAGAATTCCAGAAAAAGTGGGTGGAAAACAAGTAATCTATGATGAAGAAGCGAGAACATTCTATTTAGGGGATCAAGTAAAGACATTGATAATACCAAAAACAATTGATTTATCAGAACAGCGAGAGATGGGGCTTGGAGGAAATTCATTAGAACGAGTGATTGTTTTGAATAGGGATACCGAGATAAATTTACATTGTTTCGAATCGGGAGCTTTAAAGCTACAAGAATATATAATTCCTTATTCATGCAAACTATGGTTGGTGGATAGTGTTGGAAATGGAAATTTCTATGCTTTAAAATCACTAACAAGAGTATATTTTCCAGAAATAATTATATGGGAAAATCAATATGGAGAAGGAGTAGAGGGATTTTCTAACTGTGAAAACATGGAGCTTGTTTTTCCAAATACAATAAAGGAGATTAAAAAACTTTGCAATAATTGTAAGAATATGCGAATTATAATTCCTAGATCCGTTACAAAGATAAGTAAAGAAGCATTTAAAAACTGTAAGAACAGTGAGATTACAATTGTTACGCCAAAAGGTTCTTATGCAGAAAAATATGCAAAAGAAAATGACTATCCATATGAGTATTACTATGAGTGATAAGAAAAATCCATTGCCGATTTTGGCAATGGATTTTTCTTATCTTCACTATTTTGATTTTACTTCTCTCCAAAGTTCATTGTAGATGGCATCAACGTCATCTCCTAAGAATTGGAATGTTTCACAATTTTCTAATTTGGACACATCTGGGAAGGCGGTTGTACTGTTTCGAATATCATCGTCTTCAACTAATTCTCGGGCAGCTTCATTTGGAGTGGAATATGTGATATATTCAAAGTTTTTAAGAGCGATGTCAGGGCGGCATAAGAAGTTTAAGAACGCCTCTGCATTCTCTTTATTTTTTGCATTTTTTGGAATAACCCAAGAGTCAAACCAGATATTAGAGCCTTCTTTTGGAATGACATATTCAAGATCTGGATTTTCTCTCTGTGTATAAATAGCTTCACCGGAGTAGATAACGCCAATGGCAGCTTCATTTCCAATCATTTTATCACGAACTTGGTCAATGACATAGGCTTGAACAAGAGGTTTTTGCTCGATTAACAGATCCCTTGCTTCTTTTAATTCCCCTTCATTGGTAGAGTTTAAAGAATAGCCAAGATATTTTAAAGCGACGGCAAAGGCATCACGAACGCTGTCTTGCATTAAAATCTGATCGCTGTATTTGGAATCCCATAAAATGGACCAACTATCCACCGGTTCATCGACCATTGTCTTATTATAGAGAATGCCGACAGTTCCCCATGTATAAGGGATTGAGTATTCGTTAGTCGGATCAAATTCCTGTGATTGATCGAGGTATGCCTGTCCAATGTATTTAATATTTGGCACGTTGTCAAAGTTAATTGGTTGTAATAAACCGTTATCCAACATACGTTTAATCATATAGTCAGACGGACAGACGAGATCGTAAGCGACCGCACCAGCCTCCACTTTAGGGTACATAGTTTCATTGGTATCGAATTCATCATAGATCACTTCAATTCCCGTTTCCTCTGTAAATTGCTCAAGAACGTCTGGATCGATGTATTCACCCCAGTTATAGACGACAACTTGTTCTGTATGAACAGCAGAGCTTCCGGAATATGCATAAAAACCGCCGATACAGATAATGGCAACTAAAGCCACTGCAACTACTTTCTTTATCGTGCCGGCTTTGGAAGAGAAACTAAGCCCATCTTCGCTTTCTTTTTTCTTTGGCGCATAGTTAATAAACAATAATAAAAGTAAAACAGCGCCGAACATCAGAGTAGAAAGGGCATACATTTCAGGTTTAATTCCCTTTTTCACTTCGGTGTAGATTTTCGTAGAAAGGGTGTCCACACCGGCTCCCTTTGTAAAGTGGGTGATAACGAAGTCGTCCAGTGATAGCGTAAAGGATAATAGAAATCCTGATAAAATCCCCGGCAAAATATCTGGAATGATTACTTTAAAGTAGGCGTAAATCGGAGAGGCTCCAAGGTCTAAAGCCGCTTCATATGTGTTTGGATTCACTTGACGAAGTTTTGGCATAACACTTAATACGACATAAGGAATATTAAAGGTGATATGGGATAATAGGATCGTCATAAATCCAAATAAACTAATGGAACCAGTTCCTGCCATTTTTCCAAAAATATTTCCAACGGCGATAAATAAAAGCATTAAAGAAATACCGGTTACGATTTCGGAGTTCATCATCGGAATATTGTTAATTCCCATCATAAAAGAACGACCTTTGCTCTTCATATTATGGATACCGATGGCTGCCATCGTGCCGAGAATGGTGGCGATAAAAGCCGATAATACCGCAATTAATAACGTGTTGGAAAGGGCATTTAATATTTGTTCATTCTGAAAAAGCTGCTGATACCATTTCGTCGTAAAACCGCCCCATTTGGAACGGGTTTTTGAGTTGTTAAACGATAGGACAACAAGGGTGACGATTGGCGCATAGAGCAGAATGAAAATGAGAAGAAGATAAAATCGTTTCATAAAGTTTTTCATAATAAGGCGCCTCCTTCTCCATCTTTGTCATATTTAAACATAACGAGCATACTGAGTAAAATAAATACCATAAGAACAAGGGAAAGTCCGGAACCAACGTGCCAGTTGTTGCCTTGGGTGAATTCCTGTTCAATGACATTGCCGATTAAAAGAATTTTGCTTCCACCAAGCATTGTGGAAATGACGAATGTTGTAAGAGATGGGATAAATACCATCATAATTCCGCTCATAACGCCAGGCATCGTAAGTGGAAAGATAACCTTTATAAACGTTTGAACTTCGTTCGCTCCAAGATCCCTAGAAGCATTTACAACGTCTTTGTCTAATTTAATTAAAACATTATAGATTGGCAATACCATAAATGGTAAAAAGTTGTATACCATACCTAAAACAATGGCATACGGAGTGTTAATAATATTTAAAGTCGGCAGATGAAGGGCGTTTAAAATGCTGTTAATAACGCCTGATTTTTCAAGCAGTGTCTGCCATGCTAATGTTCTCAATAAGAAGTTCATCCACATAGGGAGAATAAAAATAAATACAATAAAACTCGTCTGGTTCACATTCATGCTGGATAAAATCATTGCCAAAGGATAGGCGAGAATCAGACAGATGAATGTTGCAATCAGGGAGAGCAGCAGTGCAAGCCCAAGTGCCTTCGCATTTTCAGGCTTTGTAATCTCCATAATGTTATCAAGTGTAAAAGCCCCTGTTTTGTCGGTAAAGCCATAGTATACAATGATTCCAAGAGGAATGAGAATAAAGGCTAATGACCAAACAGAATAAGGAGCAGCGAGCCATTTTCTCTTATTCATTGATTGTTGCCGCCTCCTCATCTTCAGATTCCGGTTTATTCATAATTTGAATATCAAATGGAACGACTTTAATGCCGACTTTTGTTCCGACAGGAACGAGGTCTGTGCTGTGAACAAGCCATTCATAGCCGTTTGCCATAACGTCCATCTCATAATGAACACCTTTAAAGATTAAGGAAGTGACGGTACCGGTAATTGTTCCCTCTTCAGGAGAGACGAGATCCACATCTTCCGGGCGAATGACAACGTCGACTGGTTTGTTTTTTCCGAATCCAACATCGACACATTCAAAACGAGCCCCTAAGATCTCAACCATGCGGTCTTCAATCATCGTGCCGGCGATAATGTTGCTGTCTCCAATAAAGTCCGCTACAAAGGCATTTTCCGGTTCGTTATAAATCTTTTCAGGGCTTCCGATTTGCTGAATATATCCTTGGTTCATAACGACAATCGTATCGGACATCGTAAGCGCTTCCTCTTGATCGTGAGTAACGTATACAAAAGTAATTCCGAGTTCGTTTTTTAATCGAACAAGTTCATACTGCATATCTTGACGGAGCTTTAAATCCAAGGCGCCAAGAGGCTCATCGAGAAGAAGAACTTTTGGTTCATTTACAATGGCACGAGCGATAGCGATACGCTGTTGCTGTCCGCCGCTTAATGAGTTTGGATAGCGATTGCCAAATCCATCTAAGTTCACAAGTTTTAATGCGTAATTGATTTTATCTTGAATATAAGCTCTGCTTTTCTTTTTTATTTTTAAGCCAAAGGCAATATTTTCTGCGATTGTCATGTGAGAAAATAGCGCATATTTTTGGAAAACGGTATTTAATTGGCGATGGTTAGGCGGCGTATTTGTAATATCCTTTCCGTCAAAAATGACAGTTCCTTTATCAGGAGATTCAAAACCGCCGAGAATCCGAAGAGTTGTTGTCTTTCCACAACCGCTTGGGCCAAGTAACGTTAAAAATTCATTTTCACGAATATAGAGATTGAGTTCATCGAGAACTAAGTTATTATCGTAGGATTTGCTAATATTGACTAAGTCAATTAATTTATTGTTTTCCATTTGTTAACCTCCAAGTTTTAAAAGTTTGGTGGGGTACTTACCCAGAGGATTTTGGCCCCAGTTTTTCCAGAACAAGTCAAATAATGTTGTTTGTTCGCTGTATAATAAAAGGTTTCCCCTTTTGATGCTTTGAATAATTTGGAACCTAAATGAATATGAACAGTTCCTTTTAATACATAACCAAACTCCTCCCCCTCATGGGGAGCATCAATATAGGTGGAACCACCGGGTTCTAATGTTAGCAAAATGGGTTCCATATCATTTTTCTGTGCGTTTGGAATGATCCATTCAATGGTATTGTGAAGTTCGGAATCGGTTTTTTCAAAAAAGTCCTCTTTTTTAAAGACAACTTGTTGATCTTCTTCCTCTTGAAAGAAATCTTTTAGATCCGTTCCAAGGCACTGTAAAATATCAATAAGAGTTGAGATGGACGGAGAAGTTAAATCTCGCTCTACTTGAGAAATAAAGCCTTTTGACAGCTCGCATCGATCTGCTAACTCTTCTTGGGTTAATCCTTTTCCAATACGGAGTTCCTTTAACTTATTGCCTATTTCCATCTTGCTCCTCCTTTTTAGTAAAAATAAACTATAAGTTTAGTGATTCTAAACCAACAGAATTTATTATACACATTTTTTTCATATAGTCAATTAAAAATAAAGGAAAAGTTGGGTAAATGTGAAAAGTCTGTGAAAAGTTTGTGAAGAACATAATTTTTTCACAATTTAGACTTATTTTTTTCATATAGTAGAGAAGATTGTCTATGGATTTTGCATAAATATTCATAGTAGTAAAAGAAAAGGAGAGAGAATACATGATTGAAGTAAGTCACTTGGTAAAAAGTTATGGCGCTCATAAAGCGGTGCAAGATGTAAGTTTTACCGTAGAAGAGGGACAGATCGTAGGTCTTTTAGGTCCTAATGGAGCCGGAAAATCAACGACAATGAACATGATGACAGGATATTTGACACCGGATTCCGGCACCGTGTTGATCAAAGGGTTTGACATACGAAAGGAACCGGATAAAGTGAAGAGACAGATCGGGTATCTTCCAGAAGTTCCTCCGCTTTATTTAGATATGACGGTGGAGGAGTATTTAAAGTTTGTCGCTTCTTTAAAAAAAGTTCCGATAAAAGAACAAAAAGAAGAAGTAAGGCGGGTGGCAAAGGCGGTCTTTATTGAAGATAAGCAAGAGCGGTTGATCAAACAGCTGTCAAAAGGGTATCGACAAAGAGTTGGGTTTGCGGCGGCATTGCTTGGAAATCCTCCGGTGCTTATTTTAGATGAGCCAACTGTTGGCTTAGATCCCAATCAGATTATTGAAATTCGACAGCTGATTCAAGAGTTGGGAAAAAATCATACGGTTATTTTGAGTTCCCATATTTTATCGGAAGTCAGCGCCATTTGTGACCATATTATTATTATCGATCGCGGAATGGTTGTGGCACAGGATACGCCGGAAGGGCTTTCCAAAACATTTTCCGGAAAAAATGAGCTTCATATGATCGTAGATGGAACAATGGATCAGGTGAGTGAGGCGTTAAAAGATTGTCCGCATTTATCCGAATATACAATTGAGCAAGCGGAAGAATTTGTAGAAGTGAAAGGGCAGTCAAAGGATCGAAGAGAGCTGTTCTTTTACATGGCGGAACATCGATTGCCAGTGTACCAACTTGCCTATGAAAATCTTTCCTTAGAAGAAGTCTTCTTAAAAGTGACCGGAGAAGATGCGGTTGTGGAACAAAAAGAAGAGGAAGAAAAGAGCATTGGATTTTCTCTTGGAAAAAAATGGTTCCCAAAAAATAAAAAAGAAAAAAAGGAACCGACATCGGAACAGACGGAGAAATTAGAGGAACAGGAAACGAAACAGGTGGAGAAGTCAGAGAAACAGGAAATGAAACAGATGGAACGAGCAAAAGAAAAGAAAGAACAGGAGGGCGATGATCATGTGGAATCTTTATAAGAAGGAACTGTTTTCCTATTTACATTCAATGCTTGCCTATGTTTTTATTGCCTTCTTTGTTGGGGCTTCTGGCATTTATTATTCCTATTATTGTCTGAGCTACGGGGTGATGGATTATAGCTACTATGTGTTATTATCCATTGTTATTTTATTAATTGTTGCGGTGCCGATTTTGACGATGAAACTTGTGGCGGAAGAAAAGAAGCAAAAAACCGATCAATTGCTTTTAACGTCGCCAATTAAAGTGTCTTCCATTATTGTAGGCAAATATTTGGCGGTGGAGACGTTATTTGTAGTGGCTCTTTGTGTAACAGCCGTCTTTCCGATGGTATCCGGATTGTTTGGAGAGATGAATTATCGCTCTTTATTTTCAGGATTTTTAGGATATTTTTTAATGGGATCGGCTTTGATTGCAGTAGGGCTATTTTTATCCGCCATCACCGATAACCCAATTATTGCGGCAGCGTTAAGTTTTGGCGTTGTACTCTTTACATTTCTCGCAAATAATGCGGTGCAAAACATTCCGTCAAGACCGAGATACACGATTTTATTTTTAGTAGTAGCAGCCCTTCTTCTCGCTTTTTGTTTCTATTTAAAGACAAAGAATCTATGGGTTGCTATTGGAATTGGAGTTCTTTGTATGGCAGCAGTGTTCCTCGTATACGCTTGGAAACCAGAGCTTTATGAAGACGGTGTTGCCAGTATTTTTGCATGGTTTTCCGTGCTTTCAAGATTTAATGACTTTGTCAATGGAATTTTAAATCTCTCTTCCATTGTGTATTATGTATCCTTTATTTGTGTGTTCCTATTCTTAACGATCATTGTGTTTAAGAAAGAATCCGGAAGAAAGGGTATGACATCAGCTTCTATGGCGGTGATTTTAATTGCTGTCTCTCTTGTCATCAACTTAGTCGTTACAAAAGCAGACTTTAGCTATGATATGACGAGCAACCAATTATATACGATCTCTGATCAGACGAAGAAAATTTTAAAAGGGCTTGAGGAAGATGTCAGCATTTATATGTTAAATTCCAAGAGCGATGCCAACGATGTGTATGCGAAAATCCTTGTGCAATATACAAAAGAGTCCGATCATGTCTCTTTAAAATTTAAAGATTTAGAGCAGTATCCAAACTTTGGGAAAAAATATTTATCCGATGGAGAAACGGCGACAGCGGGCAGTCTTTTTGTTATTTCAGGGGAAAAAGGCAGATATATTAGCAGTGATGATTTTGTCAATTATAGCTTTGATTATTCCACTTATTCTCAATATCCGGAATCTTTAAATATTGAGCAAAAGGTGACAGAGGCGATCAATTATGTCACAAGTGATGAAACGCCGATTGTTTATGAATTAACAGGCCATGGAGAAGCGAGTTTAGAGAGCAATGTGAGCAGTCAGCTGCAAAATGATAACTATGAAGTAAAAGATTTGAATTTATTAACGGAAGAGACGGTGCCGGAAGATGCGGCAATGGTTCTCATTAATGGACCACAAAAAGATTTTACAAAGGACACCATTAAGAAGTTAAAGAAGTATATGAAAAAAGGCGGCAGACTGTATGTAGCCCTTGATCCATTAGCAGGAACGTTAGAAAATCTATCCAGTTTCTTAAAAACATATGGAATTACCACAGAAAGTGGGCTTGTCATTGAGCAAGATCAAGGATATTATATGCAAGGCGTGCAAACTTACCTTGTTCCGGAGTACGGATACCATGATATTGTCACACCGCTGCAAAGCCAGAACTTATACACGATTATGCCGGTTGCAGGAGGTTTGACGTTAGAAGACAATGATACCTATACAACAACAGCTCTGCTTTCTTCCACTGAGAATTCTTATTTGAAGAAAGATATGGAAGCGGATACATTAGAGAAAGTGTCAGAAGATAAAGACGGACCATTCGTCATTGCTGCCGTTGTTGAAAAAGATGAGGAACCTCAAATCATTGTGACTTCTTGTTCCAATGGGCTGTTAGATACGATCAATGAGTGGAGCGCTGATGGCAATCTGAATTTCTTCTTAAATGGAGTGAATTATTTGAATCAGCAAGAAGATAAGATTTCCGTTCGTGCAAAATCCATTACGACAGAGTATGGCGTCTATACCGAATTTTCAAGAAAAGTGTTATCAACAGCGTCTATCTATGGCGTTCCAATGCTTATATTAGTGTATGGTGCCGTTGTTGTATATCGCAGAAGAAATAAAAAAGGCTGATGAAAATTGTATTCTTATATAAGGATATCCTGATGGATTAAAAGGAGATGAAATCACCATTTGGGCTCAAATTGTATCGATAGCAGATGTTTATGATGCCCTTGTGAGCAAGCGTGTGTACAAAGAGGCCTATGGAGAAGATACGGCTATTCAAAAGATGTATCATGGCGTACAATAAGAAAAAATAAGAAAAGAATGAAAAATGAGGCTGTCAGGATAACTTTTTAGAGTTCCCGACAGCCTCGTTTTTATGATAGCTTAATACCTTTTAATAAAGAGGCAAGACTTGTTGTCGTAGCTTCGGATTCCGGAAGATCAAATACTTCTTCCACTTCTTCCTCAATTATTTCCTCTTCTAATGCTCTCATGCTTAAACTGATTTTACCATTGTCTGTATTTAGAATTTTAACTTTTACTGTTTCTCCTTCTTTTAATACTTCAGATGGTTTTTTGATTCTCTTTTGGCAGATCTGAGAAATATGAACAAGACCGCTTAGCCCATTTCCGAGGGAAACAAAGGCTCCATAAGGCATTAATGTCTCAACAGTTCCTTCCACAACAGTTCCTGGAACGATATGGGAGATTTTGCGCTGTACTTCCTCTGCTTCTTTTTCTTTTGCAACTTCTTTTCCGGATAAAACAAGGCGATCATGAGCTTCATCTACGGTGATCACTTTGACATCTAATTCTTTGCCAAGAAGAGGATTTAAGTCTTCCACATAAGTGAGACCGATTTGAGAAGCTGGGATAAATCCTCGAATGCCTTCTACATAAGCGATAACGCCTGCATTTACAATGCCGCCAACTTTTACATGGAGAATCGTTCCCTCTTCTTGATAAGAGGCTAGTTTTTTCCAAGCGAGAATATCAGTCGCTTCTTTCATGGAGAGAAGGAGGTTGCCTTCGCCGTCGTCTAAGCGAATAACGGTAGCTGTGATTTCATCGCCTTCATGAATGGAAGCAAGGGCTGAGAAATTTGGATCATTGCTGAGTTCAGAGGCTTTAATAATACCGGCTGCATAATATTTTAAATCAACGGTTACTTCTGATTCATTGACGCTTATTACCGTTCCTGTTACGAGATCTCCTTCAGAGATTTTGCGAAAAGAAGAATTTAATTCTTGCTCATAATCCGCCATAGATTCCATAGTTTCATTGATAGTTTCTTTGATTTCTTCTGACATAATGGTTACTCCTTTATATTTTTTTAAAATTATACCACAAATTAATCCATTTGAAAAATAACTTCTTAGGGGAAGAAAAGAAGAAAAGGATCTTGCTAGGAGAGAAAAGCTAGAGTATACTTTGTCTTACAATACTGAATCACAAGAGTAGAATACCAAATGAGATTGTGGTGGAATAGAAAGGGGAAAGAAGATGGCAGGATCAACCTTTGGAACATTATTTCGAATTACAACGTGGGGGGAAACCCATGGAAGAGGAGTTGGAGTGATTGTAGATGGCTGTCCAGCCGGTTTAGAGCTTTGTGAAGAGGACATTCAAAAGTATCTCGATCGAAGAAAGCCGGGGCAGTCAAAATACACAACAAAGCGTCAGGAAAGCGATTGCGTGGAACTTTTATCCGGTGTATTTGAAGGGAAGACGACAGGAACGCCGATTTCTCTTATGGTATGGAATCAGGATCAGCGGTCAAAAGATTATAGCAATATAAAAGATAAATATCGACCGGGGCATGCCGATTATACGTTTGAACAAAAGTACGGATTTCGTGATTATCGAGGCGGCGGTCGCTCTTCAGGAAGGGAGACAATTGCTCGAGTGGCAGGAGGAGCCGTTGCGGCAAAGGTGTTGGAACAGTTAGGCGTTACCTTGTTTGCCTATACAAAATCAATCGGAGAAATTTCCGTTCAAAAGGAAAACTTTGATTTGGCAAAAAGAGATGAGAATGCATTATTTATGCCCGATCAAGAGGCGTTTGAAAAAGCGGCAGCCTATGTGGAAACACTGATGAAAAACTGTGATTCCGCAGGAGGTGTGATCGAATGTGTGATTCATGGGATACCAGCAGGAGTTGGAGAGACTGTTTTTGATAAATTAAATGCCAATCTTGCAAAAGCCGTAAGCTCCATCGGAGGAGTAAAAGGATTTGAAGTCGGAGATGGATTTTTCGTGAGCGAATCGGTCGGCTCCATCAACAACGATTGTTTTATAAAGACAGAAGATGGGGCAATCGGCAAAGCGACAAACCATGCTGGCGGCATATTAGGCGGCATGAGCGACGGAAGCGATGTTGTATTTCGGGCGGCGTTTAAGCCGACTCCGTCGATTGCCAAAGAGCAAAGAACGGTCAATCAGTCAGGGGAAGAAGTGACGATGGTGATTAAAGGAAGACATGATCCGCTTATTGTGCCAAGAGCGGTCGTCGTAGTGGAAACGATGGCAGCTTGTGCTGTGCTTGATTTGATGCTCTGCAATATGACAGCGAGAGTTGATCGGGTAAAAGATTTTTATGACAGAATTCGCTGACCTCTTGCCACTATGAGAAATTTTTGATACAATGGTTAAGTTAGAGAAAATTTAAGAAATGGTGAAAAAAATGTATGAATTAATCAAAAAAGATGGAAAGGCAAAAAGAGGTCGTTTAACAACGGTTCATGGGGTGATTGAAACGCCTGTTTTTATGAATGTTGGGACAGTTGCAGCCATTAAAGGTGCGGTAAGTACCGATGATTTGCGACAGATTAAGACACAAGTAGAACTTTCAAACACATACCATCTTCATGTTCGAACAGGAGATAAACTCATTAAAGAATTTGGAGGTCTTCATAAGTTTATGGCGTGGGACAAGCCGATTCTTACCGATTCAGGCGGGTTCCAAGTGTTCTCTTTATCAGGGCTTCGTAAAATTAAGGAAGAAGGAGTGTCCTTCCAATCTCATATTGATGGTCGCAAGATTTTTATGGGACCGGAGGAGAGTATGCAGATTCAATCCAATCTAGGTTCTACCATTGCGATGGCATTTGATGAATGCATTCCATATCCTTCCACAAAAGAATATGTGCAAAAATCAGTGGATCGAACGACAAGATGGTTAGAACGCTGTAAAAATGAGATGGCACGATTGAATTCCTTAGAAGATACCGTAAATCCTGATCAGATGTTATTTGCCATCAACCAAGGAGGCACTTACGAAGATATTCGTATCGAACATGCAAAGACAATTTCAAAAATGGAGCTCGATGGATATGCCATCGGCGGACTTGCCGTTGGAGAGAGCCACGATGAGATGTATCGCATTTTAGACGAAGTTGTCCCTCATCTTCCAGAAGACAAGCCAACGTATTTAATGGGCGTTGGAACACCTGCCAATATTTTAGAGGCGGTGGATCGAGGGGTGGATTTCTTTGATTGTGTCTATCCAACGAGAAATGGTCGCCATGGCCATGTCTATACCAATCATGGAAAGATCAATCTCTTTAACAAAAAGCATGAACTTGATCATCGACCAATCGAGGAAGGCTGTGGGTGTCCTGCTTGCAAAACTTATAGCAGAGCCTATATCCGCCATCTGTTAAAAGCAAAGGAAATGCTTGGAATGAGGCTTTGTGTGCTTCACAACCTTTATTTCTATAATACGATGATGGAAGAGATTCGAGAGGCAATTGAGCAAGGAAGATATCAGGAGTATAAAAAGTCAAAATTAGAAGGCTTTTTGATACATGATAAAAAGAGAAAAGGAGAATAAGTTATGGAAATTGCGATTATTGTAGTTTACATTGCTCTATTTGGTGGATTAATTTATTTTATGTCTATTCGTCCACAGAAAAAACAACAAAAACAGATGGAAGCATTGTGGGCAGCGATGGAACCAGGAGATAGTGTTATTACAACAAGTGGATTCTATGGGATTATTTTAGACGTTATGGACGACACTGTTATCGTAGAATTTGGTAATAACAAAAACTGCAGAATTCCAATGCAGAAACAAGCCATTGCACAGATTGAAAAAGTAAATGGATCTTCATCTGTTGATGCAGAGAAAAAATAGTAGGACTAGAAAGGGAGGTTGGAGACAATCTCTCTTTTTCCTATTGGTAAAACATTAGAAATGTAAAATCTATGTAAACTTTTTGAAAAAAGATTGAAAAAACGAACCACTTCCTATATAAAGAATGGATAGAGGATACATAAAATGATAAATTCGGAGGAAAAACGACATGAAGATTACAGACTTTTTTAGTCTTTTAGGTGGTCTCGCTCTATTTTTGTATGGTATGCAAATGATGAGCAATGGTTTAGAAGCGGCTGCTGGAAACAAAATGAAGCAAATATTGGAGAAGTTGACAGCAAATCGATTTCTTGGCGTCTTAGT
>Cebus_capucinus_imitator_PRJNA485217_SSR105__coassemble_385_pt1 | contig 20125 bp, 16 predicted proteins | sample Cebus_capucinus_imitator_PRJNA485217_SSR105__metabat2_low_PE_004 | metagenome-assembled genome bin Cebus_capucinus_imitator_PRJNA485217_SSR105
GCACCTATGAGCCATTTATTTTGTAAATGCTTCATTCGAAAGATCGATAATTCCGTATTTTTCATTCCAATGGCGTGAAATAGCTGTGAAATACCCAACACCGTAAATGCATAAGTTTGAGAACGGCGTAAAATTTCTTCTTGCTCTAACAGCCGAAGCATTTCCTGAAACTGAAATCCCTCATGATTTGCCATACTATACACATAAGGTACCGTGAAAAATGCTATTAAACTTAAACAACCGATTAAAGTGCCATAGAAAATCGTACAGAAAAGTCCCCCATGGGCAAATAAACTCTCTTTTGCTTTTCTTGGAGGCTTTTCCATTAAAAGAGCGCTATTGTTCACATCAACTCCAAGGGCAAGCGCCGGAAAGGAATCTGTAATAAGGTTGATCCATAAAATATGACTTGCCTTTAATGGAGTTGGCATTCCGAGCAACACTGCTACAAACATCGTAATAATTTCACCAAAATTCGAAGATAAAAGAAATAGCACCGCTTTTTTTATGTTGGCATAAATACTTCTTCCCTCCTCGATTGCCTTTTCAATCGTTGCAAAGTTATCATCTGCTAACACAAAGTCCGACGCTTCCTTTGCCACATCTGTTCCGTGAAGCCCCATGGCAATGCCGATATCCGCACTTTTTAAGGAAGGTGCATCGTTGACGCCGTCCCCTGTCATCGCAACAATTTCTCCAAGCCTTTTCAATCCATTGACAATTCTCACTTTATGAGAAGGAGATACTCTTGCAAAGACTCGTACTTTTTTTAGACGTTTCTCCAACTCCTCTTCCCCTAATTGATCCAATTCTTTTCCGCTCATACACTGTTCTTTTGTATAGGCAATCCCCAATTCCTTTGCAATGGCAAAGGCTGTATCCACATGGTCACCGGTGATCATCACCGTAGAAACTCCCGCCTTTTTAAAAGTTTCAATAGCCCCTTTTGCCTCTGGTCTTGCTGGATCGACCATTCCAACTAATCCTAAAAAAATTAAATCCTGTTCCATTGGAACTTTATCATTTTCCCTCTTTGCAATCGCTAACACTCGAAGGGCTTTTTTTGACAGCCATTCCATAGCGGTTTCCACCGCCTTTTTATCGCTCAAAGACATCGTTCGTATCCGCCCTCGTTCCTCTATCCGATTGCACCGTTTTAGTATCTCGTCAGTGGAGCCTTTTGTATAACTAATCGTTCCTCCGTTCTTTTTATGTAAAGTTGTCATCATCTTTCGTTCGGAATCAAACGGCAATTCTTTCTCCCTTTCATATTGCTCCTGTAACGCCTCTTTATAAACCCCTAGTTTTTTTCCAAATTCCAGCAAGGCGACTTCCGTCGGATCTCCTAACGCCTTCTCCCCTTCTAAAATTCCATCATTACAAAGCACAAACCCTTTCACATAATCGGATTGTTTATTATGAGGAAGTTCTTCAGTGGCATAAATCTTTCCATCTACATAGCCATAAGTAACGGTCATCTTATTCTGAGTCAATGTGCCTGTTTTGTCCGAACAAACGACGCTCACCGCTCCTAACGTTTCTACTGATGGCAGCCGTCTTACAATCGTCTGTACTTTCACCATTCTGGAAACGCTTAACGCTAACACAATTGTCACAACCGCCGGCAATCCCTCCGGCACCGCCGCAACTGCTAATGATATCGCCGTCAAAAGCATATCAAAGACCGGTCTTTTTTGCCAAAGAGCGATGGCAAATAAAGCGATACATAGCAACACAGCGATTCCACTTAAGAGCGTTCCAAGTTCTGCCAATCTCTTTTGCAATGGTGTCGCCTCTTGCTTGGCTTCATTTAACATTCCCGCTATTTTCCCAATCTCTGTTTCCATTCCGATTGCAACAACAACACCCTCTCCTCTTCCGTGAATAATATTGGTCGTTGTAAATACCATATTTTTTCGATCGCCAACAGGCATCTCCTTGTCCGCAAGAAATGCAGCATCTTTTTCAGTTGGCACCGATTCTCCAGTCAGTGCAGATTCTTCCGCTCTAAGACTTTGGGATTGCAGCAGACGAATATCCGCCGGAACTTGTCTCCCTGTTTCCAACAATACAATATCTCCCGGAACTAACTGCCTGGCTTCGATTTCATACACGTTTCCTTCTCGCCTTACGACCGCTACGGGGCTTGTCAGCTTTTTTAGCGCCTCTAACGCCTTTAGCGCCTTTCCCTCCTGAATCACACCGATTATCGCATTGACAAAAATAACAACGAAAATAATCGCCGTATCGCTGAATTCTCTCAATAGCATGGAAATGGCTCCTGCAATAAACAAAATAAAAATAAGCGGTTCATTTAATTGCTCCAAAAACATTTCATACCATTTTTTTTGCTCTTTATGTTGTAACTCATTTTCTCCATATCTCTTTTTTCGCCGCTTTGCTTCCGCCTCTGTTAACCCTATTTTTTCGTCCGTTCCATATTCTGAAAGAATTTCTTTTCTGCTCTTTGTTTCATACATACTATCCTTCTCCCCTTTCCTTTTTTTGGTTCAATACCTTATGCTAATCGTATGAAAAAATTTTTTAAAATATGCTTGACATTTTTTTCAAATAGATTTATACTAAAACAGTAATCATTATTAATATTATTTTAAAAAAGTTGTTAGGAGAATGCCTATGAGCCCGGTTTTAAAAAAGAGTAAACAACGCGATGCGATTATGGCTTTTTTAGAATCTCGAACTGATCACCCTTCTGCTGATGTCATTTATATGCATATGAGAGAGGTTATGCCAAACATTAGTCTTGGTACTGTTTATCGCAATCTGGGTCTACTCTGTGAGCTCGGACAGATTATAAAACTTCCCTGCGACGACAAAGTAGATCGATATGACGCAAGAACAACTCCTCATTATCATTTTATTTGTGAGAAATGCGGAAAGGTCATCGATCTTGAAATGGATTCGATTGATTTTATTAAAGAGATTGCATCGAAGAATTTTCCAGGTCAAGTTTCCAGATATACTACATTTTTCTATGGAACTTGTGCCGAATGTATGACTGACTTAAAATTAGGACATTAAATGTTCCTTGGACCGACATCTTCACGGGGTTTTCGCAAAATTTTTACATATTCTTAACTTCTTAATGCTACTATTTCCATGTACAATTGGTTGTAGAACGTGTAATTCTTTTGCGAAACACCTCTTTTATATGAGTTTTGTCGAATAACTTACTTTTTTAAAAACGAAATTCAAAAAAGTGTTGACAAAGCAAAGATAAGATGTTATTATAAGTTCATAATAGTAATCATTATTATTTTAATGATAATAAATAAGTAGTAGATAATAGTAAAAATAGTATTTATAGAAAAGGAGATTATAACGATGAAAAAATTTGTATGTATGGTTTGTGGTTATGTTCATGAAGGAGAAACAGCTCCAGAAAAATGTCCAGTATGTAATGCACCAGCTTCTAAATTCCAAGAACAAGCTGCTGATATGGCATGGGCTGCTGAACACGTTGTAGGTGTTGCTCAAGGTTCTAGCGAAGACATCATGGAAGATTTAAGAGCAAACTATGAAGGTGAATGTAAAGAAGTTGGTATGTACTTAGCTATGGCTAGAGTTGCTCATAGAGAAGGATATCCAGAAATCGGTTTATACTGGGAAAAAGCTGCTTATGAAGAAGCAGAACATGCTGCTAAATTTGCAGAATTACTTGGTGAAGTTTTAACAGATTCTACAAAGAAAAACCTTGAAATGCGTGTAGAAGCAGAAAACGGTGCTACTGCTGGTAAATTTGACTTAGCAAAACGTGCTAAAGCTGCTAACTTAGACGCTATTCATGATACAGTTCATGAAATGGCTAGAGACGAAGCTCGTCACGGAAAAGCATTCAAAGGTTTATTAGAAAGATATTTCGGTTAATTCATACTACTAAATCTTATAAACTTATTCTCACAAAAAAGACACTGTAAAAAGTGTCTTTTTTCGTTTCCGAGAAGAACAAAATCAAACATCATGCTTACAAAGCACTCAAATACACGAATTAGGAGGATACTTTTATGTCTCAACTCAACGATTTATTAACGAAAGCGGATCAAACCCAACAATCTCTTCTCTCCTCTTCTAAGGAAGAGCGATTTGCCATCTATCAACAACAGATTCTTTCGAACGAACAAGGGGATTCTGCCCTCGTATGGGAGCGAATTCTTTCCCTTGCAAAAACAGAGGAGCTTGTGATCACGGAAGAACTATTACAACAATTATATGCCTTCTTTGCCAAGGCTCCTACTTCCTATCGATCCATCGAAAGAATCGATCAAAAAAGTGGCTATCACTCCCCTTCTCCAGAAGATCTTCCACATATTATGCACCACTTAGCCGATCAATACTTCTCTTCGAAAACGACGTTGCACCCAATCGAACTCTCTGCCATGATGTATAAGCGAATTTTAGATATTCAACCGTTTATGGAAGAAGAGATCAATGAACAGATTGCCTTACTGATTCTAAATGTCATTCTTCTCCATTATGGCTACGCCCCTGTCCTTCTTTTCCATACGCAAAAAGAATTGACTGAAAAGACACTGATGGAATCTCGAATTCATTATGATATGGAACCATTTTGCATCTTGATTGCCAATGAGCTTTTACAGTCTATGGAACAAACTATAAAACAGCTCTCCAATTCTGTCCATTAAAAGAGCCTGATTTATTTTCTATTTTTTTCCATTGTTTCAAGCAAATGGATCAAAGATTCCGAAACAAAAAAGCAAAGTATACGCTGCATTCTCTTATTGCAACGCACTCTTTGCTTTTTCTCTTCTATTTCTTATGATAGCCTTCTGCTTCCTGCTCTTGAATATTTCGAATTACGATTAACTCTTGATTATAAATATGCATCTTCACACAGTTCATCGCTGTCTCTTTATCGTTATTGACAATCGCATGATAGATCTCATGGTGTTCTTTTAATAGCACTCCATGGTAATCCTCGTCCTTAGCATATTCAATTCGATAGCGATAGATCTGTTCTCTTAGATTATTTAAAATCTGTATCAGTCGCTCATTTTTTGTTGTTTGGAAAATAATGTCATGGAATTCCACGTCTTTATCAACGATACAAGACACATCTTTGCTCGCAACTGCCTCTTCAAATTCCTCTAGCTTCAACCGCAATTGTTCTTTTTCCTCTTCTGTAATTCTCTCACAAGCTAAAGAAGCGGATAGTTCCTCTAAAGCGCACCGCACTTCCAATACATTTCTTAGATCCTTCTCGGTAATCCGAGCCACTTCCGCACCTTTTCTTGGAATCATAACGACAAGTCCTTCTAATTCCAATTTACGAATTGCTTCTCTTACAGGCGTTCTGCTGACTCCAAGCCGTTCTGCTAACGCAATCTCCATTAGACGCTCTCCCGGTGTGAACTCACCAGTTAAAATCGCTTGACGCAACGTATTAAATACAACATCTCTAAGTGGCAAATATTCATTAATATTTACTTTTAATTTATCGTTCATAGTTACTCCCTTTATTTGTCTCATGTAGTATTAAGATGCTTCGGTCAAATAAAATTTGTCCTGCTTGATGCCAAAATCAACATGACGACTTACTCATTTTTTTTGAAAAGTTTGACTCTGGTATCATCATATTAAATGGTTCAACAAGATAAGTCTGTCGTGCAAGCCTTGAACGCCTCATGGCAAAAAGAGCGTTTTTCGCTGTTTCTAAATCATTATAAATGCCAAACACTGTTGGCCCGCTTCCGCTCATCAAGCTATTCATGGCTCCAGTCTTATTCATCTGTTCCTTAATCTCAGCAATAATCGGATAGTGAGGAATCGTAACCGTTTCTAACACATTGGCTAACCGTTTTGTAATCCCTTCTAAATCCTTTTGTTTCAGCGCTAAAATCATTCCATCAATATCAGGACGCCCTTCTAATTGCTGTAACTTCAAATTCTCATATACAAACCGAGTGGAGACACTGATAGCAGGTTTGGCAATTAAAATATAACAGTTTGGCATAGGAGAAAGTCTTGTCAATATCTCTCCGATTCCCTCCGATAATGCAGTCCCTCTCATAATACAATATGGCACATCTGCCCCTAATTGCACCCCATATTCCATCAGCTGTTTTGTCGTAAGATTGAGCGAAAATAATCGGTTCATTCCATACAATGCTGCCGCACAATCGGTACTTCCCCCCGCCATACCAGCCGCAACTGGAATATGTTTTTCCAATTGAATCGAAAGCCCTTCTTTGATTTGAAATTCTCTCCTCAATAATTCCACTGCTTTATATACGAGATTTTGCTCATTACATGGAACATAACTCAAATTTGTTTTCAAGTGAATGTCATCTTCCTTTATCTTTCTCATATCTAAACGATCAAATAACTGAACCGTCTGCATAATCATTCGAACGTCATGATACCCATTTGGTCGTTTGCCGAGAACATCTAAACCTAGATTGATTTTCCCATATGCCTTTAATTGAATCTGATCCATATGTTTATCCTTTCCGCAGTTTTGTTTTCTTAATTTTTATCCGTGGTACGCTCCACTGCATCATTGTATTTTATTATGTATCTTGTATACATAATATTATATACATTTTTTATAAAAAAAGCAACTAACTATGACAATAAAACCCTTGTTTCTTTTGCAATAAAAATTCGCTCCCCGACCTTTACTTCTTCTGTTTGTAGATCGTTCATTTTCATCAAATGTTCCATTGTTGTATCATATTTTTTAGCGATTTCCCATAGACTATCCCCAGCCTTTACCATATAGACGACCATTCCCGGCAAGCTAGAAAATGCTTCTTCATCAAACGGCAACTGTTTTGCCCCAATAACCGCTTTTCCTCTTTTCTTTTTAAATGCGATAATATCCAAACTGAGTTCCGCCTTGATCTCAATTTCATTGGAATCGAGCATAACAGCAGCAAGTTGTTCTACACTGCCATTTAACTCATAAATATCTTCTTTTTGTAAGCCCGGTGTTTCAATTAAATGAGAGAACGGAACGAGGGTGCTAAAGCTATTGATCGGATACCGATCATCGCTTGATATGTAAAGAACATGAATTGCCAATACGCCTTCCGCTTGAATTCCATTTTCTGTGTATTCTGCCTCATCGATTTTCACAGTTCCATCTACATGACAGATTTGCATGAGGGCAGCTCCTTTTCCTTTCATTTGAATCACTCGATTGATTCTCGTTCTCGAATTATTTCGAATTAAGAGATTCTCAAACGTAAACTCGCTTTCTACCAACTCCCATTTTTTCATCGGAGCGTATAAATCCACAATAAAATTCATCTCTTTTTCTTCATAAATTCGAATATCCATATCCAAATTACACTCTAACGATAACACTCTTTGCTCTCCGTCAATATCTGGCTTCACATCAATTTGACAGTTTCCCAATTTCAGTCGGATATTGTCGATCATGCCCGCCTCGCACTCTCTGCACGGAAGTTCTGCTTCAAAAGGAAGTTCCCACTCCATATTTTGATAGGGAATATTTTCTTCTTCGCCTTTATAAAGTGCAAAAAATAATAGTTCCCCTTTTAAAGCGATTTTCTCCCTCATCAGCCGAACTTCGGGATTTCGAATGGACACATTATCCCATAGCACTTCTGATACGTTTGGCTTATTCGTTGGAATCGTAACTTCCTCCCTCAATCGTATCATATCTTTTTTATTGACAATAAGACCTGTCATTTTCTGCGGCTTTCTAAGCACTTGAACGCCTTCTTCCCCTCGGACTTCTTCTGCCCCTTCAATAATATCGACATCAATTGCCCGAAACGTTAATGCCATCAGAGATTTTACCGCTAATTTTCTTGAATTAATAATTGTTATATTGAGATCTTCTAATTCCCCTTCTGCCTTAATCGTATCTTCTGGCAGTGTTCCTTCCATATAGATATCATCTTCAAAAGGAAAAGCATGTTGAAAAGACGATAAAGCCCCTCCTTGCATGGAATATAAAATGCGCACTGACAACTCTCCTGAAATATGGATTTTATCGACCATGGCTTCTGTTTCTAATAAAAGGACTTCTCCTCTCACTTCAATTAATTTTTCCACATCTTGTTTTGTATCCGGAACATTTAAGTCTGCTTCCAATGTATTTTGAACATTTTTCAATGATTTTGTTACACTGACGTTCATCTGATTTTGATTAAATTCCATAAAAAATCCCTCCATGCCTTTTTAATAGTTTATTCGGGCATGAAAGGATTTATTACTTCCATTCTATTCTTTACGAACAGAGGATCATTCTAACATCTTTTGTAATAATATCTTGATAGCTAAAACTAACCATCTTAGGTGAAACTTCCCGATCTGTCTTTGAAATCAGTTCTACTAGAAAAAGGTTTGGATAAGCCTCCTTGATAACACCTTCTGTAACAACAAACTTGTGACGACCTTTATTGGCACTGATCTTGATTTTACTACCAATATGATGGTTAATAGAGTGCCTAATTCTCATAATATCTACTTGTGTCATTTTATCACCTCGATTGTACACTGTATACAGTTTAACACAATCCCTATATTTTGTCAAACAATGAAACGTATTTATCGGAAACTTTTTCTATTTATCCTCATTGATACACAAATGCATCTATCGAAAAGAAATTGTTTTATCTAAATTCTGAATTTTCACAACAATATATGGATAAGAAATTCCTGCCTTTTCCTCCTCTTTATTTGGACCTTTTAATATTGTTTTAAATACAACAAAATTCTCCAATTCATAGAGGGCATTCACTTGTATGCTATATCCGCCCACCGTCTGTTGACCATATCCGGTGGCAATATATGTGTATTCTTTCGTTTGATACGATAATTTAAATGGACATTCTTTTTTCTCTTCAATTAATTGTTTTAATTCCTTTGGAAGGTTTTCTTCCTGACAAACAGTAAAATCAATGGTTATTTTTTCTTCTTCTGTTGCAACATTTTTTGTGCCGCTACACCCTGTGAGCAAAAATAAACTTAGAAAGGCGATACAAAAAAAGATACTTCTTCTCTTCTTTCGCGCGGAACTTTTTCCCATAAGCAGCCCCCTTGTTTTACAGATCCCATTGTCTCTTTGTTTCTATTATATGCCAAATTCTGGTAAATTATACATTCAAAGTTTTATAAAAGAGAACAAAATCCCCCTAACTCTCTTCGTATATAGAAAAAGCAGAGAACTTTCTCTGACTTTACAAAGTTCTCCGCTTCTTTCCTTTTATCTCAAAGACTTTTTTTCTATTTTTTCCATCGTATTTTCATACTAGTTTCATGCTATGCTTCCTGATGGGTTGCTCGATATGTTTCTTCCACAATTCTCTCCATGGCATTTAAAATATTTTCATATCCGGTACAACGGCATAAATGCCCTGAAATCAGTTTTCGCAACGCCTCTCGATTATAACGTTTTCCGGTTCCTACGATTTCCACTGCTGACATAATCAATCCCGGCGTGCAAAATCCACATTGAACAGCCGCTTCTTCTACAAAGGCTTTTTGAATCGGGCTTAGTTCCCCATTTTCCCTTTTTAATCCTTCCACTGTTAAAATATGCTTTCCTTCTGCACACATTGTGAGATAGATGCAAGAATCGATGGCTTCTCCGTCCACTAAAACTGTACAAGCGCCACATTCTCCCACTTCACAGCCTTTTTTGACACTCGTTAAATTCAATCGATTTCTCAACGTTTCCAATAGAGATTCTCTATCGTCCACCGGAACTTCTACTTCTTTCCCATTTACTATCATTGAAATTATTTTAAGCATAGATCTCCCCTCCTGCTAATGTTACCGCTTTTTCAAACGCTCTTTTGCTCATCTCTTCAATTAACTGTAAACGAAACTCTTTGGAGGCTCTCCAACTGGAACGTGGATTCACTTCCTCTAGCACTCCTTTTCCAAGACTTTCCACAAGTTCCTTTGTGAGTTTCATTCCCGTCATCTTTTCTTCAATGTTTGGACATCTCACCGGATTTGGTGCCGCTACTCCAAATGCCACCCGAATTGCCTCCACGCTTCCTTTGTCTTTTGTTAATTTCACCCGAACTGCACAGCCAAGAGTTGCAATTTCCATGGCATTTCGTTTTCCATACTTAATATAATGCCCACAAAATCCTTCATACTCTTCTTTTGCAATATGAATGGCGACTAACAGTTCATCTTTTTCTCTCACTGTTTTTCCAGCCCCTGCATACCACTCTGTAATGGGAACATAGCGAGTTCCTCGAACACTCCGAAGCTCCATAACGGCGTTCAGCGTGCAAAGAGAAGAAGCGCTGTCTGCACTTGTCACTCCATTACAGACATTTCCTCCAATTGTCCCCATATTTCGAATTTGAGGGCCTCCGACTTCATCGACTGCTTCTCCAAGCATTGGAATATATGTCTGAATCAATGGATCGTTTGTAATATGGGAAAAAACAGTTCCTGCCCCAATGACAATGGTTCCATCTTCTTTTTGTTGAATTCCTCTTAATTCCGGAATCTCATGAATATTGATCAAATCACGACCGACTAATTTCCCTTCTCTTAGTTTAATTAAAACATCGGTTCCCCCACAGATAATTTCTGCATCTTGATGTTCCGCTAATAACTGAATTGCTTCCTCAATGGAATGTGCCATATACATTTGTTCAAAATCATACATGATTGAAGCTCCCTTCTCTCAAAATTTCTATTCTTTCTATGCGACTTTTTCTGTTCCAGTCTTTTTGTGCCATTTTATCAAAACACGATCTTGCTCATTTCTTTGCAATCAGCCCTTCTTCCATAAAACGCAGCACTAATTTTTCCGGATTTAGAGGAAGGCTGTCAAAAGCAACCCCTGTGGCGTGTAATACGGCATTTCGAATGGCTGGTGCTGGTGAAATAGCTGGTGGTTCCCCTAATGACTTATTGCCGTATGGTGCCGTTTCATCATAAGTTTCCACAAACTCTACATGAAGTTCCGGAGTATCCATAGCAGTTGGCATTTTATAATCCAATAAGTTATCGTTTAATGGTTTTCCTTTCTCGTTATAAAGCAGCTCCTCGCCTAGGGCATATCCAAGCGCCATGCTCATGCCTCCATGTACTTGCGCCTTTGCTAACGCCGGATTAATTAATGTGCCGCTGTCGTGGACATTGATAATATCAAGCACTTTCACTTTTCCATATGGAATATCCACTTCGATTTCCACAAACGTCACGCCAAAAGAAAAAGCATTGCTCTTACACTGATTTGTCGCTTCCGCTGTAATATGTTCTGAATGCTGTAAGCTATAAAAGGCTTCTAAAGAAAGATCTGCAAGAGATAACAGCACTTCTCCTGTTTCTTTCTTTATAATCTGATTTTCCAAAAGATCCATCTCTTCTTTTTCATAAGGCGTCATATATTCTGCATAAGTAAGAATTTTATCTTTTAAAATCTCTCCTGTCTTCTTCACCGCCATACCGCTGACATAAGTTTGTCTTGAAGCATATGCCCCTGTATCAAATGGAGTAATATCTGTATCTTGCATAGAAATAATATGAACTTGATCTTCTGTAATTCCAACGGTTTCTGCCGCCATCTGTACAAATACTGTGTCGGCTCCCTGTCCAATTTCTGTTGCTCCCATCTGAAGCTGAATGGAACCGTCTTGATTTAAAACCATGCGGCAAGATGCCGTTTCTAAGGAAATTGGGTGTACTCCTGTCTTATAACAAAAAATCGCCATTCCAACGCCTCTTCTCTTATCTCCCGTTTGATTTTGATAGGCTTTTCTCTTTTCGTCCCAGTGAATATAGTTTTTTCCTTTTTCAATACAGTCCAACAAACCAAAACTTGTGCCGCCAAATCCAAGGTGTGGATCGACATAATCTGCTTTCATACAGTTTTTTAGACGAAATTCCAATGGATCCATATCGATTGCTTTTGCTAAATCATCGATCACAGCTTCTGTTACAAAATCTCCCTGCGGAATTCCATACGCTCTCATGGCGCCGGCTGTAATACAGTTTGTGTAGACTGTAAAACTTTCAGACTCCAACACTTTTTCATCTTGATAAAGCTGTTTGAATACATTGGCTCCATTTGCCGCAATGGCATGGGCGTGAGAAGCATATGCCCCTTGATTCGAATATGCTTTAAAATCTCTCGCTACAAGAGTTCCATCTTTTCGAACCGCAGCTTTGATTTTATAATGAATTCCATGTCGTGTTCTTGTACAGGCGATGGTTTCTTCTCTTGTAAGTTCTAATTTTACCGCACGCCCTCCCACTTGTGTACATAAATAAGCATTGAGAGGTTCATAGAGAACATCTTGTTTATTTCCAAATCCTCCGCCGATATAAGGTTTTACGACACGCACTTTCCCCCATGGAATTCCAAGTGCTTGCCCGATCACACGCCTTACAATATGCGGAATCTGTGTGGAAGTGACAACGACAATGCGATCATTTTCCATATAAGCGAATGAATGCGGCACTTCGATATGACAGTGTTGTACCGCCTGGGTGCGATATTCCTTTTCAAGAAGAACCAATCCTTCCTCTTTGCTCGCTTCTTCATAAGTTCCTTCCCCGAGTTTAAAAGAAGAATGACCTACCACATTATTTGGATATTCTTCATGAATAATCGAAGCCCTTTCTTTCATGGCAGCTTCTGGATTTAACAGCGGTTCATATTCTTCATATTCCACTTTTATTAAACGCAATGCCCGCTTTGCTGCAATCTCATCTTCTGCAATCACTGCTGCGATATCATCGCCATAATAGCGAACTCTTTGATTTAACAGTTTTCGATCCGCAATATCTTGGTGGGCTTTTTCCGTTGACCAAGGGTGCCCTGGTGTTGGAAATTGAATATCCGGCACATCAAAACAAGTGACGATCTTAATAATCCCTTTTACTTTCTTTGCCTCTTCTAAATCAAACCCTTTTACGACTCCATTAGCAATGGTACTATGCAATACTTTTGCCACCAACGCATCTTTTGGTTCTAAATCTGCGACATATTTTGCTTCTCCTGTCACTTTTAAAACAGCGTCCACTCTTGTTATACTTTTGCCAACTCCCATTTTATAACCTCCATTCTTTTTCTATCTCTGATAAGAAACCCACTTATTGTTCGTGTTTTCTTGAATCAGCTATCCTAACTTCTTCTCCCTATTTACTTCCCAATCCAAAGAATCCTACTCCAAAGAGATTTTTCTTCCGAATGCGTATTTTTCATAAATATTTCTCTCATCAGAAAGATAAATAATGCGCTCTAAGCGATTTCTAACATTCAGTTCTTGCAGATCAGATAGATTGCTGTCATCTAATACGACTGCATCAAACTCATATCCCTCTTCCAAACTTCCGACTTGCCCAAAGAAAGCACCGCCCCCTTTTGTTCCAAGATAAAAGGCTTCTTCTATTGTTAAAGGTTTTTGTTTTTCTTCCATCAGGCAGTAGCGAAGTTTTGATACTTGAATGGATTCTGCCATCGTTTGGAATAGAGAAAGATCATGCCCGCCTGCAACATCGGTTCCTAATCCAATGTAATTTCCTTCTTCTAAATAAGCGCGGATCGGAGCAATTCCAGACGATAAATTCGTATTGGACTGTGGACAGTGGGCAAGAAATACCCCTCTATCCTTCATCAGTTTTCGCTCTTCCCAATCGGAATGAACTCCATGTGCCATAATTGTTTTTCCATAGCTTCCAAACAATCCTCGATGATCGTATGCTTCTCCATATGATTTTGCATCTTGACAAAGTTCTTTTACCCATTCAATTTCACTGCGATTTTCGGAAAGATGCGATTGTGCCGGAATTCTCATTTCTTTTTGAATATCCGCCAATCCATATAAAAGTTCATCGGTACAGCTTGGAATAAAGCGCGGCGTTAAAATTGGCTTTGTATATTGATAACGTTTTTTACATGTTTCAAGCCAACTTCTCGTATCACGAAGTGACTGCTCCACACTTTCCTCACACAGCGATTCGATGCTGTTGCGATTCATATTGACCTTTCCAACATAACAAAGAAGTCCGCTTTCTTCTAACTGATCCATCAGCAATAATGTGGCTGGAACATGAAGTGTTCCAAAAATACACGCCCTTGTAGTGGCTCCTTTTTGCAATGCATGGACAAACCGTTCATAGGCTTTTTTCGCATAGGAAAGGTCGCTATATTTTGCTTCCTCCGGAAAGGTATATGTGTTTAACCAATCAAGAAGTTCCATATCCATTCCCATTCCACGAAATGCATATTGAGGGGCATGAACGTGTAAATCAATCAGTCCGGGAATAATGAGACGCTCTCCCATATCTCTCACTTCTATCTGTTCATACTCTTTTGGAAGCGTTTTAAAAATCCCTTTTGACATTCCGTGTTCGCAGATCACATATCCATGTTCTTGAATCAGAAGTTCATCTTTTGTTTTGCTTGTAACGATCGTTCCCTTTAGTGCAAATGTATTCATCTCGTTTCTTCCTTCTTTCTTCGATTCTTCAATCTTTCTAGTCATTTTTTTTAACAGTTTTTAAGAAGATATTTCTGAAACGCTTTCTATATGCCTAATCGATAAAACACGTTTCAAAAAGCAGCAAAGAAATTTATAACTTTGACACCTAACTCCTAATAGGTATAAAAAAACTACCAAAAAACTGTTCACTATAAACTTTCCCTAAGGAAAACTTATAGTCAACTATTCCGGTAGTTGGTAGAAACGTTCACCCAATTATGAACCTATATAAGCTCTATCTCATATTTATAATCATTCAAAATTATCTTACAACACTTTCCTTATTTTGTCAATTGCTATAATGAAATTGAATAAAAAATCTATATTTTGTTACTTTTTACTAATTTTTCACTCTCATACAATGAAGAACATTCCTTTTGTCATTTTAAATGGAAGAACATTTTTATAAAGCTGCGCCCTGAATAAACTCCGTACAGTCGATATAATCGGTAGAATTGTTTCTAATTTCTATCTAATTGTATGAGATTTTCCAACTACAACAGCTCTGCTAAAAATTATATCAATTAATCAATCAGAAATAAACCTATTCAAGAGGCACATCTTTTCTTTTTCCACATAGTCTATTACTAACTATCGAAAAGGAGTCTATCATTTTGAATGAACATTATCCTTTTGTCAATCCCCCTCTTCCTTATTCCTATGACAGCTTAGAACCATTTATTGATACAAAAACTATGGAACTGCATCATAATCGCCATCTTCAAACATATGTGGATAATCTAAATAAAATTTTAAGTTCTTATCCAGAATATCAAATTTTATCTTTAGAACAACTCTTGCTCTATTATCCGCATTTTCCTATGAGCCTTCAAACTCCTATAAAAAATAACGCAGGCGGTGTCTATAACCATATTTTTTACTTTTCTCACTTGATCAATCCTTCCACCTCTCCTCTTCCACCTTTTTTACAGCGTCAGATTCAAACACATTTTGGAAGTTTTGAACAATTTAAAAACCAGTGGATCGAGGCAGCCCTTTCTGTCTTTGGCTCAGGATATGCTTGGCTTGTTCTCACGAATCTTGGAAAGCTAAAGATTATAACAACGCCAAATCAAAATACACCATTTTCTTTTGAAATGCGCCCAATTTTAAATATCGACGTTTGGGAACACGCCTATTATTTAAAACATTATAATGTTCGTGCTGATTATATAAACGATTGGCTTCAAATCGTAAACTGGGAACAAGTAAATGACGATTTACAAATGCTCTATCAACTATTTTCTCTCACTGCTTAGCAAAGTTTGGGGAAATTGCAAAATGAGGTAACCTTAAGCGATTTGATAAAAATCAAAATAACTTAAGATTACCTCATGAATCTTGTCTTTTCTTTTTGTTTCTCTTATTTTTCTAAAGTTTGTCCAAACTCATCTCCTAATTTCGATGTACAGTGTGGACAGCGAATAGCATCGATTGCGATTTTACTTTTGCAAAATGGACAGGTCTTTGTCGTTGGCGCCTCTTCTTCCACTTTCTGCTCTCGTTTTAATAACTTCGTACTAAAAACATTTAATGCTTTAATAAGGCAGAAAATAACAAACGCTGTAATTAAAAAGTTAATAACGGCTGTAATAAAATTTCCATAATATAGAACTGGCGCATTTTCTCCTGTTCCTAATATCATCTTTAAATTAGAAAAATCAGTTCCTCCAAAAATACCAAGAATTGGTGTTAAAATATCTTTATTTAATGAAGTTGCAATTGATGTGAAAGCACCACCGATAATAACACCGACTGCCATATCCATAACGTTTCCACGCATAATAAATTGCTTAAATTCATTCATAAATGCATTTCCTTTTTTCACCGACTTTTTCTCCTCTCTCAATTCAGGTGTCAAAAGCTCCTAGTTCCTATAAACAGCAAGTCTTTTGGAACCGTAATCATTTTGATAAAATAAATGTTAATAAATTTTTATACTCCTTTATTTTATCCAATTTTCCTCTGCGGATCAAATAAAGTTCTCTTTATATAGGAGAAAAAGGTGCTGTTGGGAAAAAATTCTATGGAAATGTTATGCCTTCTTTTATCATCTTGACTCACATAGTCCCTTTATTACTTATAACGCTCTACCTCTAAAATATTACGAGCATTTTCAATGCGCTCTTTTGATGGCGGTGAAATTCCTTCCAACGGATAGGCAATTCCTAACTGTTCCCATTTAAAAGTTCCCATTGTGTGATAAGGAAGAACTTCCACACGCTGTACATTCTTTAATGTCTTTAAAAACATAGCAAGCTGTTTCAAGTCCTCATCATTATCACTTCTTTCCGGAACAAGCACATGGCGAATCCAAACTGGCTTGCCAATTTCTGATAAGTAGTTTGCCATCTCAAGAGTATTTTCGTTGGAAACTCCTGTCAGATTTTTATGCTTGTCTCGATCCATTTCTTTGATGTCAAGTAAAATAAGATCGGTCACCTTCATCAGTTCTTGAAACTTTCCAAAAAATGGTTCTTCTTTTGTAAATGGATTTCCCGCTGTATCCAACACTGTATGAACCTTTCGTGCTTTTGCCTTTGTAAACAATTCGATTAGAAACTCGATTTGCAGCAATGGTTCGCCGCCGCTCACCGTAATTCCGCCATTCTTTCTCCAATATTTCTCATAGCGAAGCGCTTTTTCTAACAACTCATCTGCGCTATATTCCTGTCCTCCCGTCAGTTTCCATGTATCCGGATTATGACAAAATTGACATCGCATACGACACCCTTGCATAAAAATGACATAGCGAACGCCTGGGCCATCGACGGATCCAAAGCTCTCTAAAGAATGTACATATCCTTTCATCTTCTTACACCCGATCGTGGCAAGTTCTGGAAATAACGTCTAACTGCTGTTCTCTTGTTAAATCGATAAATTTAACTGCATATCCTGATACACGGATTGTAAAGTTCGCATACTCTTCTTTTTCAGGGTGTTCCATGGCATCGATTAATTTTTCTGTACCAAATACATTGACATTTAAGTGATGTGCCCCTTGATCAAAGTATCCGTCCATAATCTGAACAAGGTTATTTTTCTGCTCTTCTTCATTATGTCCAAGAGCGCTTGGGCTAATAGTCTGTGTATTGGAAATTCCATCTAACGCATATTCATATGGAAGTTTTGCCACAGAGTTTAAAGATGCCAATAAGCCGTTTTCTTCTGCTCCATAGCTTGGGTTTGCTCCCGGTGCCAATGGAGTTCCTGCTCTTCTTCCGTCTGGCATATTTCCAGTAGCTTTTCCATATACGACGTTAGAAGTGATTGTAAGAATTGATGTTGTTGCCTCTGAATTTCTATATGTGTGTCTTTTCTTAATCTTTTCAAGGAATGTCTTTAATAGCCAAACAGCGATGTCATCGGCTCTATCATCATCATTTCCATATTTCGGGAATGTTCCTGTTGTTTCAAAGTCCATAATCATTCCCTCTTCATCTCGAATCGGTTTTACTTTTGCGTATTTAATTGCACATAAAGAATCAACGACATGGGAGAAACCAGCGATACCGGTTGCAAAAGTACGTCTTACATCAGTGTCAATTAATGCCATCAATGCGGATTCATAGTAATATTTATCATGCATATAATGGATTAAGTTTAAAGTGTTGACATATAATCCAGCCAACCAATCCATCATAATATCAAATTTATGCATCACTTCATCATAATCTAAATATTCAGAAGTAATTGGAGCGATTTCTGGTCCCACTTGCTCTTTTGTCTTCATATCACGACCGCCTGTCATTGCATAGAGAAGGCATTTTGCAAGGTTTGCACGAGCGCCGAAAAACTGCATCTCTTTTCCTGTCTGTGTAGCAGATACACAGCAGCAGATGGAATAATCATCTCCCCAAACTGGTCTCATCACATCGTCATTTTCATACTGAATAGAACTTGTGCGAACAGAGATCACTGCTGCATATTTCTTAAAGTTCTCTGGTAGATTTGAAGAATATAACACTGTGAGGTTTGGTTCTGGTGAAGGTCCCATATTTTCCAATGTATGAAGGAAACGATAGTCTGTTTTTGTAACCATATGACGTCCGTCCACTCCAAGACCTGCAACCTCTAATGTCGCCCAAACTGGATCTCCTGAGAATAACTGATTGTATGATGGAATTCTGCCGAACTTCACCATACGACATTTCATAACGAAATGATCGATTAATTCCTGTGCCTGTTCTTCTGTCAACGTTCCATTGGCTAAATCTCTTTCAATATAAATATCAAGGAATGTGGAAACACGTCCAACACTCATAGCTGCTCCATTTTGTGTTTTGATAGCAGCTAAATATCCAAAGTATAACCATTGTACTGCTTCTTTTGCATTTTTTGCTGGAAGAGAAATATCGTAGCCATAGATTTTACCAAGCTCTTTCATTTCTCTCAACGCACGAATTTGTTCTGCCACTTCTTCACGAAGGCGGATCACTTCATCAATCATTGTTCCATCGCCGCAGTTTAATAAGTCTTTTTGTTTCTCTTCAATTAAGAAATCTATTCCATATAAAGCAACTCTTCGATAATCTCCTACAATTCTTCCTCTTCCATAAGTATCTGGAAGCCCTGTAATAATGTGATTATGTCTTGCTTTTAACATCTCCAGTGTATAGGCATCAAATACCGCTTGGTTATGTGTTTTATGATATTCGGTAAAGATTTTATGAAGTTCAGGATCCACTTCATATCCATAGGTATTGCACGCCTGTTCTGCTGTTTTAATACCACCAAATGGCATAAATGCTCTCTTTAATGGCTTGTCAGTCTGCAACCCGACTACTTGCTCTAACTCTTTCATTTCTTCCTTTATATAAGCAGCTGGATATGCCGTAATTTTAGAAACGACCTTTGTTTCCATATCGAGAACGCCACCTTTTGCACGCTCTTCTTTTTGAAGTTTTTGTAGCTCGCCCCAGAGTTTATCTGTTGCCTGAGTTGGTCCTGCTAAAAATTCTTCATTTCCATCGTATTGTGTATAGTTATTCTGAATGAAGTCACGCATATCAACTTCTGTTTTCCATTTTCTTCCTTGAAAACCTTCCCATGCTTCATATTGTGCCATTATAAAACCACCTTTCTAAACATTCTAAATGTTTTATAACTCTCATTCCATAACGGAATGATCACTGATTGTTACTAGATTTTCCATAAATTGGTTAGTTTTAACTAACTCCACTGTAATGATACCACCATCTAAAATAAATAGCAATCCTTTCTTCTCTTGTTTTTATTTTTGTACACCAATGCCTAGTTATAAAGAATTCAAAACAAGCATACGTTTCTGAGCGTTGTTCTTATACCCTCATATTTTATTCATTGTATGATTTCATGAATGGTTCTATTCCCCCATTCTTCCTCTGTATTATTATAATATGTAAGGTGAGACGATTATGTTTCTAATGAATTTGAAGTTTTTTAATCGTTTATTTTCTAAAAGCATCTCAAAATACGATTATCAGATTTACCCTATTTTGATAGCAAATACTTCCCTGCCATTCACTTCTGCATCTCTTAAAAATATTTATGATTTTATCGATGATTTGTCGTTTCTCTCTTAGATTCAAAAGATGTATATTCGTGCCAAAATTGAACCCAAGCTCCACCTTCTTCCCTGTTTCTTATTTCCACCTCTCCTCCCATGTGTTCCA
>Cebus_capucinus_imitator_PRJNA485217_SSR105__coassemble_391_pt1 | contig 19676 bp, 19 predicted proteins | sample Cebus_capucinus_imitator_PRJNA485217_SSR105__metabat2_low_PE_004 | metagenome-assembled genome bin Cebus_capucinus_imitator_PRJNA485217_SSR105
TTGTTTGCCATACTCTTCTTTTTTGGCTGTCCTCTACTTTCTTGTTTCAAACTTTTCTCTTATTTTGTTTTTATGACTTCAATACAGACTTTAACGACGTATCACTGAAAAATGTATTGGCATTATATAAAAACAAAACATCGGTAATTCCTTGTTGTTCGATCAATTGAGAAAGATCATCGTAATAGTATCTTGGATCGACCATATCAATTTCCGCAAAATGACTTGTTAAAAATGGCACCATACTATTTCCATAGGAATCTTTGATCACTAAGAGTTTTCGGTTCGTATCCACCGCTGTCTCAATGCGCACGAGAGAATGATTTCCTCCAAAAAATACCTGATATTTATCGTGTTCGTTTAACGCCTCTTCTTCATAAGGAGAAACTGCCCTTTTTTGTTCCTCCACATAGGTGACAATCATCGTTTCCTCTTTCTTTGGCGTCATAATCTCTACGGTATCATACACATCTTGATAGATGCCAGAAGTGGATATAAGCGTTCCTTGGAAATCATTTGCAACGGTATACGATTCGACCTCCACATTTCTTCTTAAATTCATCGGCTCTTTTGCGCTTTCATAGGCATAGTAAGCCCCTAATGTCGTCCAATGGTGATCCGTTCGATAATAAATGCGCTCTTTTTGCTTTTCCTGTAACGCTGTTACCGCATCAATGGTCTGAACGCCCTTTGGAAGCTGATCATAAAATTGCTGAATTGTTTCCACTTGTAACGATTTTGGAGCACCTTTTGGCAGCTTTTCTTCCAAAACTCCGATGGAAGTTGGTGCCAATAAAACATACACATTCAATTGTTCATTTTGTTTTTGAAATTCTTTGATATTTGCAACTTTTTCTTCTATTTGCTCTTTTGTCGGCTCAGAAAATACCTGTATTAAATACTGATCACTTCCTGCATAGACGCCGTCAAAAAGCCGATTGCCCAATCCATATCGCACATTGGATTGCAGCACTTTAAAGAAATCTCTTCCTGCTGCCTGATCGCTTAAATATGTTTCAAATCGATCTTCAAACTTCCCATTTTGAATCGTTTGCAGCGTCGGTTTTGGCATCTGCGCCAATGTTCGGTTTTCAATTTCTGAAGTCTGTCGATCCGGCGTTATCACATTAACTGCTACGAGAAAGACTAGAAAAGCGAGGAAAAAAATTCCTTCTGCTTTCCAAAGTCTTGCCCGCTTTCTTTCATTCCGCTCTTTTTGTCCCACAGCCTCTTCCTCCCTTCCTGCTAAAATCGAAAATATAAAAATGGATTATACGACTCTGTCACTAAATAAGACATAATAAGCACTAAATATCCTGCCTCAAAAACGAGCAAAATCCCCGTCTTCCACCATGCGGCTTTTTTATGAAACTTATTTGAAAAAATGCTAAGAAGTGGTGTCATACCAATAAGCGCAACGAGGAATAAAATCGCATTGTTTTGAAGAATAAACAAACTATTTGCATCGAATAATTCATTTCCTGCTACTCCAAACAGTGTTTTAAAATATTCTCTTGCCATAGAGAATCCATTGCTTGCAAACAACACCCAGCCCATCATGACGGCAAACATTGTATAACAATATCCAATGATTTTTGGCAGCTTATCGATCCATCGCTTCAATAAGAATTTCTCCAAAATCAATAAAATCCCATAATAAAGTCCCCAGAAAATAAAGTTCCAACTGGCTCCATGCCAAAGTCCTGTTAAAAACCAAACAACGAGCAAATTAAAAAGCCAGCGATAGGTTTTACAGCGATTCCCTCCTAACGGGATATACACATATTCTCGAAACCAGCTTCCAAGAGAGATATGCCATCTTCTCCAAAATTCCGTTACACTTGTGGACAGATAAGGATATATAAAATTTTCTTTATATGTAAATCCAAAGAAATGTCCAAGCCCGATTGCCATATCCGAATATCCGCTAAAGTCAAAATAGATCTGAAGGGTATAGGCAAGAATTCCTATCCACGAAAGAAGCACGGTTCTCTCTTCTGCTGCCATTCCATTGATTTGTTCCCAAATCAGTCCAAGCTGGTTTGCAAATAAGATTTTCTTTCCTAACCCCACTAAAAATCTTCGGCTCCCCTGTCCAAACTCTTCCAAGGTTACACGATGCTCCTCCAACTGCCTTTCAATATCAAGATAATTGACAATTGGACCTGCGACTAATTGAGGAAACATGGACACATAAAGTGCAAAGTTAATATAATTTTTCTGAACCCTTACCGTTCCCCAATATACATCAACAATATAAGATAATGTCTGAAACGTATAAAAGGAAATTCCAATCGGAAGCGCCAACTGATTCCCTGCAAACTCTGTGTGAAAGATGGAATTTATAATTCCAACTGCAAAGTCATAATATTTAAAAAATCCAAGAATCATTAAGTTCACAGCGACGGTAAACCAAAACGTTCCCTTTGCCGAGCCAAATTGCTCTTTGCACGCTGCAATATCTTTTCCCATATAAAAATTAAAGACCGTAGAAAAGATCATCAAAAACAAGTAGACTGGCTCTCCCCAGCCATAAAAAAAGAAACTTGCAAGTAATAATACAACGTTTTTCAGTCGCCTTGGAACAATAAAATAAAGCCCTATGACAATGGGCAAAAAACATATTAAAAATAGTAAACTACTAAATACCATATTGCTTTCTCCCTCATCTATTTCTTCACTGCCTGCGTAAAAGTCTGTTCCCATTGAGCAACATTGTCGGATACCCCATAGAAAATATATGGTCCGATCTCTTGATAGCTATAATTTTTTAGCAGTTCATACTGTGCAGCTCCATAGCCGTCAAAACTTTCTTGCTGCTGCTCATTTCTATTTAAAATAGCAGTTTCCATTTCTGATTTTTGCTCTTCCGTTTTCACCTTTAACACAAGAAGCTCTTCCGCTTCCATTCCACTTTCTGGAACGGCTAAATAATAGGCGGATACGCTATCTGCATCGATGCCATAGTATCGTTTTAATAGGCGAGCGTCTCCCTTTACGAGCTGTGGCATCTGTTCCACAATAGGGCTAAACACGTTTGTAATCGCTTCCTGCCCCAATTCCTTCGTTTGATTTTGATTCATCAGCACCCATAAATAGCAAAATAACAACGCTAGAAACAATAATTTTCTAATCGCTCGCCCAATGCTTCCCGTTCTTTTCATTGTAATTTTGCCTCCTCAACCATCTTATTTAACCATTTTGGATAAAAACTAATTTTTAAATGAATTCCATCTGGCTCATATTCCTCTTCTGTCACAAGCGAATGGTTATCCAGCACAGGAATATCCATTTCCTGACCGAGTTCTATAAGCGCTTGATTAAATTCATCGATATGTTGAAATTCCGGACGCTCTTCTAAAATCCGTTCCTGCACCGGAAAAATTAAATTCACATAAATTTTTATCGATGGATCCACTTCTTTTAACTGCTCAAGAAACGTTTGATACCGCTCTTTAAACAAATTCGCATCTCCATTACAAAAAGCGAGATCATTCATTCCATACACTAAAAAAACCCGCTCCGGCGCTAAAGAGCGCACTAAGTCCACCTGTTCTTCCATCTGATACATCGCCTTTCCACGATCGGCTTGTACATGAATCGGATCCAAAAAATCCCCATCTAAAAAACCTTCCGCTAAAGAATCTCCAAGAATCAAACAGTTCTGAAAGAGTGTTTTATAATTTTTCTCTTCCTGTATCGGCTCCGTTTTCTCAGAAGGCTGCTTTGAACTATCATTCTCCTGCTTTTGTTGCCGCTTTTCCTTGATTGTTTGTATTTCTTTTTGAACTTCCGATACGCTTTTGGCATTTAACGATTCAATTTTTTCAATTCCGCTCTTTACCTCTTTTGTTTCCTTTGGTTTTTCCTGTATATTAAGACAACCTGTTAGTAAAAAAAAGCTGCTACAAAAAATAGCTGCCCGTATCCATTTTCCTTTCACCAGTAATCCCTTCCTCATCTTGTTCTATTTGAATTCAAGTGTCAAATGATATAATAAATTTTATCAAACAGCAAAGAAGTTTGTGACTTCCTATCCCTTTTGACACTTTACTCTTATTTCTCATCAATTTCATACAATAACTGTCCTCTTTGCGAGTTTTTTTAAGAAATCCACAAAGAAGAAACGCTTTTCAGTATATCATAGATTATTTTTTGATTCATTATTTATTTTATTAATTTTTTTTAAATTTATATTACGAATTTATGTAAACATATCGTTTCATTTCGCTTCCAAAAAAGAATTTATCATATAAAAAACTCTCAGAACGGCTTTCTTTTCTGAGAGTTTTTTCAGCTATTTCATTAACTTTTGAATTGTTTTACAAAGTTCATCGACGACTTCTTCGTTTCCCGCTTTGATATCATCTACAACACAAGTTTTTATATGGTTTGATAATAATAACTTGCTAAAACTGTTTAACGCGGATTGAATGGCGCTGACTTGTGTTAAAACATCGACACAATATCGATCTTCTTCCACCATTGTTTTAATTCCTCTCACTTGCCCTTCAATTCGGCTTAATCGATTGATCAAATCTTTTGTTTCTTTCTCATCTCGATGTTTTGTTTTACAATTACAACATTCATGTTGACAATTCATACGGTCGCCCCTTTCCCAACTGCTTAAATACTACTTTCCTTCATATACAATAACAGAGTCCACATCGTATTTTTTTAACTTTTCTCTTCCGTTTAATCCAGCAAGTTCCATTAGGAAAATAATCTTTACGACTTCCCCGCCTAGCTCTTCCACAAGCTCTGCTGCTGCTTCAATTGTTCCTCCTGTTGCGATTAAATCATCAACAAGAACAACTTTCTGCCCTGGCAAAATGGCATCTTTATGGATTTCAATAATTTCTGTGCCGTATTCTAAATCGTATTCTTTGGAAACAGTTTCACATGGAAGTTTTCCTTTTTTGCGCACTGGCACAAAGCCCTTTTTCAATTGATAAGCCAGTGGCATACCGAAAATAAATCCTCTTGATTCTGTTCCGGCTAATACATCAAACTCAACATCTTTTAATAAATCAAGCATTTTATCGATGGCTAACTGCAATCCTTCTGCATCTTTTAGCACCGTTGTAATATCACGGAAAATAATCCCTTCTTCTGGGAAATTTTCAATATTTCTTACATAGTCCTCAACTTTTTTCATCAACTGTTCTCCTTTTCCTTCTTATCTTTTTGATTCCTTTTCTCTTCAATTGTGATTTTTACTTCTTCAAAAGCCTCTTTAAATCGAACAGAAATAGCCGATGGGTGGCGACGGATTAATCGCTTTCTCTCACCGCCAGATACTTTCTTTAACACCTCTGTTCTTTCTCCCTGTAACGATTTCAGCCTTTCTATAATAGCACTCCGCTTTTCTTCTTGCAACTCAAATAATTGCTCTGCCAATTCTTGTCTGCTCCAACCGTCCGGCAATTTTAATTTTGTCTCCTGCGGCAGCTCCTTTAAGAAATTCATAACAAAGGCTTGTTTTTCTTTTGCTTTCTCCGGAAGCCCCTTGATATTCTCTTTCATCGCGATGGAATATTCCACCATATTTCCAATTGTTTCCGCTGAACGCTCTTTGACTGCGCGCATTGCATCTTCCCGAATCTGCTCGGCAAGCTCTTCCAATTCCACGCGGATCTCTTGCATTTTTCCTAAGAACTTTGCCAAATCCAAAGCGGCTTTTAAGGATACATAGAGATCGGCTGCAAATACAACGGTAATGACAATGGCTAATATAAGAGAAACGGTATTAGAAAGGGATAAAATAATTCCTTCCACCGGTTCTTGTACGACATCTGTCATAAAAATAGATAAAACTCCCCAAAACAAAGAGGAAACCAAACAAATATGTCCATTCAAATTCAGAAAAGACTGACTATAATCCCAGTAGCGCACTTTAAATATTTTTTCCATGCCCCAGCCGGTTATATACTCTAAAACCGTAGCGCCAATCATTCCGAAGAAATAAACAAGCACAATATTTTCTCGCACCGGTATCGTACAAATTAACACCATAATGGCGCCTGTTCCATAGATCGGCAACACCGGCCCATGTAAAAATCCTCGGTTTATAACTCTTTTTTCTTTCACTGATACAATTGTCGATTCGATACACCAGCCTGCAAAACAATAAAAATAAAAAAACAAAAGCCACTGTATCCAATTATATGGGTACATTTTATCAACTCCTTATGTCTCTTTTTATGGATTATAGAACAAATTGTTCAATGGCATAAGCGACGCCATCTTCATCATTTGTCTTCGTGACAAAATCCGCCAGTTCCTTCACATCATCTCTTCCATTTTCCATAGCAACACTAAATCCTGCCATTTTCATCATTTCAATGTCATTGCTGCTATCTCCGCAAACCATAATTTGTTCTCTTGAAATGCCAAGCATTTTTCCAAAGGCAAGAAGCCCCTGTCCTTTGCTGGCACCTTTTTTATTAAGCTCCAAGTTATTGCCCATTGAAAAAGTAACTTCCATCTTATTTTCTCTCTTCCAATGTTCATATGCCTTTCTTTTTTCCTCCTGATCATGGAACAACACATTGATTTTCTCAATATACTCTGGGTTTTGTCTCACATAAGCCCGAATGTCTTCCACCGGAGTTCGGCTGCTCAACAACATTTCCTTTTGTTCCTCACTTTCTACAAACTGTTCCACCTTTGCAAAACAATTTTTCTGTGAGTAAGCCCGTCCATTCAAATATACGTCCGGTATCGTATTCCATGTAAAGGCATAGTCTAATGCGTCTAACGTAGTCTCTACATCGATATAGTCCGTGTAGACTTTTTCTCCTTTCTTTACGTCCCAAATAGCCGCTCCGTTGGCAGTCAGAGCATATTGAACTCCTTCTATGTCCAACACTTCTTTTGGAATGGCAACTAATCCCCTTCCCGTTGCTGGCATAACAATAATTCCTCGCTCAATTGCCTGATGCAACACTTGTTTTGTATGTTCTGTCACGAATTTTTTTGTAGTAAGCAATGTGCCATCGAGATCTAAAGCAATTATTTTAATATCTTTCTTCATAATAAATAATGTCCTTTCGTCTTTCGTCGGCAAGATCCCACGATTCCTTTGCGGTGGGAGGCGCCTTATCAATTGCAACATAGTTCCATTTTCGTTTCATGGATCAAGTATTTTTATCGGAAGTCCTCTTTATTTTACACAAAAAAACAAAATTTCTCAACTACATTGATAATTTTGTATTATAATCTGCAAACTTTTCACTCCACGAAACTCATTGATCGACGGATAATATGTGCAGTCAAGGGAGATATTTGTTCCCCTTCCTTGCAATAAATAATCCACCTGTTCTCGTCCATAATCGCTTGCTATCTGCTCCAACATCTCTTCCGTATCCCCAAAGTACAGCGCCTCCATCTGGCAGCCTTCTTGGCTTTCTAATAGAAATTTCAATACGTTTTTATTTTTTCCTAACACCTTTGCAGTAACCGCCTTTAACTGTTTTTGCGCAAAGATCGGCTTGCTATTGCCTTTTCCAAACGGCTCTAACAGATCGATCTGCTCGATTAACCTCTCATTGATATATCCAAGCGGCATTGGCACATCGATTACGATTTTCTCCACGAGATCGTCTTCTGTCATCGTAGTCTGCTCATTAAGACGTCTGCGAAATGGTTCTAAATTCTCAGCTGGCAAGGAAAGTCCTGCTGCCATTGGGTGTCCGCCAAACTTGCTCAATAAATCTTTACACTTTGTCAACTCTTCATACATGGAATACGCTTCAATGGATCGCCCTGAGCCTTTTAGACCGCCATCTTCTGCCTTAGTAATAACAAAGACCGGTCTTGCAAATGCCTCTCTTACACGCCCTGCAATAATCCCTGCCAAACTTTCATGACAATCCGGCAAATAAATAACAAGCACTTTATCGTAAAACAAGTCCGTTTGTTCCACCTGTTCAATGGCTTCTCTCACCCCTCGCTCTGTCATATCCTTTCGCGCGTCATTTAATTCTTTCACCTCTTTTGCCATGCGGCTTGCCGTCATCTGATTGTCTTCTAACAACAGCTGTAAACCACGCTTTGCCGTATCCAATCGTCCGCTGGCGTTTAGACAAGGTCCGATAACAAAGCCTAGATGATATGCCGATAACGTTTTTTCTTCCAGTCCATTTGCCTTTAATAGCTCCTGAAGCCCAATATTTTGGGTGCGATTTAGTCGCTTTAAACCTTCCTTGACTAAAATTCGATTTTCGCCTTGCAAATCCACCACATCACATACTGTGGCAATGGCAGTAAATTCTAATAGCTCATAGATCTTCTCTTCGATTCCCATAGCTCGATAGAGCGACCAAATTAATTTCCACGCCACAACGGCGCCACAGATCAACGGAAACGGATACTTACAATCTTCTTGCTTTGGATTGATTACAAAATCTGCTGGCGGAATTTTATAACTTCTCTCTCCATTTTCCTGTTCCTCAAATGGCACGTCATGGTGATCAGTTACAACGACAGTCAATCCCAGTGCCTTTGCATAGGCAATCTGTTCATAAGCGGCAATTCCGTTATCACAAGTGACAATCGTATCGACACCCTGTTCCGCCGCCTCTTTTACAATTCGTTCATTGATTCCATATCCGTCTTTCATTCGATCGGGAATCTCATAATCCACGTTGGCATGAAGCGTTTCAAACCCTTTTAATAAAATATAGTTGGACATAATTCCGTCCACATCATAATCCGAAATAATGCGAATCTTTTTTCCCTCTTGTATTTTTTGAATCAAAAGCTCGGTTGCCGGCACCATATCTTTTAATAAACTTGGATCGTGTAAGCGTTCCAATGTTGGATATAAGTAGTCTTTTATTTGCTCTTCCTCCACAACATCTCGGTTGCGAATAAGCCGAGCGATAACAGGATCCACATGAAATTGCTCACCAATTTTATAAAAGTCCGCTTTCTTTCCGGCTACAACCCATTTTTCCTTCTTTCGTTCTCTCTTCATCAGTTCTATCCTTTCTCGCGAGCATAAGACTTCTGCTCTTTTCCGCCTCGAAGACTATAACATAAGGCAAAACGATAAAAAATCTGCGGATCTTATTATACCCGCAGATTTTTTATCATTGTTCCTTTTATTCTTCATCAGCCAATGCTGCTTTTATCATAATCGCACATTCAATTCTCTTCTTTTGAAGTTCACAGCCGATTTCATATGGTTCTAAAATAGACTCATGGAATTTATAAGAGTTTGCGGAACAGCCACCGCTGCAATAAAATCTTGCAAAACAATTTTTACACTCTTCTTTTGCATAGACATTACACAGTTTAAATTCATCACAGATCTCTTTCTTTTGAATTCCATCAAATACATTTCCTAAGTGATATTCGTCAATCCCTACAAACTGATGACATGGATAGAGATCGCCTTGTGGAGTTACCGCTAAATATTCCGTTCCTGAACCACAGCCAGATAGGCGTTTTGCAACACAAGGTCCCCCTGTTAAATCAAGCATAAAGTGGAAGAAATTAAATCCTCTTCCCTCTTTTTCCCTCTTTATCATCTCTTTTGCAAGGCGATCATATTCCGCTAAAACAGTTGGAATATCTTCTTTTTTAATAGACCATGGATCATCGTCCGCAGAGACTACCGGCTCCACAGAAATCTGTTTAAATCCAAGATCTGCAAAATGAAGAACGTCATTTGCAAAATCTAAATTATGGTGAGTAAAGGTTCCACGAATATAATATTTATCTTGATGACGGCTTTCTGCAAATTTCAAGAATTTTGGCATACTAATGTCATAAGCGCTTCCCTTTCCTTTTGGGAACGGACGCATATAATCGTTTACCTCTTTTCGACCATCACAGCTCAATACGACATTTGCCATTTCTTTATTACAAAATTCCATAATGTCGTCATTTAATAAAATTCCATTTGTTGTCAATGTAAAACGGAAGTTTTTATTATATTTCTCTTCTAAAGAACGGCCATAAGCGACGATTTCTTTTACGACTTTCATATTCATCGTCGGTTCACCGCCAAAGAAATCCACTTCTAAGTTTCTTCTGTTTCCGGAATTTTCAACTAAGAAATCAATGGCTTTTTTACCAACTTCTGCACTCATCATACAGCGATCGCCATGATATTCTCCTTCTTCCGCAAAACAGTAGCGACAGGCTAAGTTACAGTCATGAGCGATGTGAAGGCACAACGCTTTTACAACTGTTTTTCTCTTTTTAAAATCAATAATATAATCTTTATAATTATCTTCTGTGAAGAGCACTTCTGCCTCCACAAGTTGTTTTATTTCATCAATTGCTTCTATTATATCAGCACGCTCATATTGTGGAAGTTTTTCAATGATTGCTTCGGTATCATTGTCTTCATAGAGCGCAATAATATCATAGACCATATCATCAACTACATGAACGGATCCACTACAAACGTCTAACACAATGTTATATCCATTATTTTTGTACTGATGTACCATATGTACTTCCTTTCTAAACAGAGTAATAGAGGCTGTCCGAAGGAAAAACCTTTAGACCGCCCCTACTATAAGATTTTGTTTGGTTTCAATTACTTATTTTCGCAGCTCTGATTTCCTACTGTACAAGATGTTTTACAAGCTGACTGGCAAGATGTCTGACATTCGCCGCATCCACCTTTTTTAACAGTATCTTTTAAAGATTTTGTTGCTAAAGATTTAATGTGTTTCATCTTTTGGCCTCCTTATCCTATGATATAGCTTGACTTATTATAGCATTATGGATACAATATTTCAAGTTTTTTCTTAACTCAACATTCCACCTATCATTCCTCCGCCCATGCACAAAAAACAGGTGGTGAGCAAGCTGCTGGAAATGGAATCGATTTCTTGGTTTACGAGAAAAGATGCCCCGATAATAATGCTCACATACAAAACTCCTAATAAAATCCCCCACAAATATTTCTTCTCTTTGATTCTCTTTCCTGTATAAAATCCTCCAATTACATTTGCCAGCACATAAGTTGCTATAATGCTAAAGCTCACCATTTTCTCACCCATTTCAAAACGATAAACGGCAAATGCTAACAGTGCAAGGATAACCCCTGTAAATACATAAGAAGCCAGCAATCCTTTAAATACTTCACTGAATTTTCTTGACCATGTCATACGATCTTCCTCCCTCCTATCTGCTTTTAAAAGTATTTCTGATACACGGATATACAAAAATGGATTCTATATAGTTTATGCTCCCTTCTCCCTCTTTATGTTCGGATCTTTTCTTATCCCTTGCCTTTTCCTAAGATAGTTACGGCTGAAAAGTAATATGTAAAATCATCACTTCACTGTCGGTTCCAACTCTCATATCGGGTCCCCATACCCCTACTCCAGACGTCACACAAGAATACATCGTTCCTATTTTCTTTACGCCGTTTGCATTTTCCCATGCAAGAGCGGTCAATAGATTGCCTGGAAACATCTGTCCATCATGGGTATGTCCGGATAGATCGAGATCGACTCCTTCTTTTTCTAATTCCTTTAACTCTTTTGGCTGGTGATCGATAACAATAATCGGCTTTTTCCGATCGACTCCTTCTAACAGTTCTTTTGGAGTCTGTCTTAGATTCCCAATCTTCTCCGCCCGATCGGGATCTTCTCTTCCAATTAAATAAAAGGCATCATCGATGCACAACACCCGTTCATCGATCATCTGTATTTTCGCCTTTTTTAAAAAATCATCGAAGCGGTCATCATGACGTTTCTTTTCTTTTGTCTGAAACGTAAATCCCGCCAATATTTTCTCATTTAAGTCATGATTTCCCCAAACTCCGTACACCCCATAGTTGCTTTTTATTTGGCTTAGCAAATTCGCCACGTTATCGGGATTTTCGATTGCGTTAAAATCATTGTCAAACTGATCCCCTGCTACGCAAACGAGATCCACCTCTTCTTTATTGATGGCGTCCACCATCTGTTTCATTTTCTCTTCTCCAACGCTGTATCCTAAATGCCAATCCGCCACTAAGGCAATGGTCAACTCTTTCTTTTTACAGGCTTTCTCAATAACAATCTCTCTTCGATCCACAACCAGTGTTTGGGCATGGACAATTCCGACAATGCTTAATAAAATAATAATAAAAATAGCAATGCCGCCGATCAGTAAAAAGCTCTCCCGCGTTCCAAACCACGTCTGTGGCAGCCAACGATTTTTCTTTCCAACCCTTCTTACGATGTCAAAACAAGCGATGGTCATTAAAATATAAGCAAATGTCCCTAACCAATAATTGCTTATCACTTTTAAAATCCGATGCCATGGATTCTTTCTTATTAAGAAACTTGATAAAAGCGTCGTTGCTAATAAACTATATAAAAGAACGATAATAATTCTTATAAACATCGATTGAAACAAATGATTGCAGGCTGCCATATATTGCAAAAGCCACCATACAACATAGGCATTAATTACGATATAAACTGGGGATAGAAATATAGCTCCCACTGCTGCACCTCCTTTTCCATGTTATGTTCAATCCTAATCGATTCCTAACAAAAATGCAAGAATTTTTCTCGCTTTTCTTATCTTGCCTTGTATTCTATCAGTTCTGCCATTATAATGGATTACAACAATGAACTTTTATCATTCGTTTTCGTTATAGGAGGTCTTTCTTTTGAAATATGCATATACACCAAAAATCGACATTATGGGATTTGAAAAAAATTTCGCCATCTTTATCCCGATTCTGCTGCCAAAATTCAATCCCTCTTGTTCTCTTTTAGAACCTCATGTTCTCTTTGAGATACGCTCCTCTTCTCTTCGACATCAACCATCAGAAATCTGTTTCCCCGGCGGAAAAATCGAACACGGAGAATCCGCAGAAGCTGCCGCCATTCGAGAGACTTGTGAAGAGCTCTTGCTTTATAGGAAGCAGCTCGATGTTTTAACTGCCGTCAACTTAATTACGACGCCAACCAATCGGATTCTCCAGCCATATATCGGTTTATTAAAACAGTATGAATTTAGCTTTAGCAAAGAGGAAGTGGAATCTGTGTTTCTCGTTCCGCTCTCTTTTTTCCAAAATCAGGAACCGGAACTTCATTATAATCATATTACGATTACGCCATCAAATGACTTTCCAATGGAAAAAATGCCAAATAAAAAAGATTATCAGTTTGAAACTGGCACTTATCCTGTTCCCTTTTATGAATACGAAGGTCATATTATTTGGGGGCTAACCGCCCGAATTATAAAAGCAGCTTTGCCTAGATTGGAGGAATTAACCCATGAATTATATTGATTTACACACCCATACAACCGCATCTGATGGCACTGACACCCCAACAGAACTGATCAAACACGCCATCTCCTTCCCTTTAAAAGCGATAGCCATTACGGATCACGATACAGTTTCCGGTATTCAAGAAGCATTGGACGCCGCAAAAGGCACCGATCTTTTCGTTATTCCAGGAATTGAACTCTCCTGCTTATATAATGGAAAAGAAATTCATATGCTCGGATACTTTGTCGACTATAAAGAGGAAACGTTTCTTCAAGCATTAGAACAGTTAAAACGAGATCGGGAACTTCGCAATGAACAAATGCAACAAAAATTAGCGGAACATAATATGCCCCTCACAATGGAAGAAATTCAAGGCGGCAATCCAAATACGATTATCACCCGTGCCCATTTTGCTCGTGCTTTGGAAGAAAAAGAATATGTAAAGTCCAAAGACGAAGCCTTTCAAAAATATATTGGTGATGGCTGCTGTTGCTATGTGCAAAAACCTGATTTCTCTCCTGCTGATGCCATCTCTGTCATTCAAAAGGCTGGAGGTGTCGCTGTGCTGGCTCACCCAATGCTCTATAAAATGGGATATGAACAATTAAGACAGCTTCTTTCTTCTTTAAAAGAACAGGGGCTCGTTGGAGTGGAAGTCTATCACTCTTCTCATAACGCTTTTTATAGCAGCAAATTGCGAGAACTCATGCGCCCATATGACCTGCTTCCAACAGGGGGCTCTGACTATCATGGAACCAATAAGCAAAATGTCTTCTTAGGAAAAGGATATGGCAGTCTTCGTGTTCCTTATGCTTTGTTAGAGGATTTAATGGCTCGATGCCAAAAAGAGGAATGATAGTTTCTTTGCTATCATTCCTCTTTTCTTATATCACTTCATAGTTCCTCTTTTTAGTCGTCCCATTCCACTCGAACAGTCACGGTTCTTGTAATAGATGGATCCGCTTTTGAAGAAATTTTAACTTGTCCTTTGCCTTCTTTCTTGCCATATACATTTCCACGGCTATCAACAGATACGATTGATGGTGTTAGAGATTGATATACTAAAGAGCGATCAGATGTCGTCGCATTGCGAAGTCTTGCCTCTAAATTCTCTCTTTCTCCAACTTCCACTTCAAAAATTTCATTATCATCATCGTCGTCATCATCAACTACGATATATGGATCTTTGGAACGTTCGGTCACTGTCACTTTACAAGTTTTCTTAATATCTGTTCCTTTAATTTTACATGTAATCGTAGCAGTGCCTGCTTTTAATGCTTTAAATTCCATTTCATCATCGGTGTTATCATCATCATCAATTCGCACTACTTTGCGATTATCACTCCACCATACATAATAATCATCGTCATAATTTTTTCCATATGTGTAAACTTTTAACTCAAACTCCTGTCCGACACGAACAGTCTTGCTTGTTGCTGAAATTTTATCAATGGTCGTCGGTTTTTTACTGCCTGCCAAAACAGTAGCTGGAGTAAGAACCATCGCCCCAACCATAGCCAATGATACCGCTTTTGTTACAATTCCTTTTTTCATAAATACTTCCTCCTTTTATATCTCTCGTTTTATTCTTTCTTAAAACCTAGTTTTCTTCTTTACACCTTTACTATAAATGAGAAAAATTAAAATAAGATTAAAACGATTCTTTTTCTTCAGAAGTATTAGTTTCCGCATTCAATGCTAATTTCATTAAATTTTTGCAAAAGATGTTCGATCTGAACGCTTTTCTTCTCTTCTTCATTTTTATCAAGAACAGCCGTTCCTTGATGCATCATCACAATTCGATTTCCATATTCGACAGCATAACGAAGGTTATGAGTTACCATAATCGTTGTTAACTGTTTTTCTTTTACAATTCGATCGGTCAATTCCATAATAATTTCTGCCGTTTTTGGATCAAGGGCTGCGGTATGTTCGTCTAAAATCAAAAATTCGATCGGCGTCATCGTAGACATCAACAGCGCCATCGCCTGCCGCTGTCCACCAGATAATACCCCAACTTTTACGTTAATTTTATCTTCCAATCCAAGCCCTAATGATTTTAAACTCTCCCGATAATCGTCAATTCGGCTCTTTTTTGTTCCAAGTCTTAAATTAAATGGTTTTCCCTTATTGTCCGCCAATGACATATTTTCCAAAATCGTCATATGAGGGCAGGTGCCAAGAGCCGGATTTTGATACACTCTTCCGATTTTTCTCTGCCGCTTAAATTCCGGCATTTTTGTAATATTATTGCCTCCCATCATAATTGTTCCGCTGTCGATAGGAATGCTTCCGCATATAATATTGAGCATTGTCGTCTTACCTGAGCCGTTGCTTCCCACAACTGATACGAACTCTTTCTCTTTCATGGAAAAATTAAAATCCTGAAACAGACGAGTCTCATTGACCGTTCCTTTATTATAGTATTTATTGATATTTTTTAATTCCAACATATGTTTCACCCTTTTCCTTCTTCTATGGAGTCACACTCTTTTTTCCTCTTCCTACGACTAAAATAATGAGGAATAAGAAAGCGGTAATTAATTTTAAATAAGAGGCTTTCATTCCCATAAAGATAGCGATAGAAACACAAGTCTGATAGAGAATCGCTCCTACGATTACAGCGGTTGTCGTCTTAATGCGGTGAAAGCGTTTCAATACTTTCGTTCCAATAATCACACTTGCAAGCCCAATGACAATCGAACCGGTTCCTGTTGTAATCTCAAAAAATCCTTGTTTTTGACAATAAATACTTCCTGCTAAAGCAACGAGTCCATTAGCTAAGGCTAAACCGATAATTTTCACCAGCCCTTTATCTTTTGCAAGAGAGGTAACGATTGTTTCATTATCCCCAACCGCCTGCAATAAATAGCCGGAGCGAGTTTTCAAATAACCATCTAACAAAAATTTCACAAGCAGTACGAGGAGAAAGGAAACGATAACGACAAAAAAAGGAGCAATAGGGGAGGATTGAACGTGTTCTGAAATCGCATTTTCAAAAATCGTATGTTCCCCAAAAATCGGCACATTGGATCGGTCTGATCCAATGACTAAATTAATGGAATAAAGCCCTGTCATCATAATAATTCCGGATAATAAATCACGCACTTTTAATTTCACATGAATCAGCCCTGTCATCATTCCTGCAAAAGCCCCTGCTAAAAAGGCAATCGGTAATGTAACAATTGCTGGAAACCCTGCTAAAATTAATACGGCAGTTACAACGGATCCAAGCGGAAACGTGCTATCTACGGACAGATCGGGGAAATCCAATATCGAGTAGGTAATATATACGCCAAGCGCCAGTATTGCGTAAATAAACCCTTCTTCCAAAATGCCAAGTATCATTTCCATAATCTTATCCTCCCATGCTTCCTTTTACTGTTCAATCGAATCAAACATCTCGACTGCGTTTTGCACCAAATCCTCTGGAAGCGTAATTCCAAGATTTTTTGCTGCCTCTGTATTACCATAGAAATTGGCTCCTTCTAATACTTCATAAGACAACTCACTTGCTTTTGCTTCCCCTTTTAACACTTTTGCTGCCATTTTACCGGTTTCTTTTCCTAGTTCGATATAATCGAGTCCCATCGCTGCTGTACAGCCTTTTTTCACCTGCTCTATCTCGCTTCCAAAGACAGGAATTCCGGCTTTGTTTGCTTTATCTAAAATAATGGATAGAGAGCTTACGACAGTATTGTCTGTTAAATTACTGATACAGTCCACCTTTCCTACAAGGTTATCCGCTGCTAATGGAATATCGGCGCTTGTAGAAATTCCGCTTTCCACAATTTCAAATCCATAATCAGATGCCAATTGTTTATATTCTTCAATGGCTGATTTTGAATTGTCTTCACTTGTGCTATACATAATTCCAATTGTCTTCGCCTCTGGTAACACTTCACGAATCATTTTTAACTGTTCTTCCACAGGAAGTTTATCGCTAGTGCCTGTGACATTGCCAACGGGCTTTTTATCGTCTGTCGCTAATTTTGCAAGAACGGGATCCGTCACCGCTGTATAAATAACAGGAGTATCTGAATTTCTCGTCGTGCTATAAGCGGTCTGAGCCATCGGTGTCGCTATGGCACAAATTAAATCGACTTTCTTTGTTTGAAAATTATTAATGATCTGATTTCCTGTATTTCCATTTCCATTTGCGTTTTCATAATAGATCGTTAAATTTTCTCCTTCTTTGATTCCTTCTCCTGCAAGACCTTCTAAAAATCCTTCTCGACAGTTATCGAGCGAACCATGAACCGCATATTGAACGATTCCAACGGTATATTGTTCACTAGATTCCACAGCGTTCCCAGCAGTGGTATTTGTCGCCTCCGTTTTCGCGGTTCCACCACACCCTGCAAGCATTGCAGCTGTCATAATTGTTACAAATAATGTTGCGATTGATTTTCTCATACTCTTTTCCTCCATAAATTCCAATAATAATGAATAGTGTCTGTTAGAGGAAGGAAGTGAACCAAAGTGTTTTCCTAAGAAACGATAAAAAAGTCCCAGACATAGTTTCCTATGCCTGAGACGAATTATTCTTCCGCGGTACCACTCAGCTTGACTTTTTCTATAAAGTCCACTTCATTCATATACTAACATATATGCCACTTAGATAACGGTCGTGGTTTCCGTCGCTTCCTACTCTTCTTTCAAAAGCGCCCTCAAAAGTCCATTCAGCTACTACTCCATATTGTACTCTCACCAATATACAACTCTCTGTAATTTTGTATGTTAGCTTACTTCTCTTTCTCAACGGTTTTGTATTTGTTGTTGTCCTTTATATTACTCATATTTTTATGATTTGTCAACTACTTTTTGAAAAAAACTTCTTTTTTTTGAAAGAAAAGCTGTCTTTTCCTGCATTTTTAAACAAGTTTTTCTTATGCACCAACTTTTCCAAGTCCCATTTCTTGTCCAATATTTAAGATATGATCTCCGATTCTCTCAAAATCTGTGAGCATTTCTGTGTAAATAATGCAAGATTCAGATGTACAAATTCCTTTTTGCATACGATCAATCTGGTTTTTGCGGTAAGTTTCTGTCATATCATCAAACCGTTGTTCCAATCGCTCAATTTCAGAAATATCACCTGTATGCTCCATTCCAATTTTTTCCAAAGCCTCAATAGCTTTTTGGCTGATTTTCTGCATTTCTTTTAATTCTTTCGTTTCATCTAAAGAAAATTCAACGTTGTTTTTATCCAATAGTTCTGCATATTCTGCAATGTTTTTTGCATGGTCTGCAATTCGTTCTAAATTTCCGCATACTTTAAATAAGGCAGCTAAATACTGAGCGTCTTTTTGATTGCTTTCATTGACTGAAATTTTTGAAATATATTTTGAAATCTCTTTGTTGAGAAAATCAATATACTCTTCTCGCTCTTCAATGATTTGCATTGCGCTCTGATCTCTTGTTTGAACGACATCAAAACTGTCTTGAATATTTTCTTTTGTCATCGTAATCATGCGCTGTAATTCGTTTTTCACGCCTGTCATCACAATGGCAGAAAGCCCAATTTTAGTATCCCTTGTCACTTCGATTGGTGAAATATATTTTAACGCCATTCCCTCTGTTTCTGCGCTGTCATCTGCTTTATCTGGTAAAATCTTAGTGGCTAATACTGCCAAATACTGACCAAAAGGAAGCAATAAAATCGTTGTGACAATGTTAAAAAGCGTATGCATATTTGCAATCTGCGCGGACACATTTCTCGGTGTCAGGCTTTCTATAACTGAAGTGAGCGGTGTTGTAATACATGCAATTGTGAAGATCGTCGTTCCAATAATGTTAAAGAGCAAGTGAATCACCGTTGTTCTCTTAGCATTTCTGTTTGTTCCAATAGCAGCTAATACCGCTGTAATACAAGTACCGATATTTTGTCCAAACAGCACATAAACGGCGCTTGGTAAACCGATTAACCCACTTTTTGCAAGCCCTTGTAAAATTCCAACAGAAGCAGAAGAAGATTGAATAATCGCTGTAAAGATCATACCTGCTAAAATACCAATGAGTGGGTTTGAGAATTTTGTAAGCAATGCTACAAACTGCTCGGATTCATGAAGTGGAACCATGGCATTGCTCATCATATCCATACCGATAAATAAAATTCCAAGCCCCGCTACAATCAGTCCATAATGATGCACTTTTTGTTTTTTTACAAACACAATTAACGCTACTCCAAAGAAAGCTAAAAGTGGCGCTAACGCTCCAACATCGAGGGCAATTAACTGACCGGTAATTGTCGTTCCGATATTGGCTCCCATAATAATCCATACCGCTTGATTTAACGTCATCATGCCTGAATTAACAAAGCCGACAACCATAACCGTTGTAGCCGAAGAAGATTGAATCACAGCCGTGATTCCTGCCCCGACTAAGACGCCAAGAAATCGATTTGCTGTCAACTTCTCCAATATTTGCTTCATTT
>Cebus_capucinus_imitator_PRJNA485217_SSR105__coassemble_406_pt1 | contig 19194 bp, 13 predicted proteins | sample Cebus_capucinus_imitator_PRJNA485217_SSR105__metabat2_low_PE_004 | metagenome-assembled genome bin Cebus_capucinus_imitator_PRJNA485217_SSR105
AAAGAGATACGATCAATATATATGATAATAAATATAGGAAGCTAATAGAAGAAAAAGCACTTTATCAGATAGAATATGGAAACATTTTAATTCTTGATGATAGTTATTATGATGAAATAATTGGAGTGAGTGGAAAGGTAAAGATGGAATTATTATTTGAATAAACAATGAGAGACACTATGAGCAGGAAAATTCAAAATATGGAAATACTAGAGGATTGAACAATAGAATGGAGGTTTTACTGTGGAGAAAGAAAATAAAATTGAGTTGAAGGTCTATGGAAAATATGCTTTATTTACCGATCCAATTACAAGAGTTGGAGGAGAGAAATTTACTTATCAGGTTCCAACTTATCAAGTGTTAAAAGGAATTTTAGAGAGTGTTTATTGGAAACCTACTTTTACTTGGGTCATTGATGAATGTCGTGTTATGAAACCGATCCAAACGACGACACAAGGAGTCAGACCGATTGCGTATAGTGGAGGGAATACATTAGCGTATTATACATATTTAAGAGATGTAGAATACCAAGTAAAAGCGCATTTTGAATGGAATGAAAATCGACCAGAATTAGAGAAAGATAGAAATGAAAATAAACATTTTTTCATAGCAAAACGAATGTTAGAAAGGGGAGGAAGAAGAGATATTTTTTTAGGCACAAGAGAATGTCAAGCCTATGTTGAACCATGTGTTTTTGGAGAAGGAAAGGGGGCATATGATGAAATCGAAGAATTAGCATTTGGAATGATGGTACATGGTTTTACCTATCCCGATGAGGCAAAGGTGGAAGAAGAAAAAGGAAAGTTAACAGGGCGATTTTGGAATCCTGTTATGAAAAAAGGAGTGATTCGGTTTATTTGTCCAGAAGAATGTGTGTTAAAAAGAACGATGGGAACGGGAAAAATAAAGCAGTTTCATGATAAAAATTTTTGTGGATTAAAGGAATTTGAAAAGGAGGGAGAGTTCGTTGGGCTGGAGTAAAAAATTAGTCGATACCTATAATTGTTTTGAGAAATATGCAGGAGAAGAAAAAGATGGATTGCTATTGTTGCCAATTGGACATTCAACGCAAAATGCACAGATTACAGTTGAGCTATATGAAGATGGGACATATTGCTTCGCAGAAGGCATTGATGATAAAGACGAGGCTGTAACAGTCATTCCTGTAACAGAAGATTCAGGAAGTAGAAGCAGTGGGATTGCACCACACCCATTACATGATAAATTTATGTATGTAGCAGGAGATTTATCAAAATATCAAAAAAAAGATAATACAGAATATTATAAAAAATATTTGGAACAATTGGAAGAATGGGTTTCTTGGGAAAAAGCACATTCTACTGTAAAAATAATTTATGAATATATAAAAAAAGGAACTCTAATTCAGGACCTCATAAAAAGTAATATATTAACTTTAGATGAAGGAATATTAGATGAAAAGGTGAAGATACAAGGCATTTCACAAAATGATGCGTTTGTTCGATTTAGAATTTATAATCCAAGACGAACGTTAGAAGATCCGTGGAAAGATATCTCATTGTATAAAAATTATATAGAATTTTATACAAAAAAGATGGAAACTAAGGGGTTATGTTATGTAACAGGAAAAGAAATCGCTTGTACAGAAAAACACCCATCTAAAATTCGATACAGTGGTGACAAAGCCAAAATTATTTCTTCGAATGATACTTCAGGTTTCACTTTTAGAGGAAGAGTTGATACAAAAGAAGAAGCATTATCAATTGGATATGAAACTTCTCAAAAATTACATCATGCACTTCGATGGATTATTGAAAAGCAAGGGTTTCAAAAGAATGATATGACCATTGTTGCTTGGAATATCAAGATGCCTGAAATAGCAAATCCAGCAGAGGATTGCCTTGCAGAACCGACAGAAGAAAATGATGGGAATGCTGAGAATGAACAGAATGAGATTAACACAAAGCAAGGGTATGCACGCAAAGTAAATAAGGCAATTGAGGGTTATATGCGAAAGCTTGATGATCCATTAGAAGATGTCGTAATTATGGCATTGGATTCTGCTACAACAGGACGTTTGGCAATTACATATTACCAAGAACTACAAGGCTCTACATATTATGAAAACTTAAAAAATTGGTATGAATTATGTAGTTGGGCACAGTATGAAAAAAAGGGACAGATGGGGAATATTGGAACACCACTTCCAGCGCAAGTGATTGATATAGCATTTGGAACATGGCAAGGAAATATATTTAAGGCGAAGCAGAATATTATGAACTCTAATATGAAACGACTTCTTCCTTGTATTGTGGAAGGTCGGAAGATACCAAGTGATATTGTAAATGCTATTTATTATAAGATGATACATTCAGCAGCAAGTAATCACTATCAATGGAAACGACTATTAGGCATATTTTGTGCCTTATATAGAAAAGAAAATTATGATAAGAAAGGAGTTTTATGGGAAATGGATAAAAAAGAAAATGAAAAAAATGGATTGGAAAATGCAGATTATCTGTGGGGGTGTTTATTAGCCGTCATTGATGCAATTGAAGAATGGGCATTGAGAGAACAGTATGGAAAAGAAGTGCCGAGAGCAACAAATGCGATGTTATATTTTGCAGCCTTTCAGAAAAATCCTTTGAGAATACGAAGAGTTTTGGAGAATAAATTAGCACCATATATTCGCAGGCTTGGTAGAAGAGCAAATTGGTTATTAGAAATGAAAGCAGAAATTTCGAAACAATTAATGCAAGTAACAGACTGCTCACTGATGGAAAAAAATTTAGATGGAAGATTTGCATTTGGATTTGATTGTCAAAAAAGAGTTATTCAAGAAGAAATAAAGAGAAGAAGAGAAGAAAATGAAAAAAACAAAAAAGTAGTAAATGAAATAGTAAATGAATAAATTTTGATTGATTTAGGAGGATATAACGATGGGACAATTTACAAACAAAATTGATTTTGCAGTATTAATGACAGTAGAGAAAGCAAATCCAAATGGAGATCCATTAGGGGAAAATAGACCGAGAGAAGATTTTAATGGCTGTGGAGAAATTTCTGATGTATGCATTAAAAGAAAAATTAGAAACCGTCTACAAGATATGGGGGAAGAGATTTTTGTACAGTCAAATGATCGCGTTGATGATGGATTTAAAAGTTTAAGCGAGCGAGCAAAAGGCTATGATGCATTACAAAAAGCATTGAAGGCAAAAGATGAAGAAGAAGCTAGAAAAGTTGTTTGTGAAAAATGGATTGATGTACGCACCTTTGGACAAGTATTTGCTTTTAAAAGCAGCGAAAAATCGGGAGTTTCTTTAGGAGTTCGAGGTCCAGTATCCATTCAAACAGCAACGAGCGTATCACCAGTCGATATTACAAGTATGCAGATTACAAAGAGTGTAAATAGTGAACCAGCTGACAAAAAATCTTCTGACACAATGGGAATGAAACATCGAGTAGATTTTGGTTTATATGTTCTAAAAGGAAGTATCAATCATCAGTTAGCAGAAAGAACAGGGTTTACAGATGAAGATGCTGAAAAAATAAAACAGGCATTAATGACATTATTTGATAATGATGCTTCATCAGCAAGACCAGAGGGAAGTATGGAAGTTAGAAAAGTGTACTGGTGGAAACACAACTGTGCAACAGGACAATATTCTTCTGCAAAAGTGCATAGAAGTCTTAAAATAACAGAGAATACAAATGAACCAAAATGTTTTGAAGATTATGATATTACTTTAGAACCATTGGAAGGACTGCAAGTGGAAGAATACTAAAACGATGAGGAATACACGTTTTAAGTCTCTCATGTTTGTAGGCAGCGTCAGACATAGGTGTTAAGCATTTATGTCTGACTTGTGTCCTCGCTGCAAAGAAAAAAGGGGTGTAGCACTATGGAAGAATACTATTCAGAAGATGACTATTTAATGTTATCAGGTTTACAACATTTTATTTATTGTAGAAGGCAATGGGCATTGATTCACATAGAACAACAATGGAACGAAAATTTTCATACAGTTTTAGGAGAAATTTTCCATGAAAGGACGCATGATTCTAGTATCCATGAAGTAAGAAAAGGTACGATCATAACGAGAGGAATGAAAATTGAATCGAAAACGATGGGATTAAGTGGAAACTGTGATGTAGTTGAATTTCATGTTGATAAGGAAGGAATTTCAGTTCGAGGATTGGGGAAAGAAGGAGAAAAATATCGCCTTATTCCTATCGAATATAAAAAAGGAAAGCCAAAAGAACATGATGCAGATATGATTCAACTTTGTGCTCAAGCGATGTGTTTAGAAGAAATGTTAGTATGTGAAATTCCATATGGATATTTATACTATGGAGAAACAAAAAGAAGGACAGAAGTAGAATTCACAGACTCTTTAAGGAAGAAAGTGAAAGAGTGTGCAAAAGAAATGCATCACTATTACGAGAGAGGATATACTCCAAAAGTTCGAGTGCATAAAGGTTGTCGTTCTTGTTCATTAAAAGATATTTGTCTTCCAAAATTAAATAAAAATTTATCCGTAGAAAAATATATGGAGCAGTTTTTAAAGGGGGAATAAAGGTGAAAAAGCTAGGAAATACAATGTATATCAATTCTAAGGATACTTATTTAAGTTTAGATGGACATAATATTGTTTTATTAAAAAATGGTGAGGAATATAAAAGAATACCATTACATAATCTGGAAGGAGTTGTTACTTTTGGATATACAGGAGCGAGTCCAGCACTTATGGGATACTGTGCAGAACATGAAATTAATTTAACCTTTATGACAGCACATGGAAGATTTTTAGCTAGAGTCGTTGGAGAAAAGTATGGAAATGTTTTATTACGAAAAGAACAGTATAGGATATCTGATGATGAAGATAGGAGTCTGTTTGTTGCTAAAAATATAATAATTGGGAAAATTTATAATTCAAAAAGTGTGATAGATCGAGCTTGTAGAGATTATCCATTGAGAGTTGATGTCGAAAAATTAAGAGGAGTTTCACAAAATTTAAAAAATGCAATGCAGTTTGTAAAAGGAGCAAAGGATTTAGCACAATTAAGAGGATTTGAGGGAGAAGCTGCGACACAATATTTTAGTGTATTTGATGATTTGATTTTACAACAAAAAGAAAATTTTCAATTTTGTGGAAGAAATAAAAGACCACCACTTGATCCCGTAAATGCTCTTTTATCTTTTGCTTATTCTCTCCTAGCCAAAGAAGTAAGTGCTGCTTTAGAAACAATAGGGCTTGATTCTTATGTCGGTTTTTTGCATAGGGATAGACCAGGAAGAGCATCATTAGCTTTAGATTTAATGGAAGAGTTGAGAGCTCCTTTTGCCGATCGATTTGTAATATCTTTAATCAATAAAAAGATGGTCAATGGGAAAGGATTTACAACAATGGAAAATGGAGCTGTCATTATGAATGAAGATACGAGAAGAACATTCTTGGCAGCATGGCAAGAAAAAAAGCAAGATGTGATAACTCATTCATTTTTAGAAGAAAAGATGGAATGGGGACTCATTCCTCATGTTCAAGCAATGTTATTGGCACGATATATTAGAGGCGATCTTGATAATTATCCTCCATTTTTATGGAAGTAGAGGGTTAACAGTAGTGAACTAGCAGTATCCAATGCTAATAGGTAGACATTGACAAGGTCGAATTTAGCCTTTAGACTGCTATACAAATCAAAGTAGATTTTATATCGAAATATGACAGGATAAAAAAGAAAATAAATCTATATTATTTATATAGTAGTTATGAAAAATTATAGAGTTTATATATCTGTTATAGTATAAAACAAGGGAAGGTGAAAAACATGATGGTGTTGATTACTTATGATGTAAATACGCAAACAGCAGAAGGGAGAAAAAGGTTAAGAAAGGTTGCAAAAGAATGTGTAAACTACGGACAAAGGGTACAGAATTCAGTATTTGAGTGTATCATGGATTCTGCCAAGTGTTTAGAAGTAAAACATAAGCTAGAAGAAATAATTGATGAGAACGCAGATAGCTTAAGATTTTACTATCTAGGAAATAATTATAAAAATAAAGTAGAGCATATTGGGGCAAAAGAAAGCTTTGATGTGGAAGGGGTACTTATTTTTTAAGGTAAAATTGAAAAGTGCGAATCTATATGATACAGAAAAATATTGGAGGATTCGCACGAAAAAATTAACCAAAAAACAAGGTTATAATTTGTGATAGTTTGAAAAGAGAGATAAAAAATATTTGATTTGTATAAATTGAATAAAAATATAGTGTAGTATTAAGAAAATACGATATAATATTGCTGTCGAGATCCTTATGGATCTCGTGGATCTAAATGTTTTATTTTGGCAGCAGGTTTTGCTGCACCGCTCGTCGAGATCCTTATGGATCTCGTGGATCTAAATCAGAGTACATTAATTACAAACTAGAAGCGGAAGCAGTCGAGATCCTTATGGATCTCGTGGATCTAAATTACGTCGCTATCATCACAGAGAATACGTCAACACAGGTCGAGATCCTTATGGATCTCGTGGATCTAAATTCGCATTGAAAAAGGTGAACGTGGTCTTACCGAAGTCGAGATCCTTATGGATCTCGTGGATCTAAATATGTCCTCTCGGTCAACCTCCTGTCCGCATACCGGTCGAGATCCTTATGGATCTCGTGGATCTAAATTCTCTCTGCCGGGACGCATACGGTCGAGGTTGTGCGTCGAGATCCTTATGGATCTCGTGGATCTAAATCTTTAGGAACGGATAGTGTAATGAAAATAATTGAGTCGAGATCCTTATGGATCTCGTGGATCTAAATAGAAATGCAGTAAACAAGTTGTGGTCAACGGTCAAGTCGAGATCCTTATGGATCTCGTGGATCTAAATCGAAAGAATTGAAAACCAGATGGGCAAAAATATTGTCGAGATCCTTATGGATCTCGTGGATCTAAATTAAAAAAACAAAATCTGCATTTCCAGCTATATAGTCGAGATCCTTATGGATCTCGTGGATCTAAATTGTTATGGTGCAGTTGGCCGCTATGGTTGCCAGAGTCGAGATCCTTATGGATCTAAATCATATATCTGATACATGGATAAATCCAACCATCTGTCGAGATCCTTATGGATCTCGTGGATCTAAATTGGCTTATGATGGGAAAGATGTTTTATTTATTCAGTCGAGCTCCTTATCGCTCTCGACATTAGCAAGACGTTATTATAAATTTGTGCAAGTGCAATTTCTGATTCGCTATTTTTTATAAAATTGAAATTTGGTGGTATGTGCATTTTTTCATATACCACCAAAACTCAATGATAACTTATACAATTTTCTTATCGATATTCACATTTAAATTCTTTAAAGACAGCTTTTCCCTTTTCCTCTGGATCAACTGCATAGAGTCCAAACATAACTCCAGTAAATCCGCCAGCCACTTCAGTTGTTACATAGCGAGAACAAGCAGAGCCAAAGTCAAATGTTTGCCCATTTTCTGTTATGCTGAAATGATACCATTCATGTTCAAAAGTAATATTCAAAGTAATTTCATTGGACTCGCTAAGAGTGACACATTGTTCTGTTGATTTTATATCCCCAATATTTAACCTCTTAACTGCTTCATATCCAGATTCTGTTTTTTGAATAGCGAGATCGTAATGATGATCTTCGTCCATATAAACAGTGATTCCTGCTTCACCTCCAGTAACAGTTACATGACAAGAAACGATTCCACAGAAATCTTTTTGTCGAAGTCCGATCCATGTTGGAGAGCCGAGATCATCTAATGTAGTTTTTGTGCCGGATAGAATGAGGCGTTGAGTTTCTAATTGATAGTTTTCTGTTTTTGGAATCCGAAGATAGCACCAATCTTTATTCCAGTCTGTATTTTCAAATGTATAGTAATTTTTCCTATCCTGAAGGATCTCGTTGTTATGATAAATGCCCTCTAAAGTGAAAGTGGATTTTGTTGTTCCGTCTTCAGCAGAATGGAACCAGCCATCTTTATCCCAAGTAATTGGTGATATGAAAACTTCACGGCCTAACTGATGAAATGGAAGCCATTTTCCCATTTGACGAAAACCTAAATGGATAAAGCACCAGCGGTTTGGTGCGTATTCGATGAGATCGCCATGTCCGACTCCTTGAATTTCATTTCCTCCGAGATTTCGATTTGTTAAAAATGGATTGTTTTTGTAGAGAGTGAATGGACCGTAAGGAGAAGCAGAACGAGCATAAGTTGCCATATGTCCATATTCTGTGCCACCTTCTGCGGCTACGAGATAGTAATATTCCCCAATTTTATACATATGAGGTCCTTCCACATAGCGACCGCCGGAACCGAGCCAAATCATTTTGCTCTTTGTTAATTTTTTCCCCGTTTGAATATCAATTTCACATTGGATAATGCCATCTATTCCGTCGTCATCAAGACCAGTGCTTAGGAAATAAACTTTTCCATCATCGTCAAAAAGAAGGGAAGGATCGATGCCATCTTGTTCAATGTAAATAGGATCAGACCATTCGCCGTGAATATCATCTGTCCACACAAAGAAATTTCTACGAGAAGTGGAGTTTGTTGTACACATATAAAAACGTCCTTCATGGTAGCGAATTGTTGGGGCAAATACACCACCTGAACTTGGTACAGTGGCGAGATCAATTTGACTTTCTCTCGTTAAGCAATGTCCGATTTGTGTCCAATTCACTAAGTCCTTACTTTCAAAAAGTGGAACAGCAGGAAAGTATTGCATACTGCTGCACACAAGGTAATAAGTATCGTTTGCTTTACAAACACTTGGATCGGGATAAAAGCCTCGAATAATTGGATTTTGATATATCATAATAATGAAGAACCTCCGCAATAAATTTTTTGATTTTCTTATATAATTTTTCAAAAATACTATAAATGCTATGTTTTGTACAATTCAAATTTACGCTACATAATAATTGGAAATATCAAGTATTCCAAATATATGATCCATGTATATATTTTTTTTCAATGTATATATTTTATGGAGTGGAAAATGGGCTTTACGTAGCGATAAAAAAGAGCTATCACACTAGAATCACCTTGTACAATATATAAAATCTATAAATTTATTTTCCAATCATTTCTATATATCGTATTAGATGCTCTAAATGCGATAGCTTTTTTCAATTTAATTTTATAAAACTATGAATCGTATTGTCTTATTCCCACTCTTTTGTTGGTAATGTCAACTTTATACACTTAAAATCGTCCCACATCTAGTAAAATCAAGGGTTACAAGACTGTGGAGCCTTTTCTTTCTTTTTCATTTACTAGGGGAAATGCCAATCTTCATAGATTCAATTAGGTTGCGGAAACCCACTTCCTTTAGGTGATGGGTAGTTGACAAAAGTTACTATAATTCATTTAATATGTTTTTGTTTTTAGCATAAGTGGTATCAAGATTCATGAAATTTTCTAGGATTCATTGAACATTCCCGTTGGTTTTTCCTTGGAACGTGTTATCCCATAATTACTTCTACATGATATTCTTTTTTGCCTTCTTCAAATGGAACAATGAAGGAATCGGTGCGGATCGCAACGCCATCAACGCTCATAGAAGCAATTCCTTTTTCGACATGGTTTGGATTTTTGATTGTAATGTCATACCATGCATCTCTAAAGTAACGTCTAATATGGAAATCCTCTAGGTCAGAAGGAATACAAGGATTGATTGCAAGTCCTGTATATTCTGGCTGAATACCTAAAATAAACTGAGAGACATTGACAAATGTCCATGCAGCAGTTCCCGTTAACCAGCTATTTTTTGCTTCTCCATGGAATGGAGCATCTTTTCCAGCAATCATCTGAGAGTATACATAAGGTTCTGTACGATGAATCTCGCTGATGTCTTCGATATAAGCAGGACAAGTTTTCTTATATACTTGAAAGGCACGATTTCCCCTTCCAACGACTGTTTCTGCAATGGAAATCCAAGGGTTGTTATGGCAGAAAATACCGGCATTTTCTTTGTATCCCGGTGGATAAGAGGAGATTTCACCAAGGTTTAAGTAGTATTTTGTATAGGCAGGCTGCTGCAACATAATGCCATATTTGGTATCCAAGTGTTTTTCCACAGATTGAAGTGCTTTTAATGCATGACCTTCTTTCACACCGATTCCAGCCAATACACAAAAGCCTTGGGATTCAATAAAGATCTTACCTTCTTCACATTCTTTGGAACCAATTTTTTCTCCATAAGCATCATAAGCACGCAAGAACCATTCTCCGTCCCAACCGGCATCTAAAACAGCTTGGTACATATGTTCAACTTCTTCTCTTGCTTTTGTTGCTTCCGCTGTTAAGCCTTTTAATTCTGCAATTTTTGCATACTCAAGACCATATTTTACAAACATACCGGCGATAAATACGGACTCGGCAACAGGACCTTCTGATGGACCCGTAATCTGGAAAGATTCTCCCGGGTATTTTGAGAAACAGTTTAAATTTAAACAGTCATTCCAATCAGCACGTCCGATCAGAGGTAAGTGATGAGGACCTAGATGGGTAATGGTATATTGGAAAGAACGGCGTAGATGTTCAAAAAGTGTATCTGCCTTTGTGGAGTCGTTATCAAAGTCCACCATTTCATCTAAAATAGAGAAGTCACCGGTTTCCTTTAAGTAGGCAGCAGTTCCGGCAATGAGCCAAAGTGGATCGTCATTAAATCCGCTTCCAATATCTAAGTTTCCTTTTTTTGTCAATGGTTGATATTGATGGTAAGCGCTCCCGTCTTCAAACTGAGTGGCGGCAATATCTAAGATTCTCTGTCTTGCACGATCGGGAATTAAATGTACAAATCCTAAGAGATCCTGACAAGAGTCACGGAATCCCATTCCACGACCGGTTCCGGATTCAAAATAAGAAGCGGAACGAGACATATTAAAGGTGACCATACACTGATATTGATTCCAAATGTTTACCATGCGAGAAAGTTTTTCGTCCGCACAAGATACAAAGTATTTGGATAAAAGAGTATCCCAGTAAAGGGCGAGTTCTTGTAATGCGGCAGACACTTGTTCTTTCGTTTGGTATTTTTCAATGAGAGCACGAGCAGGTTTTTTATTAATGACATTTAAGGCTTCCCATTTTTCTTCTTCTGGATTTTCAATATAACCGAGGAGGAAAATAAGGGATTTGGATTCCTTTGGCTGTAACGTTATCTTTATATGATGAGAACCGATCACACCCCAGCCGCTGGCAACGGTATTTCCGGCTTCTCCTTTTAATACCGTTTCAGGTGCATCGACACCGTTGTAAGCGCCTAGGAAGGCATCACGATTTGTGTCAAATCCATCGATTGGACTGTTTACGGAATAAACCGCATAGTGATTTCTTCTTTCGCGATATTCGGTTTTGTGGTAAATCTCAGAACCAGTGATTTCAACCTCTCCAATGCTATAATTTCTCTGGAAGTTTGTCATATCATCAACAGCATTCCAGAAACAAAATTCAATATAAGAAGTGAGCGTAAGTTCTTTTACATGATCGGTATGATTTGTCAAGACGAGATGATTGATTTCACAGTTGTCATGAAGTGGAACAAAAGCGGTGAGAACACTTTCTACTCCATTTTTGGAAGAAGTAAAACGGCTATATCCAAGACCATGACGACATTCATAGGAATCTAAGTCTGTCTTTGTTGGCTGCCATGCAGGATTCCAAATCGTATCACCATCTTTGATATAATAATATTTTCCGTTTGTATCCACTGGAACGTTATTATAACGATAGCGAGTTAAACGAAGTAATTTTGCATCTTTATAAAAACTATAACCACCGCAAGTGTTTGAAATTAAAGAAAAAAATCCTTCATTTCCAAGATAGTTGATCCAAGGAAGCGGTGTTTTCGGTGTCGTAATAACATATTCTTTGTTCTGGTCATCAAAATAACCGTATTTCATAGTAAGTTACCTCCATTATTGAATGATTGAATAAAAAATTATAGTTATCTTTTAAGCGAGCGTTCGGTCAGGTTCCTCTTCATAGCAGTTAAATACTCGAATGAAAAGATAAGAATTACAAAGCGCTAGAAAAGCAAATCCGAGTAAAATCATAAAAACTTTCATTTGAGGAACAAAGACACAAAAAGTTAACGCTGCAATTTGAATAGCGAGGATACCAAGTGTCTCCTTTGTATGGAGCAAAGCGATGAAGATAGAGTTTTTCATCGTCTGTTTTAAGCTGTTTTCAAAGCGTGCCATCAGTGGGAACGCATAGAGGAAGGAAAGCACTAATAAAATAGATGCCATAATAAAGAATACAAATAAGATGGTACCAAAGATAGAATCTTGTTCTTTCCAAAAAACAGCATTAAATATAAAAACAAGAGCTAAGATGAGATAGAGCAAAAAAGAGACAGAACTTTTTAAGAAATGATCTTTAAATGCTTTAAAAAAATTAGAGAAAATCTCTTTATGCTCTTTTCTCGCCTCTTGCATTGTTACAGTATAAAGGGCTTTTAAAGCCGGTCCTATCGTAACAATTGGCAGGCAAAGAAGTAAAAATAATACATTAAGACCAATAAAAGATGCCAGCGTATTCATAAATTGGAAAAATGGGCTTTCAACATTAAATTTCATAAGTGACTTCCTCCTATTATTTTAAAAATTTTCAATGCATTCATAACTTATGTTGCTTATTAGCAATCTGTGTTGCTTGTCAATTTCCTCAAAAAATGTTACTTGCTCGTGTTTATTGTGTTATGTCAATCATATGTCCACATATACTAGATTCATCTTATAAAAGGACGACAATTTCGTCTACTGTAAAAATAATAGTGAAAATACAATAAAAAATAGAGGTTCTATAAAAAGTACCGTAAAAATTTAAAAAAGTACCGTAATTTGGGTAGAATTTGTTCGGTATTAACGAAAAAAGAACAGTGATATTATAGATGTAGTGATTGACAGAATCGAAAAGACGACAAGAAAAAAGAAAAAGAAAGGGAGATGTCAAAATGTCAAAAGCAACACAGGCGGTAACGCCAAAACAAGGAAAAATGAATAAGACGAAGACAAATAAAAAGCTCACCGCGTTATTAGTACCGTTTATTATATTGTGCTTTTTATTTTCTTACTTTCCACTCCATGGTTGGATTTATGCATTCTTCGATTATAAACCACCACTACCACTGAGCAAATGTGAGTTTGTTGGATTGCAATGGTTTGAAATGCTCTTTAGCAACAAAACACAAGTTGCTCAGATGATTCAAGTATTAAAAAATACATTTGCAATGAGCTTATTAGGAATTGCAACTTCTATGCTTCCTCTATTCTTTGCGATTTTCTTAAATGAAATCAAATGCAAATGGTTCCGCAATCTTGTGCAGACACTGACAACGCTTCCAAACTTCATCAGTTGGGTTATGGTATATTCTGTGGCATTTGCCTTATTTTCTAATACAGGTATGGTGAATACCGTATTACAGAATTTAGGGCTCATTGCAGAACCATTAAAATTTTTAGACAGCGATTCTCATACATGGCTTGCGATGTTACTTTGGAATACATGGAAAGGTCTTGGTTGGGGAGCGATTATGTATTTAGCATCGATTACAGGAATTGACCAATCGTTATATGAAGCAGCAAAAGTAGACGGAGCAAACCGCTTTGAATTGATGAGACATATTACATTCCCAGCTTTATTACCTACTTATTTTGTATTATTAATGTTATCAATTGCAAACTTCTTAAACAATGGTATGGATCAGTATTTTGTATTCCAAAACGCATTTAACAGGGAACATATTCAAGTATTAGATCTCTATGTATACAATATCGGTATGACAGGAGCCAGCTTATCATTAGCGACGGCAATCAGTATGCTGAAAAGTTTAGTCAGCGTTACCTTATTGTTTATTGTAAACTTCGTTTCTAAGAAAACTCGTGGAGAATCTATTATTTAATGTAAAAATATGGAAAAAGGAGGAGAAATAAGAATGAAAGCAGTCGCAAACAAACAAAATACAACCGCTTCTGACAAAGTGTTTAACGTGATCAATTATCTTATTTTTGGTATACTCACTTTAATCTGTGTCTATCCGTTTTATTATCTCATTATTAATACGCTAAGTGCCAATGATTTAAGCGCTAATGGTATGATTAACTTCATTCCAAGCCATATGCATTTAGAAAACTATAAAGAAGTATTCAAATTAAGTGGTTTAGGAACGGCAGCATTAATTTCTGTTGGAAGAACAGTCATTGGTACTGCGTTGACAGTCATTGCCTCCGCATTTTTAGGGTTTATGTTTACCCAAGAAAAAATGTGGGCAAGAAAGTTTTGGTATCGTTTCTTCGTTATCACAATGTATTTTAACGCAGGGTTAATTCCATTGTTCATTACAATGAAAACCTTACATTTAACAAATACATTTTGGGTATATGTTATTCCAACGATTGTACAACCATTTAACATTATTCTCGTAAAAACGTATGTAGAATCCATTCCGAAGGCGTTACAAGAGGCAGCAGAAATCGACGGTGCAGGCATTATGAAAATTTTCTTTAAAATTATTTTACCGGCTTGTACTCCAATTCTCGCAACTGTTGCTATTTTTGCGGCAGTTGGACAGTGGAACTCCTTCCAAGATACATTGATTTATATTACGGATCAAAAATTATATTCTTTACAATATTTACTTTATACTTATATTAATCAGGCAAGTTCTCTTGCAACAATGGTAAAAAATAGCGCTGGTGGAGCGTTAAATATGGCAGCTCTTGCGACTCAACAGACACCAACATCAATTCGTATGACAGTTTCTGTTATCGTCGTACTCCCAATTCTATTTATCTATCCATTGTTCCAGAGATTCTTCGTAAAAGGTATTATGATCGGTTCTGTAAAAGGTTGATAACTATAATAAGAATACTTTAGAAGGAAAATACATGAAATTTTAGATGTTATATACATGAAAAATTAGATATTTTCTTTTATCTGGAAAAAAGATAGAAAAAATGATAGTAAATAGTATCGAATTTGTTTGGTATTCAAAAAAGGAAAAGAATGGTAAGATAAATGCATCAGAAATGGAGGTATTTAATATGAAGGCAAAAAAAGTAATAAGCGCACTTTTATGTGCAACAATGGCAGCCAGTTTGTTCGCTGGTTGTGGCTCTGATGGAAGTACAACAGAAGCAACTAGCTCTGGTTCTAGCAACGGTACTTATGACAAATTTATTACAGTTGATGTGTTTGATAGCCAAGCCAACTATCAAGGGATTCAATCTGGTTGGTTTGCAAAAATTGTAAAAGATAAGTTCAATATGGAACTCAACATTATTGCACCAAACGTAGCAGGCGGGGGAGATACTTTATTTCAAACTCGTTCAGCAGCAGGGGATTTAGGAGATTTAATTTTAACAGGTGCTGGTAATGGACGATTACAAAACCTTGTGACTGCTGGATTAGTTATGGATATGACTGATTTATTAAAAGATGCAGAAAATGTACATAAATATGATTTAGCGATTGAAAAAACAAATGAATTAGCAAAAGCAGATGGTCTTTATGCGATTCCATCAGAAGTATCAAGCAGCGATCCAACAACACCATCAGAAGGGCTTGAATTAAATTTTGGAACGTATTTAAGATGGGATTCTTATAAAGCAATCGGCTATCCGGAAATGAATACGATGGAAGATTTACTTCCAGTATTAAAACAGATGCAGGAAGCAACTCCAACAAGCGATAGCGGAAAACAAACATATGGATTTTCACTTTTCAAAGATTGGGACGGAAACTTAATGACAAATGCAAAAGTTCTTCCAGCAATGTATGGATACGATGAACTCGGATTCGTATTAGCAAAGGCAGATGGTTCTGATTATAAGAGCTTTATTGAAGACGATTCTCCATATATTCGTTCTTTAAAATTCTTATTTGAAGCAAATCAAATGGGACTTGTGGATCCAGAATCTACTACACAAAACTATGATCAAGTATTTGCAAAATATCAAGATGGACAGATTTTATATTCTCAATATGCTTGGTTAGGTCAAGGAGCTTATAACACAACAACAAATAAAGATGCAGGTAAAGGATATATGTTAGCAGAGATTAAAGATCAAAATATTTTCTCTTATGGCTGTCAAACATATGGTAATCCAAACAACTGTATTATGATTGGTAGCAAAGCAGAAGATCCACAAAGACTTGCAGATTTCATCGATTGGTTATATTCTCCAGAAGGAATTATGGCATCAGCTGCACAAACAGCAAGCACATGTGGACCTGAAGGTTTAACTTGGGAAATGAAAGATGGACAGCCGGTATTAACAGACTTTGGTAAACAAGCATTATACGGTGATGATGTAACAGTACCAGCAGAATGGGGCGAAGGTACATGGAAAGATGGTGTATCTGCATTAAACTATAAAGCAGTGAACCAGTTAGACATTAATCCAGACACGGGAGTTACTTATGATTATACAACTTGGGATTCTGTCATTCAGTCTGAAACAAGCACTTTAGTAACAGACTGGAGAGAACATACAGGCTATGATACAACAATGGATCTGTTAAAAGGAAAAGAAGAAATTGCAGTTGGACCAGGAAGTGGCTATGTAGCACCGGAAGAAGATTCTCAGATTACAACACTTCGTGGACAGATCAAAGCCGTTATCGTAGAAAATTCTTGGAAAATGGTATTTGCAAAAGATGAAGCAGAATTTAATCAATACTTAAAAACAATGCAGGATACAGCAGAAGGTTTAGGATTTGCTCAAGTATTAGAATACGATATGCAATGTGCAAAAGAACAAAACGATGCTCGTATTCAAGTAGTAAAAGATTATGAAGCAAATGCTGCTTCTGAAGAAACTACAACAGAAGCAAACGCTGAATAAAAATAGAACATAAAATCAGAGATAGAGGTCATGGAATAAGACTATTGTGTAAGAACGTGTTTTTATAAAAGATATATAGCTCGTATATCAAAAAACATTGCTACTTTCCAATAGTCTTATTTTTCTATATAAACTCAAAAAATGATAGTAATTCATATCGAATTTAGTTGGTATTCATAACGAAAAAACAATGCTAATATGAGGATTATAAAAATCCATAGTAAAATAGAATCTGAATATCAGCAACATGGAAGGAGCGAATAGAGATGATCAATGATGAAAGAATAGAAAAAGTATTATATGGCGGAGACTATAATCCGGAGCAATGGGGAGAAGATATTTGGGAAGAGGATATGCGTTTATTTGCCCTTGCAGGAATTGATATTGTTACATTAAATGTATTTTCATGGGCGAGCTTGCAGCCAGATGAGCATACTTATTGTTTTGAAAAATTAGATAAAATTTTAGAACTTGTGGAGAAAAATGGATTAAAAGTTTGTATGGCAACTTCGACAGCGGCGCACCCTGCTTGGTTGGCAAAGAAGTATCCCGATGTTTTAAGAACAGAATTTAACGGCATGAAGAGGAAATTTGGAAGCCGTCATAACTCCTGTCAAAATAGCCCGACTTATCAAAAGTATTCTGTTTTATTGGCAAGAAAATTAGCAGAACGCTATAAAGATAGAGAATGTATTGTGGCATGGCATGTGTGCAATGAATATGGCGGCGAGTGCTATTGTGAAAATTGTGAAAAAGCATTTCGTGTTTGGCTAAAAGATAAATATAAGACAATTAAGGAATTAAATCGTGCTTGGAACACTGCTTTTTGGGGGCATACTTTTTATGAATGGGACGAAATTGTTCTGCCGAACTTATTAAGCGAACATTTTGCGGAAAACCGCACGACATTCCAAGGGATTTCCTTAGATTATCGCAGATTTAATTCAGAGGGAATGTTACGTTGTTTTAAAGCGGAATATGATGCCATTAAATCAGAAATTCCAGATGCGAAAATTACAACAAACTTAATGGGATTTTATAAACCGCTTGATTATCAGATGTGGGCAAAAGAGATGGATTTCATCTCATGGGATAATTATCCAGCAAACGAAGATCCTTATGCGAGAATTGCGATGAATCACGATTTGATGCGTGGAATTAAAGGCGGACAGCCATTTGTATTGATGGAACAGACGCCAAGTGTCACAAACTGGCTTGCGTATAATGCATTAAAGAGACCGAAAGTGATGCGCCTTTGGAGTTATCAGGCAATGGCGCATGGAGCAGATGCCGTTATGTTCTTCCAGATGAGAAGAAGCATTGGAGCTTGTGAGAAATATCATGGAGCGGTAATCGATCACGTTGGCAATGAACATACAAGAGTGTTCCGTGAAATTGCACAGCTTGGACAAGAATTAAAACATCTTGGCGATAAGACGCTCGGCTCTACCATGCGTTCTAAAGTGGCCGTGCTTGTGGACTGGGATAACTGGTGGGGGCTTGAATATTCTGCTGGGCCAAGTTGTGATCTCAAATATTTAGATGAAGTATTTCTCTATTATCGAGCATTGGAAGAACAAAATTATTCAGTGGATATAATTGGAGTTACCGACGATTTAACAGAGTATGATGTGGTTCTTGCACCAATTCTTTATATGACAAAAGGGGCTTATGATGAGAAGATTCGCTCTTATGTAAAAGAAGGAGGAACATTTATTACGACATTCTTTAGCGGTATTGTAGATGAACATGATCTCGTTATCACCGGCGGCTATCCAGGGCATTTACGGGATATATTAGGCATTTGGGTAGAGGAAATTGATGCCCTTCCTTCAGGGGTGACTAACGGGTTTGTGTATGAGGGAACCGAATATAAAGCATCTTTATTATGCGATATTATGCATTTAGAAGGGGCAAAAGCATTGGCAACGTATGAAAAAGACTTTTATGCCAATACTCCTGTTATTACGGTCAATGAATTTGGAAAAGGAAAGGCATACTATATTGGAACGAGAGCAGACAATTCTTTTTATCGGACATTTTTAACACAAATATTGGAAGAAAAAGGAATTTTGCCAGTAGTAGAACAGGCACAAGAAGGCGTAGAAGCAACAGAGCGGTTTAAAGGGGATACGAGTTATCTCTTTGTATTAAATCATAAGGAAGAAGATGCCACATTTGTTATGAGAGAGCAAAGAACGGATCTCTTAACAGGAACTGTTTATGAAGCAGGAGAAACGGTTGTGATTCAGGCAAAAGAAGTGATGATTTTGGAAAAGAAATCATGATATTTTAGAATGTTCTTGTAGTCCTGATACAGACGGTAGAATGAGTTTTTATATCCG
>Cebus_capucinus_imitator_PRJNA485217_SSR105__coassemble_409_pt1 | contig 19114 bp, 21 predicted proteins | sample Cebus_capucinus_imitator_PRJNA485217_SSR105__metabat2_low_PE_004 | metagenome-assembled genome bin Cebus_capucinus_imitator_PRJNA485217_SSR105
TGTTTGCCATACTCTTCTTTTTTGGCTGTCCTCTACTTTCTTGTTTCAAACTTATCCTCCTGCTATTTCTTTCTCTAAGCACTTTATGATCTGCCATATTTTGCAAAGCGATCACTATTTTTTCAGTATATCAGATTCATTGTTTCATTTCAACGAAGAAATCACACGACCTTTTCTCTAAAAATATGCTATAATACTAAGGATAAGCAGATCAAACAATTGCGAATATCGTGAAAATTAAAAAATAGAAATGAGGAATAATATTTGAATACGAGAAAAACTGTCATTGTCACCGGTGCCTCTCGAGGAATTGGAAAAGCTATTGCTCTTGCTTTTGCGAAACGCCAGTGGAATGTCGTCATTTTATGTAAGAATCGTGTTGATGATTTAAAAGAAACGGAAGTAGCAATCCAATCTCTTGGCGCCAACTGCCTGTCTTTTATCGGTGATGTAGGCTCCCCTACTTTTGCCCCTTATGTCGTCCAAGAGACAAAGAGACATTTTTCTACCATCGACTGCCTTGTAAATAATGCAGGCATTTCCTATATTGGACTGTTAACCGATATGTCCACGAAAGACTGGGAGCAAATGCTTGCAACGAATTTATCGTCTGTATTTTACTTTTGCCATGCTGTTGTCCCTTCTATGGTGCAGGAAAAAAGCGGCTGTATTTTTAATATTTCTTCCGTCTGGGGGGAAGTTGGCGCCTCCTGTGAGGTGGCTTATAGCGCCACAAAAGGGGGAATCAATGCCTTTACAAAAGCCCTTGCAAAAGAACTGGCTCCAAGCCATATATCGGTCAATGCCATCTCTTGTGGAGCTATTGAAACTTCAATGAATCAATGGCTAAGCGATGAGGAAGAAGCGGCTCTTATCGATGAAATCCCTTCCGGCCGCCTTGGACAACCAGAAGAAATCGGAGAATTTGTCTACTCTCTGACATCTTCTTCTTATCTAACCGGTCAAGTAATTCGCATGGACGGAGGCTGGATCTAATCCGCCCTCTGTCCATTTCCTTGTACCAAACAAATGGTATTCTTATGCATTGCAGATCTCTTTTATCTGTTCCATCTGCTGCTCTGCCATCTGATACCCGAGATCGTAAGTCGCCTTTATTGTCTCTAAATTCTTTTCTAAACTATCGAGAGGGCGATCCGGACGAAGAATCAATGCTTTTCCTTCCCGTTCTAACTGTTCACAAAACTGCACCGTTTCATTATAAGCAAGATGTCGTTCCAATAGTATTTTCTCCAGTTTTGGATATTTTTTTCTCAGCGTTCGCGCAGCGATTCGATTGGATCGTCCAAGCTCTTTTCGATATTCTTTCGGTCTTGTCAGCACAATGAGATGCTTTTGATTACCGTCGGCAATGGCTTTTCTTATTGGAATCGGATCGCAAAGCCCGCCATCATAATAAGGAGTTCCATCGATCTTAATCGTCGGAAATACAAGAGGAATTGCGCAAGTCGCCCGCAGCATCGTACATTTCTTATCCAGTTTCTTTCCATCTAAATACTCACTTTTTCCGGTTATCGCATTGGTAACGCCAACAAGAACTGTGCCGTCATAATCATGAAAGGTTTTCCAATCAAAAGGCGCCATCTCATTTGGAACGGTATCAAACGCAAAATCCAACCCAAATAAACTTCTGCACTTTAATAGATTTCTCTTTCCAATATATCGTTTATCATGGCGAAATTTTAATAAAATGTCTAAATTTCTCCCCTTTTGTTTCGATAGATAAGAAAATCCATCGCTAATCCCTGCGGATACCCCAATACAATAAGGAAACATTACTTCATGCTCTAACATGGCGTCCATAACGCCTGCGCTAAAAATTGGTCGAAATGTTCCTCCTTCTAAAATTAAACTTCCCATGTCTACCCTTCTTTCTTTTTTCTCATCAATGCCTTTTTCCTAAGGTCAAGGCAAATTTCTGCAACTGGTTTTAAAAGCTCCGTATCGCATCGCCCTCATCTTCTGCGGTCTTTTCAATTGTCTGAATGACAACGTAATAGCCATATGTCTCATTGACTTTTACATAAACCCGATCGCCGACTTTATGACCAAAAATGGCTCTTCCAAGAGGGGATTCTTTGCTAATTTTATTATTTAAAATATCCTCTCGCATCGTCGTTACAACTTTATAACTTTCGGTTTCTTTCTCTTCTTCAAAATAAAGCACAACGGTATTGTTTAAGCCGATCTCATCTTCTTTTGACTCTTCGGAAACAATCTTTGCTGTTTTAATCATTCTTTCTAAATAACGAATTCGGCTTTCGTTTCGATTTTTTTCTTTTTTCGCCGCATAATATTCAAAGTTTTCACTTAAATCCCCTTGAGCTCTCGCTTCTTTTACATGCTCTAACAGTTCTTTTCTCACAACACATTTTCTATGTTCAATTTCTTCTCTCATTTTTTGAATATCGCTTTCGGTCAATTGATTATGCATACGTTCCTCCTATTTCTCCATTTTCTTTTCACAATACGCCTCTAACATACAAGTTTCACAATGAGCCTTTCTCGCTGTACAAATGGCCCGTCCATGATAGATAAGCTGAAAATTAATGCGAATCCAATGTTCCTTTGGCAACACTTTTTGAAGCTCATACTCCACCGCTTCTGGATTCTTTCCTTCTGCCCACCCTAGGCGTTTTGAAATTCGCATCACATGGGTATCTACCGTAATTCCTTCAATGCCATACGCATCTGCTAAAAATAAATTCGCTGTTTTTCTTCCAACTCCTGCTAACGTAAGCAGTTCCTCCATGGTCTTTGGCACCGCCCCGTCAAATTGCTCAAAAAGTTGCTGACAGCATTTCTTCATATTTTTTGCTTTATTTTTATAAAGTCCAATGGAACGAATTTGTTGCTCAATTTCACTGACATCGGCTTCTGCCATCTGTTTCACCGTAGGAAACCGTGTCCAAAGAGAAGGCAGCACTTCTTCCACTTGCTTATCGGTGCTTTGTGCGCTTAACATAATCGCCAATAAAAGCTGCCATGGTTCTTTATGCAAAAATCCTTCTTTTGTTACGCCATATGTCTGATCTAAAATTTCTAACACTTTTTCTACTTGTTTCTTCTTCATTGCCTGCCCTACTTGTTCTCCTTGTTCCTTCTTCATTGCTTGCCCTGCTTTTCCCTCTTGTTCCATCTTCATTGCTCGTCCCACTTGTTCTCCTTGTTCCTTCTTCACTGTTTCACCTACTTTTTCTTATTACGGGAATTTTATCACAATCGTTCCCAAGATGCAAACGACGTCAAAAAAACTAGGAAAACAAATATGCTTTCCTAGTTTTTCTCTTTATTTTAATCGATATGATGTTTTATGCTGCTGCTTTATTTTTCTTGCCGCCTGTAATGGCATCTACTAAAAGAGCGATTGCTCCATCTCCTGTTACGTTACATGCAGTACCAAAGCTATCTTGTGCCATATAAAGGGCGATCATTAAACCTGTTTCTGCCTCTGTGAAGTTTAACATACCTGTTAATAATCCAAGTGCTGCCATAACCGCTCCACCAGGAACACCAGGTGCTGCAACCATTGTTACCCCTAACATTAAGATAAATGGGAACATTGTTCCAAATCCATGATCTGGGAATACATCTGGTTTTAACATCATAATAGCTAAAGAACAGCTTGTAAGTGTAATTGTAGAACCGCTTAAATGAATCGTTGCACAAAGTGGAATTACGAAATCTGCAATACCTGTGCGCACATTGTTCGTTTTTGTCTGAGCTAATGTGACAGGAATTGTCGCTGCTGATGACTGTGTACCAATGGCTGTCATGTAAGCAGGCATCATGTTTTTAATACATGCAAATGGATTTTTCTTTGCAACAGTGCCTGCTACAATATATTGGAAACAAATAATAATCCAGTGCATAACAAGAATTAAAGCGAATACTTTAATGAATACTTTTAATACAACAAATACGGTTCCTTCAAATGCCATATTTGCAAAAATGCTAAATACATAAATAGGAAGTAATGGAATAATAATGTTGTTGATTAATTTTGTTACGATTTCTTGTAATTCATCAAAGCAGCCTTTTAATGTCTTACTGCTTGTGGCAGCAATTCCAAGACCAAGAATAAAAGCGATTAATAAGGCGGACATAACGTCCATAATCGGCGGCATTTCAATTGTAAAAATAGCCTCCGCCACTTTTCCTTCTCCAACTGCTGGAAGTTCTGCTCCTCTTAATAACATAGGGAATAATGCTCTGTCCGTAAAATATGCAAAGGAACCTGCAATAATTGTAGAACAATAAGCAACCACCGTTGTAATAGCGAGCATTTTTCCTGCGCCGGCACCTAAGTCAGCAATTCCCGGAACAATGAAGCCAATGATGATTAAAGGAATAACAAAGTCTAAGAAGTTACCAAAAATACCTTTAAAGGTGTTTGTCAAACGGATAATATTGCCATTCCAAACTCCTCCAAGCGTTAACCCAACAATAATACCTAAAATAATAGCTACAATTAGTTTTGGCAATAAACCAAGATTTACTTTCTTTTCCATAAGCCTTACTGGGATTTCCTATTACGGAAAAACCCTCTCCTTTCCAATCCGCACATTGTTTGCTATGTTCTAATAAATCACATATCCAGCCTCTTTTAACATCTGAATCACCTGTTCTTTATGGGATAAATCCCTTGTTTCAAGAACCATATTCACGACGCAAGAGTCCACACCTGAATGAATGTTTTCTCTTTCATGCTGAATATTGACTACGTTCGCACCCGTATCTGCAACCAGCTTCAAAAGTTCCATTAAAGCCCCCGCTTTGTCGGCTACTTTCGTTGTAATTTCGGTTAAACGACCAGTTGTTGTAAGACCTCTTGTAATTACACGATTTAGCATTGTTACATCGATATTTCCGCCAGATACGATACAACATACTTTGTGTCCTTTTGTTTCCACTTTGCCTGCAAGAACAGCTGCCACTGCCGTAGCTCCCGCACCTTCTGCCACTGTCTTTTGACGTTCCATCAACGTTAAAATTGCCACAGCGATTTCATCTTCGGTTACGGTTACGATTTCATCTACATATTTTTGACACATATCAAATGTAAGAGCCCCTGGTTGCAATACGTGAATTCCATCTGCAATGGTTGCTGCATCTGCTACTTTAATCACATGACCTGCTTCCCTAGATGCTGCCATACAAGGAGTTGCTGCTGTTTGTACCCCGATGATTTTGCAGTCCGGTTTTAACTGTTTAATCGCATAAGCGACACCGCTGATTAAACCGCCACCGCCAATTGGAACGAGCACGGTATCCACGTCTGGAAGCTGATCCAGTATTTCAAGCCCAATCGTTCCCTGTCCTGCAATGACTTTCTCGTCATTAAATGGAGCAACAAATGTATAACCCTTTTCTTCCACAAGACGGGTTGCCTCTGCTGCTGCATCATCAAATGCCCCTGCCACTAAAATCGGTTCTCCGCCATAGGACTTTGTCGCTTCAATCTTTGCCAACGGTGCATAGGCTGGCATACAAATATAGGATTGCACCCCGATTCTTGTACATGCCAATGCGACTCCTTGTGCATGATTTCCTGCTGAAGCGGCGATCACTCCTCTTGCCTTCTCTTCCTCTGTCAAAGTAGAAACCTTATAATATGCCCCTCTTAATTTGAAGGAACCGGTGAGCTGAAGATTTTCAGATTTCAAATATAAGTTCTCATCAATTTTCGTGGCATGAATCATAGGAGTTTCTTTTGCTACGCCTTTTAATGTTTTTTGTGCGTCATACACCATATCCAATGTTACCATTCTAAACCCTCCATTCCTGTTCTTCCTGGTACTATGTAATGACCAAAGAACATTTTTTAATGTCCCTGTTTTAAGGTTCTTCTCTTTGTGCGATCGAATTATCGAACTGCAATAATTTCAACTTCGCAACGAACTGCTTTTGGAAGATCTTTTACAGCTACGCAAGAACGAGCTGGTTTTCCTGTAAAGTATTTTGCATATACTTCATTAAATGCTGCAAAATCAGCGATATCTGCTAAGAAACAAGTTGTTTTAATAACATTTTCAAAACCGAGTTCGTTTGCTTCTAAAATAGCTTTAATGTTTTGCATAACTCTTTCTGTTTGCTCTGTAATGCCGCCTTCTTGAACTTCTCCCGTTTCTGGTACTAATGGAATCTGTCCTGATGCAAAAAGGAAGCCGTTTGCTTCAAGAGCTTGTGAATATGGACCAATTGCTGCTGGAGCCTTTGGTGTGTTTGTTACTTTAAACATTGTGAATTCCTCCTATATGATAAATTTCTTTCAATTTTATTTTTGTTTTCCCGACACATACATTATAGTATACCAGTGACTTTTAGTCAATATGTTTTTTTTAAGATGTTTTAAAATTATTCATTTGTGCATATTGTACATTTTATACCGTATTTTGACCGCTTATCACCTTTTTCCACTGAGATTTGACGTCCGTCTGTCAACATGTATATGTCTTTTTTACAAAGACACTTTCTATATATTGTGATCATTTTTCAAACCAAACCACAATATATAGTTCCATTTTTTGGAATTAAAGTTCCTAATTATTTCCATATTTTATCCCTTTTTTTCTTCTTTCTCATGCAAAATTTTTTTAAATCCGCATAAAAAAAAGAATTTTTTATCTTTTAATCCTTCATTTTTTTCTTGCATTTTAAACTGATTAGACAATATATAAATAGGGATTCCTTTTAATTCCTATGTCTTTTATAGGAACATTCACATATGTATACAGTATTTTGTATTTATAGTCATATTTTATAATTTAAACTTTCAACTATCATAATTTTCACACCGATTTATGTTTCCATCGCCTTTTTTGTGTATTTTATATATATTAAACTGAATATTCATCACTTTTTTTGACTTTTTAGCTTTTTTTATCCTTAAATTTCCATAAACTTTTACATCTTTTTTTTGTAATAAAAATTTTTTTATTTATTTTGTATACTTTTTATATTTCTAAAATATTTATTATTTCTTTCTTAAATTTTGCCGTTCAAGGGGCTATAACACTGCCAGCTGACGATAAAATTTTCGCTTACATGTTTCCCTATTGTAACTCCTCTTCTACAAAATCTTTTAATGTAAATGTGTTTTTATGAAAGTCCAACACGCCCTCATCTCGTAACTTGCTCAAGGCAGCTGACATGGCACTGCGATCCACTGCCAAATAATCTGCCAATTGCTGCCGATTTAATGGGATCTGAAAAGAGCGGCTTTTTTGTTTCTCCGATTGTGTTGATAAATAGGATAATAATTTCTCTCTCGTCGTCCGCTTTGACATATGGCGCATTTTTTGTGTGAGGGCAAGATTTCTCTCAGCCATCACTTTTAAAAAGTTTTGAATCAGGCGATTATGAAAGTTACAAGAAGATGAGCATGTTGTAATCACCCGTTTCACATCTAAAAAAAGTACTTCGGTCACCTCATTTGCCATAACATTAATGGAAATCACTTCGGTCTGTAAGCACGCATATGCCTCTCCAAACAATTCCCCTGGCTGTGCAATCCCCAAAATACTTCGGTTGCCCCAGAAATCATCTTGTAAAATGCAAATGCTTCCCGATAATACGATCCCGACACTCTGCATAATATCGCCTGCATGATACAAAAACTCTCCCTTTCCATATGTCACTTTACGACCATCGAGGCAGTGAATCATGCTCAGTAAATCGTTTTCAGAAATCCCCCAAAATAAAGTAGAATATTTTAAGATTGATAAATATTTTTCCATTTTTCCTCCCAGCTGTTGGAATTCCAACATATTTGTCTTATTCACTCAATTATACTATATAAAATAGACTAGAAACAAGTGTCCTTTTTCTAACGAAGAACGATATTTTCTCATAAAAATCAACTGATAAGGAGTACAATTATGACAACAAAAATAATTACTTTTTCCTGTGATGCCCCAATGACCCCTTCTTTTCTCAGTGAGCGCAGCTTCTATGAACGTTCCGAAGAGATCGCCGCCTTACAAGAAGAGTTAGAAGGGCGATTAGTCGGGCTTGCCCGTGGACTCTATGCCGATGAAGCCTTTGCAGATACCCATAAAGAAATGATTGGCGGTCTATTTGCCAGTATTCCAACGGAAGCTTTTTTCCCTGACTTTATAAAGATGACACTGGAACAAGTAAAGGAAGCAAAACTTCTCCTCACTCCCCATTGTGCCATGTGTGGCGCCTGTTCTAGAACCCATGATTATTCTATGAAAATCATACTGAAAAATGATGCCAACACTCGCTCTTTTAAAACGCTTCTCCTGTTTGGACTTCAAGGGCTTTCCTATTATTGTTATCGCTTGATGGCTCTTGGATATGAAGATAAAACGACCAATGACTTTTTTTATAAAGGAATGTTTGCCATTGGAGAAGACTGGAGCGAAGAAGAATATATGCCATTGCTTCAAGAACTGATCACACTTTGTTCTCGCTGCCTCTCTTCCTTACAAACAATTTATGGGCAAAAGAAAAAGCCCCTTCCATTGGAAGAGGCAAAGACAACTTTCTTTTGGTATGATCCAAAAGATATCTTTTTATTTTTTGCACTGTTGCAAAATGGCGAGAAACACTTCTCTTTTGGTGAGCTTCCATCTTATCTATCAACGGAAGTGTTATCAAAACTTTTAGAGTGTTACTCCCTTTCGCTCCTCTCTTAAACCGGTGAAAAGAGAGAATAAAACGCCAATGATCAATCCGATTACGGAAGGCAGCACCCAGCCAAACCCTTCTTTATAAAAAGGAAGCAATCGCACAGCTTCTGTAATTTTAGGAATCACAAGATTGCTTTGATCGAGAGCATTGATCACACTTGTTATGGAACAAAACGCCACGCTCCATGGATAGATGCTCTTATATTTCCCAAGCAATCCATGAGCATAAGCTAATATAATAAGCACAATGGCAACCGGATAAATTGCATTTAACAGTGGGACTGATAATGTTAATATATTGGTCAGTCCTACGTTTGAAATAATCATCGATATAAAGGCAAAGAAAAAGACCCAGCCTCGATAGCTAATCTTTGGCACAATGGAATGGAAATATTTTCCGCAGCAACTTAATAGCCCAATGCAAGTGTTTAAACACGCAATCAGGAAAATAAATGCCAACAAAAGAATTCCAACTCTGCCAAATAACGTGTTCGTAATAGAAGTTAAAATCTCTGTTCCATTTTCGGCGCCGGCAAATGCCTCGCTTGAAATAGCTCCCACATAGATTAACATTCCATACACAATCAAAAGAACAATCCCTGCAATCCAGCCAGCGCTAATCGTTTCTCTCATAACAAATCGCTCTTCTTGAATCCCTTTTTCTCGAATGTTCATAGCAATAATCATTCCAAAGTTTAAAGCCGCAAGGGTATCCATCGTTTGATACCCGTCTAAAAACCCTTTGATCACCGCTCCTTCTTCATATCCGCCTATTGGAAGGGCAAAACTTCCAACAGGCTGTATGAGAGAGCCAAGGAAGACGACAGCGATTAAAATCAAAAGACATGGTGTCAATCGTTTTCCTAAATATTCCGTTAATTTTTCTGGTTTTAATGCGATAATAGCCGCAACTACAAAGAAAATCACCGAATAGATCAATTGATATGTTCCATTGGACTGCCCCACAAATGGGACAACTGCCATTGAAAAAGAAGTGCTTGCCGTTCTTGGAATGGCTAAACATGGTCCAATTGATAAATATAAGATGAGTATATACACAAAGGCGAACTTTTTATGCACTCTTGACGCCAATTGCTCTAATCCCCCTGCTTTTGTTACCGCAGCAACGCCTAGAATCGGTAATCCAATGGCACTTAACGCAAATCCAAGTCCACCTACCAAGGCTTCTCTTCCTGCCTGTGCCCCTACAAAAGGTGGGAAAATTAAGTTTCCTGCTCCAAAGAACATAGAAAATAGGGTAATTCCCATTAATATTTTATTTTCCTTACTTAACTTTTCCATTTTTCCTCCTATCGTTTCTCCCTATCCGATCCTCTTTTCCTTTTGTAAACGTCCTGTTTCAATTACTCATCTAATCCTTCAAATTGAAGACGATAATATTTTGCATAGACATGATTTTTCTCTAACAGTTCTGCATGACTTCCTCGTTCCTCAATTCCATTTTCTCCAATGACAATAATTTCATCTGCATTTCGAATGGTTGACAAACGATGAGCGATCGTAATACAAGTACGATTTTTCGCAAGTTCTTCTAAACTCTTTTGAATATGTCTTTCACTTTCATTATCTAAAGCGCTCGTCGCCTCATCAAGAATTAAAATTTTAGGATTTTTTAAGAAAACACGGGCAATCGAAATTCTCTGTTTTTGTCCTCCGCTAAGACGAGTTCCTCGCTCACCAACATAAGTGTCATATCCGTCTGGCAAACTCATAATAAACTCATGAATATTGGCTTTCTTCGCCGCTTCTATAATCTGTTCCTCTGTTGCCGTCGGATCTCCATAGGCGATATTATCCCGGACCGTTCCGGTAAATAAGTACACATCTTGCTGTACAATTCCAATGGTACGTCTTAAAGACTGTAAAGTAAGACTTCGAACATCTTTTCCATCGATTGTAACAGAACCGCTATTGACATCATAAAAACGAGGCAATAACGAGCAGATTGTCGTCTTTCCGCCGCCGCTTGGCCCAACGAGTGCCACCGACTTCCCTGCTTCGATATGAATATCGATATGGCTCAATACATGCTCGTCTTCGTCATATCCAAAGCACACATCTTTATAATCAATAACACCTTTCACATCGGTTAATTCCACACTATCTTCTGCATCTTGAATCTCGCTTTTTGTCTCCATCACTTCATTAAAACGCTTGAATCCAGAATATCCTTTTTGAAGCATTTCCGTAAACTCTACAAGCACTTCAATTGGAGTGACAAAAATATTAATATAAAGTGCATATGTTGCAAGAGCGACCGGTTCTAAGGAACCTTGGGCTATAAAATATCCGCCACCCACTAAAATCGTCACATACAAAAGCCCTTGGAAAAAGTTATTTCCCCCTTGGAATAATCCCATGCAAGTATAATTGTTTTTCTTGCTCTGCACATAATTTTCATTGCTCTTTGCGAATTTCTCTCGTTCAATCTCTTCATTTGCAAATGATTTTACAACACGAATTCCCGCTAATGTATCTTGAAGAGAGGCATTCACTCCTGCAATTTTTTTACGATTGTCCATAAAGGTCGCCTGCATTCTCTTATTTTGCATTAACGAAAAGAACAGCATACAAAGCGTCACAACAAGCAATAATAAGGTAAGCGGCACATGGATATAGAACAACAGCAAGAAAGACCCGATAATCTTTAATAAAGAGATAAAGATATTTTCTGGACCATGGTGAGCGAACTCGCTGATTTCAAATAAATCGCTGACAAGTTTACTCATCATTTCTCCTGTATTGTTTTTATCATAATAAGAGAAAGAAAGTTCTTCATATTTATCAAACAATTCCTTTCTCATATCCCGCTCCATATGAACTCCCATAATATGTCCTTGCGCCGACACATAATACTTACAAGCTGCCCGCACAAGATACATAGCAATTAGTCCGACGGCTAATACTATCAGACTTCTTAAAATCGTATCAGAGCTTTTGTAAAATAAATTACTGTTTAAATAATTGAGGATTTGTGGAAATGCTAAATCAATTAAACTGATTAGCAATGCACAAAACATATCAATAAAAAACACACTTTTATACGGATAATAATACCGTATAAACTTTTTCATTATTTTCATCGGTTTCTCCTTCCTTTTTTTCAAACACTGTTTGATATTTTCTTTCGTATTCCGCCTTTTCCATACTGATGATGGGAAATAGACGTTATGCGCTTTCGATCACCACGCTCATTATAGCATGAAAACTTTGAATATACAAAAAACTTTAATTCCAATAAAACAAAATCAAAGTTTTTTCTTTTGCAAATTCCCGAAAATGAGATTTACCAGCAAATTTTTGTAAAACACTACATTTAGGCACAATTCTATGGTATAAATAGGATAAACAAAAATACAGCGAGGAGGATAGAGTTTTTTTGAAAAAAAACAAATTTGAATATTACGAGGTGGTTACAGATGAATATTACATTTAAGAATCCTGGATATAAACACTCAATAGAGAGCATTTTGCTCTTCCAAACAGATGAACAGACTCCGTTTTGGTCCAATTCAATCTTATATTTCTATCCGCAAATAGACAAAGCGGAACTTCAGAAACGAAGTTTTTCAGACAGAAAAAGTATCTTTATGAAGTTTTCAGCATGATATATGAGCAAACAAAAGAAGAACTGGACCAAAAAATCATTTGCTATAATGCTCACTTTGCGAAACATAAGCACCAGATTGAAGCTGCTCTGTCTGATGCATTTGAAGTTGATGCGTGTTCACTCTTTAATGATTTAACTGCAAATATCACACTAAACCCTGTCTGCCCACGATTTTTGAAAGAACGCTATTTTGATATATTCTATAAAAATAGCGAGAGAGGCGCTTTAGGGTTATCGCTTCATGAAGTCATTCATTATTTTCGGTTCCATGTGTGGAATAACCATTTTTGCGATCATTATGAAGAATACGAAACTCCTTCCCTAAAATGGACATTAAGTGAAATGGTTGTAGAAGCTATAATGAGCGATCAAAGATTAAGTTCGATCAATCCATATTTTCCAAGAGAACATGGAGGCTGTGTATATCCTTATTTTCAAGATATGATAATAAACGGAACACCAATTTTGAAGACCTTAAACGAGTTCTATCACAATAATCACATAACTGATTTCATGGAGCTCTCCTATGCATATTGTGTCAAACATGAGGAATTTATTAGACATCATATTAAGGAAGCAGAACAGGTATTTTAATTGCTGTTTATACAAGAATCATTTTTATAAATTACTCTAAGATAAATTCTTTTTTTCTTTTTCATACTGTTAAAGAAAATATTACAATATGATTTTATAATTTTATAAAAATATAATGCAAAACCTCCCAAGACCAAAAATCCTGGGAGGTCGTAAGTCGCATTTCGTCGTCCTTGAATAACTGCTTATTTCTTGGAGAACTCTGAACGCCGTAAATACACCATTTTTAAGCCATTTGTTAGTTACCCATATATGTTTATATATACGCATACTGTCTCCAAACCATATATTATGCAATCTTTTCCACCACCATCGGTAATTCATACAGCGTATCAGGGTCAATATCTAAGCACGTTGTATTATCACGGTTTTTATCAATATCCCCTGCAAGCGTATCATTCAGCACCGTACAAGTATCTATAAAAATGTCAATATCTTTCAATGGTCGAAACACTTCTTTCTCTATCATCTGAGACATATCATAATACACAATTTTACCGTCTTCAAAGTACACATATACAGAATAGTCTTTCATCGGTATTACCTGTACAACTTTAGGAAACATGCGATCACCTCCTGCTATACCAACGGATTAATTCTATTCATTGGCTTTCCGCCTTTTGATAATTCCCAATTCTGCATTAACTCATCTTGATGCAAAACACACCATGCTAAAATTAACTTTAATTGTCTTGAAGGCAGTGCCTCATTCATAAAACATATCTTTGATACTACAAGTATACCACATTCCTCATGTTAAAAAAACCCACAAACTCGAAGTCTGTGGGTTTTCCATACATAAATAATAAATATCTTTGTCGCAGATAGCCGATTATCTCTTGGAGAACTGTGGAGCACGACGAGCTGCTTTGAGACCGTATTTCTTTCTTTCTTTCATTCTTGGGTCACGAGTTAAGAATCCAGCTTTCTTTAATACTGGGCGGAATTCTCCATCAGCTTGTAATAAAGCTCTAGAGATACCGTGTCTGATAGCACCAGCCTGTCCTGTGAATCCACCACCATGAACGTTTACTAATACGTCATATTTATCAGCTGTGTTTGTAGCTGCTAATGGCTGACGAACGATTAATTTAAGTGTTTCTAATCCAAAGTATTCGTCCATATCTCTTTTGTTAATTGTAACTTTACCTGTTCCAGGTACTAAATATACTCTTGCAATACTGCTTTTTCTTCTTCCAGTTCCGTAATATCTTGCACTTGCCACGATCTATTCCTCCTCAATTAATATTTAATAACTAATTCTTTTGGCTGCTGAGCTGCGTTTGCGTGTTCTGGTCCAGCGTAAACGTGTAATTTTTTAATCATGGATCTTCCTAAAGGTCCTTTTGGAAGCATACCTTTTACTGCTAATTCGATAACTTCTTCTGGTTTTTTAGCCATTTTTTCTTTTAATGTTGTTTCTTTCATTCCACCTACATAATCAGAGTGATTGTAGTAGATTTTCTGATCCATTTTTTTACCAGTAACTTTGATTTTATCAGCATTGATAACGATTACGTTGTCACCGCAGTCCATATGTGGAGTATAGATTGGTTTGTTTTTACCTCTTAATACTTTTGCGATTTCAGATGATAAACGTCCTAATGTATGTCCTGTAGCGTCAACTACATACCATTCTCTTGTAATTGTTGATGGGCTAGCCATAAAACTCTTCATGAGTAATCCTCCTTGTAAACTTATCAAATGTTTTTATATTCCAAACATCTTATCGGGGCTATGACTTGATGTTTTTATAACAAATATATGTCAAAACAGGAAATGTCCAAACCTGTTTCCTACATGATGTCACATTTAAACATTATATTATACCTCTCCGTGCGTGTCAATATGTTTTTTCCAAATATCGGCGAAATTTTTCATGTTATCCACAAAAGGAGAATGAAAAGAGAAGTGTTATCCACAATTCTCCTTCCATTCTCCCGATTTTCCTTTTATTGTGCCGAATGTTCTTCTTTTTCTTCCACTAATTCTGATGGCAATTGTTCAATTGCTTCTAAATATTGTTGATCCAATTTGATTGATTTTCCATTCGTATATCCATTTAACACAATTTCACTTGGAGCGGATAAATGACGCACAAGTTGAATACAATCCAAGAAAGATAGATGAACAATGCTGCATCTTTCTTGAAACTGTTTTGGTATTTGATCTTTTCTTGAAAAAACCGGAAGATATGGCACGCCTTCTGTTCCCTGCACCAACTTGGCTTTCAATTGAATTCCTTCTTCTGTTGTGATAATTTCTCCGCTCTTACTTTGCTCAAATCGCTCCTGATCGGCTTTTCCTATCTTCATATTCATCGGAACCCATACATCAGAATTTCTTAAACAGCGAAATACTTGCATTAAATTTTCATTTTTTGGCTCTTTTATAAATTGTTGAATGAGATATGTTAAAATTCTTCCATCTTGTAACTGTTCTTTTGTCACACCCATCTTGCTCCTCCTTTTCTGTGCTCCTATTGCCTTTTATAAAGGTCTCGACTCTCTAAAAGATACTCTCTTATTCTATCTCTTTTCTCTCTTTCACTTCCATATCTTTTCTCTCTTTCCTCTCTGCATCTCCATATCGAATTTCCACTAATGTCAATCCTCTTGCTGGTGCAGTTGGCCCCGCTTGGCTCCGATCACACGCCTCAATGATTGCTTTCATATCCTCAGGCTCTCCATATCCAAGACCAATTCTTATTAACGTACCTACAATAATTCTTACCATATTATAGAGGAAACCATTGCCTGTTACAAAAATATGGATTACATCGTTTTGATCTTTTTCTACGGTAAGTTTATAAATCGTGCGAACGGTTGACTTCACTTGCGCCCCTGCGGAACAAAAACTTTGAAAATCATGTTCTCCAACTAAATAGGTCGCCGCTTTTTGCATCGCTTCTATATTTAATGGATAATGAATGAAATCTGCATAGAGACGATACATCGGATCCGGAAATGTCCGATTCAATATTTGATACTCATAAGTTTTTACCGTATCACAATATCTTGGGTGAAAATCGCTGTCCACCTCTTCTGACTGTTGAATGACAATATCCTTTGGCAACCGTTGATTTAACGCATAAGAAAGTTTTTCTCCTGGAATTCTCGTTTCTGAATCAAACACTGCCACATTGCCCTTTCCATGCACTCCTGAATCCGTTCTGCTGGCTCCAATGACTTGAATTTCTTCTTTCAAAAGTTCACTTAAACAACGATTTAACTCACCTTCAATGGTTTTTCCATTGTTTTGTACTTGCCACCCACAATAGTTTGTCCCATCATAAGCAACCGTTAACTTAAAACGCTTCATTTTTCTCTCCTCAATTCTTTTCTATCACCGACTCTTTTCCATCGGACACTTTGCCTATTTTCCAATCGGAAATTCCTCTCGTTATACAAGGCTTTTTACATAACGATACAGATGACCTTACAAAACAATACGAAGTGCTATCATTCCAATTAGATACACAGCTAAAATTCCATAGGCAATTCCATCTCTTTTTTGATATACAAGGGGCTTCATTCTTGTTCTGCCCTCTCCTCCATGATAGCACCGTGCTTCCATCGCCATCGCTAAATCATTGGAACGACGGATTGCAGATACAAAGAGTGGAACCATAATGGGAATTAATCCATTCATTTTTTCCTTTAACGTTCCTCGATTAAAGTCAGCCCCTCTTGCTGCCTGTGCTTTCATAATTTTATCCAATTCTTCCGTTAAAATGGGAATAAATCGAAGGGCAATGGACATCATCATCGCCACTTCATGGACAGGCACTTTCACCGCTTTTAGAAAATGAAATAATCGCTCTAATCCATCTGTTAGCGCAGTGGGAGTCGTTGTAAATGTCATAAGGGAAGAGCCAATAATTAAATAAATGAGGCGGATTGCTAAAAATCCGGCTAATTCCATACCCTCTTTCGTAATGCGCAAAATTCCTATGGACACAATTGGCGTTCCCGGAGTAAAAAGCATATTAATGACAACTGAGAAAATAAGAAGGATCATAATCGGTTTTAATCCCTTTCCTATAAATTTCAACGGAACTTTTGAAACTTTTATCATAATCGCTAAAAATATCGTCGCGATTCCATAGCTAAGAATGGAGTTTCCAAGAAATAAACTAATAATAAAAAATACAGTTCCCATAATTTTCGTTCGTGGATCCAAACGATGTAATATAGAATTGGACGGATAATACTGTCCAATTGTAATATCTCTTATCATTGTCCTATCCCTCCTTTTTCAAGGGCTTTTAAAATCTCTTCTGCCGCCTCTTCCATATCAATAATATCTGACCGAACATCAAAGCCTTTTTGTTTTAATTCAGCCATAATGTAAGTGACTTCCGGCGCCGATAACCCGATCCACTCAAGCTCTTTATAATGAGCAAATACATTTTTCGTTGTATCATCAAATACTTTCTCCCCATGGTTCATGACAACCATGCGATCGACATAATGGGCGAGATCTTCCATGCTATGAGATACTAATAAGACGGCGATTCCTTTCTCATCATGTAACTTCTTAATCTGATCTAAAATTTCTGTTCTTCCAATCGGATCAAGCCCTGCTGCCGGCTCATCTAAAATTAAGTAGTCCGGTTCCATTGCCAAAACCCCTGCAATGGCAACTCGTCTTTTTTGTCCCCCTGATAATTGAAAAGGCGATTTCCCATACAGCTCTTTTGGAAAGCCAACAAGCCGTAACGCTTCCCTTGCCCTTTCCTCAGCTTCTTCTTTTGAAAGCCCTTGATTTTTCGGTCCAAAACAGACATCTTCAAATACAGTGGCTTCAAATAACTGATATTCCGGATATTGAAACGTAAGCCCAACTTTCATTCGAAGCCCGTCTAAATCAAACTCTTTGCTGTAAATATCTTGTCCATCATAAGTAATTTTCCCTGAGGTTGCTCGCTCTAATCCGTTTAAATGCTGAATTAAAGTTGATTTTCCAGAGCCAGTATGACCGGCAATCCCAATAAATTCCCCTTTATGAATCTCTAAATTAATATCTTTTAACGCCTGCTTCTCATAAGCAGTCCCTTGACCATAAATATAATTGACATTTTCTAATTTAATTGACATAGCTGCTCTATCAGTTCCTCCTTTGTCAAAATATTCGTTTGAATTGGAACTCCTGCCTGATGTAAGCGATAGGCCAATTCTGTTGGAGCCGGAACCTCCAACCCATAACGCTTCATTGTCTCTACTTTTGAGAAAATTTCACGAGGACTTCCTTTTAATACGACTTTCCCATGATCCATCACATAAACTTTATCCGCATGAATGACTTCGTCCATATTATGGGTGATTAAAATAATCGTAATCTTTTTCTCTCTATTCAATTGCGTCACAGCATCTATCACATCTTTTCTTCCAATTGGATCTAACATCGCCGTCGGTTCATCTAATACAATGCATTCCGGTTCCATTGCCATAACTCCTGCAATGGCAATTCTCTGTTTTTGTCCGCCTGATAATTTATTTGGCGAATGTTCCCGATATGCCGTCATATTAACCGCTTCTAGACTTTTCATCACCCGATCCCAGATTTCTTTTGTTGGCACCCCAAGATTTTCTGGCCCAAATGCCACATCTTCTTCTACAACTGTTCCTATAATCTGATTGTCCGGATTTTGAAAAACCATTCCCGTCGTTTGTCGGATATTTAAGATATTTTTCTCCTCTCTCGTATCCATTCCTTTTACATAAATTGCTCCGCCTGTTGGCTTTAAAATTCCATTTAAATGTTTTGCAAGTGTTGATTTTCCAGAACCATTGTGACCTAGAATTGCTACAAATTCTCCTTTTTCAATATCAATTGTCACACCTGCTACTGCCTGAATGGATTCTTCAATCTCTCCCTTTTCATCTCTTTTAAAATATTCATGAATGACATCTTTTATATGAATAAGACTCATTTGGCACCTCACTTTCTCATGGTTTTCCATATCAAAAATTTCTCTCTTTACTATATACGATCTATGCCCTGTTTACAAGAAATGTTTTTCTCCCTTGCAAATTTTGTTGATGAACGATGCAAAATATGCTATTCTTATAACCATGTTTCTACTTGCCAAACTTGTTTTCTAAGGAATCTAATAAACTAGGAACTATTTGGCAATACTGATCATTGGCAACAAAATATGAAATGCAAAAGGAGGAAATACAGAATGTTAAACGACATTTTAACTGCCATT
>Cebus_capucinus_imitator_PRJNA485217_SSR105__coassemble_446_pt1 | contig 17628 bp, 12 predicted proteins | sample Cebus_capucinus_imitator_PRJNA485217_SSR105__metabat2_low_PE_004 | metagenome-assembled genome bin Cebus_capucinus_imitator_PRJNA485217_SSR105
CAATTAATAAGCAATGCTGTTTTTTTCATCATATTAAGTTGCTTTCTTGTAATCAAATCTTTTGTTTCTTCTGTAAGAGGAACATGGATACTAACGACATCACTTACTTTCAAAAGTTCTTCATAGTCTCCATAATACTCTACTCCATATGATTCAATCTGTTCTTTTGTCATATATGGATCATATGCAGCTATCTTCATACCACAACCTTTACAGATTTTCGCTGTTTCACGTCCAATAGCCCCTAACCCAAGAATTCCAACCGTTTTTCCTTCTAATTCAAATGCTTTTTTTGCTCCTCTAATCTCCCAATTTCCTGAACACATTTCTATTTGTGCTTCTACTAAATTTTTTGATAGAGCAAACATCATTGCTACTGCATGTTCTGCTACACTGCGATTATTAGCTCCAGGAGTAATAATTACTGGTATTCCTTCCTCAGTAGCTGTTTTTACATCTACACTATCATATCCAACTCCTGTTCGACCAATAACTTTTAAATTTGGACTATTCTTAATAACATTTCCATCACATTTTGCAATGCGGACAATCAAAGCATCTGCCTGTTTCATCTCTTCTAAATAATTATTTGGATCTGCATTATCAGCAACAAATACATCTGCTATCCCCTCCAGCTTGCTCATTCCTTCTGGGCATACTGCTTGTGTCATAACAAATTTCATACCTTTACTCCTCTCCTAGTTCATACCTTTATCCTCGTTTTCTTTCAACACCTTTTTCAATGCTTGGATTCCTTCTTCGCATAAATAGTTAAAAGGTCTTCTGCAGTCTCCAACTGGATATCCGAGCATAGCTACCGCTTTTTTAACAACTGTATTTGGATTTCCATATTTAAATACCGCACGAAAACTTGCAATAGAGTCCTGGGCTGCTTCTGCCTCTTGTATCTTTCCTTCTTTAAACAAATTATAAATAGAAGCTAATACATGTGGATATACATTAGAGCAGCCTGCAATTCCACCAGTTCCTCCCTCTTTTAGACTTGGAAGAATTAAAGAATCATTTCCAGATAACACATAAAAATCCTTATCTAATTCTTTTGTGAGTGTAATATATGTTTTTAAATTCTCCCAATCTCCGCTGGAATCTTTTGCTCCAACAATAATATCCACATCTTTTGCAAGTTTTGCTACTGTTTCTGGAAGTAATTTATTACCAGTACGAGCAGGAATATTGTAGAGAACAATTGGTGTATCTACATGTTTTGCAACTTCTACATAGTGATCATATAATTCTTTTTGAGAAGCCACTGCAAAACTAGGAGTAATAATTGAAAGTACATCTGCACCTAATTCTTGTGCTTTTTTACTCATTCTAATTGTATCAGAAGTAGAAATACAGCCTGAACCCGCATATACCGGAACACGTCCTTTTACTTGATCGATAGTTACTTCCAAAACTTCTATCTTCTCTGTTTCACTTAAAATATACCCCTCTCCATTCGTTCCAAAAGGAAAAATACCATGAACTCCACCTTCAATCAAACGTTCAATTTGATTGCGTAATTCCTCCAGATTTACTCTTTCATCTTCTTTCATTGGTGTCAAAATTGGTGTAATAATTCCTTTTAACTCTACATTCTTCATTTTTTGCCTCCTAAATAACTCTTTTTTGATATAAAAATTTATTGTTTACTTTTTTATTATTTTCTCTGCAATTCTACATAGAATATCTTCGGTTCCAAATCCACCTGATTTCGAAACAATTTGTTGGCAATGCCCATTCCATGTCAATAACGACACCACGGCTCCCTGCTCAATTTCACAAATTGGCTCTACTTGTGTACAACCAATTAATCTCATGTATCCCATCAGTGTATCACCACCTGTAATAAAACAAGTAACATCTAGTTTATGTTCCATTAACTCTCTCATAATCACCCCATGAGTTTTTGGGATTAATGTTCTCATCTGCTTTTTAGATATCTTATTTCCTTTTATAAAATTATATTTCTCTTCTGCAACATCGATTGTGTCAATAATCAACTTTTTCTTTTCTACACAAAGTTTTATAATATCATCTACAAAGTCTTTTCCCCCTTTTGTTTTATAATAATCAAGATTTAGTTTTTGTTCACTTGTCAAATGTCTTCGAGTAAATCCACCATTTTTTTCGGCATATTCAATCTGTTTACATGTAATACTATTCAAACTCCCACATGCCATATATAACTCTTCTGTTTGATGGAATGTTTTTCTTGATATCAAATGAAATGGAATCTTTTCTACTAACTGCTCTCCTAATGCGGCACACCCTGCAAATAATACCATACCATTATTATGAATCACTTCCTCTAAACGGCTATCAAAATCCTCTATCTTTTCAATATCACAAACAATAATTTTTCTCTCTTTCATCATATAAGATGGAATACTCTCTCTTGCTCCTATACAAGCAACAGGAACTGAACTTTGCTGTCTTATAATATCTGGAATATAAGATTTAGTAACTGGTTCAAATGGATCTTGCCCAAATACACTCTTTTCCAATAATTCCCCTGAAATATAATGCACACCATTTCTTGTAATTCTCTGAATTTTTGGGTGACTAGGAAGAAAGAATAAAGGACTTTTATCACATGCATCTACAACCCCCTGAAGCTCAGCACCTATATTCCCCCGAAGAGCTGAATCTGTTTTTTTTAAAATAATTGAAATCCCTTTCTTTATTGCCCACTGGGTAATTTCATTGACTATTTTATAGGCTTCTTTCTGGGACATAGGTCTTGATTCTGTATCAACAACAAGTACTTCTGTTTCTTGCTTTATATCTTGATCTTCTAACTTATATTTCGTAAAAACTTGAGTAGAAATTCCATGTTTTGCAAACTGAATCCCTGTATCCAAAGCTCCAGTAAAATCATCTGCTATAATCAACAGTTTTACCATGTGATTTCCCCCTACTGTTATTTATTTTTTGCAAAACGAATTGCATAATCAATTGCATTAGTAAGACTCAACTCATTAGATTTTCCTGTTCCAGCAAGATCAAACCCTGTTCCATGATCCACAGATACTCGAATAATCGGAATTCCAAGAGTAATATTTACTCCTGCAACAGCGTCCCATATTTTTAAATCTCTGTTATACACAAACCCTTTTACTTTCAATGGAATATGTCCTTGATCATGATACATCGCAACTACAATATCATACCAGCCTCCTAAAGCTTTTGAAAATATAGTATCTGGTGGTGTTGGTCTTCCTTCTGGAATACAAATTCCTTCTTCAATAGCTGCATTAATAGCAGGCTGAATCTCCTCAATTTCTTCAACACCAAATAATCCGTTCTCTCCACAATGAGGATTTAACCCCGCTACTCCTATTTTAGGCTCTAAAATTCCCATTGCTTTACATGCTTCATTTGCAATTTGAATCACTTCTAATACTCTTTCTTTTTTTACTCGTTCACATGCTTCTCTCAATGAAACATGCGTTGATACATGGACTACTCTTAATTGTTCATGTGCCAACATCATTGTATAATGATTAGTATGTGTATACTCTGCATAAATTTCTGTATGACCTGAATAATGATGTCCTGCCATATTAATTGCTTCCTTATTTAAAGCATTTGTCACTGTGGCATCAATCTTCCCATTCATTGCTAATTCAATTACTTTTACAACATATTGAAAAGCGGCCTCTCCACACATTTTAGATACCATACCATATCTATGCTTTTTCATATCTACGAGTCCCATATCATAGACATCAATAGTTCCAAATTCAAATAATGCATCTTCTATTTTTGTTACTGTATGTATTTTTATTTCATTCTCTTTTTTTAGTATTTTTACAGCTTCTTTCATACAATTGACATCACCAATAATAATCGGACAGCTATTTTTATAGATTTCTGGATTGGATAGAGCTTTTATTGAGATTTCAGCTCCATTTCCTGCCGGATCTCCCATTGTTATTCCAATAATAGGCCGTTTCTTCATGAACTTTTCCCCTCTTTACTACTTAATAACTTGTTGATAGATCATTCTTATATCTTCAAGACTTAGCTCTATCATATTATTTACAAGCAACCTCTGTTGTTTACTTCCTGCATCTACTAGAAAGTCTAAATCCTCTTTTTTTACACCAAATTCCGTTAAATCTGTTGGTATATTTGTCACTTTTACAATATCAACAATTTGATCAATAATATATTGAGCCTTTTCTTCAACACTTCCATTTACTTTTTCCGGAAATACACCATCACATAAGATTGATAATCGCTCTTTACATGCCTCTTTATTAAACTTCATTACTGGTGCAAATAAGATAGCATTCGATACTCCATGAGCAATATGATATTTGCCTCCTAACGGATAAGACAGTGCATGGACAGCTGTCGTCCCACTTCCTGTAATAGCTACTCCACCATAAAATGCACCTAAAAGCATATTGCTTTTTGCTTCCATATCCTCCTCATTCAAATAAGCTTCTCGTATATTTCTAAAAATCAATTTTGCTGAAGCCATTGCATATACATCAGACAGTGGTGTTGCTTTTTTAGATGTAAAACACTCTACTGCATGAGCTAATGCATCTACTCCTGTTGCAGCAATAATTGACTTTGGAAGATTTTTTATTAATTGGGCATCTAAATAGACATAATCTGGAATCATAACATCATTTACAATTCCTTTCTTTGATTGCTCTTCTGGAATTGCAACAATTGCATTACAAGTTGCTTCTGAACCAGTCCCACATGTTGTCGGTATCATAATCGTTTTTATTCTTTTTTCTGCCTGAATTGGATTTTCCAACAAATCCTGGATTGTATAAGGTGCATCTTTTAATACAGAGCAAAGTTTAGCTGCGTCCATTACGCTGCCTCCCCCAATTCCAATAATAATATCTCCATCATAATTTTTAATTTCTTGTACAAGCTGCTCAACATCTTGGTAAGTAGGCTCTGTCATTACACTATCAACAATCTGATACTCTGTCCCACACTCTTCTAATATCTTTGTTAAAATATCAAGCAGTCCTGCTCCTCTAATTCCTTTATCTGTAAATACAATTATCTTTTTTACACATTCTTTTTTAATTATTTCTTTTATTTCTGCAATACAACCTTCTCCACCACATATATAAGATGGAATCTTAATCTGATAACTCATTTCTCTTTCCCTCCTAAATATTTCAAAATGACACTTTTTTTCCGCTTTTATTTGTTTTTTTTATTATACTTTTGTTTTTAACTCATTTCAATGAATGAACTTATATATTTTAGTTTCATTTTAATACAAATTATATCTACTTGTTGTATTTTGAAACATTCCGTGATATTATTATGATATAATAAGATAATTTACGAAAGTTGAGGGTTACTGTATGAAAAAAATAAAGATACTTGCCATAGCCCCTTATAAAGGAATGGCAGATACAATCACAAAAATTGCACAATCTAGAAATGATATTGAACTAAATGTACAAATTGGAGATTTAGATACTGGCAAAAAAATTGTTAAAGATCTAGCCCATCAAAATTATGATATCATTATTTCTAGAGGTGGCACAGCCGAATTAATCCGTTCTTCTGTTGATATCCCTGTCATTGATATCTCTATCTCTGGTTACGATATTCTCCGTGCTATTAAACTTGCTGAAGGCTATTTTGGCAAATTCGTAATTGCTGGATTCCCAGGAATAACCAAATATGCCCATGTATTATGTGATTTACTTCAATATGATATCGATATTATTACATTTACTAACGAAGATGATGCTCTTCCTGCTTTACGTTCTACAAAAAAATCTGGCTGCACTCTAGTTCTATGTGATATGACCGGTGCAAATGCTGCAAAGAAATTAAATATGAATTCCATCTTAATTTCTTCTGGAGAAGAGAGCATCAACGATTCCATCAATGACGCTATTAAATTAGTACAATCCTCCCATCATGTCCATAAACAAAAAGATCTCTTCCAAACACTTCTCACAGATGAAGATCGTGAATTTCTAATCTATGATCCTGCTGGTTCTTTATGGTTTTCTAGTTTTATATTTGATAACATAAATCTCTCTCTTATGAATCTTGTACAAACTTATTTAAAAGCTTTCATTAAAATACCTAATCAAACAATTGCTAGACAAATTCGAGATAAAATCTATACACTAACTAGCCGCCATCTATACTATGCAGAGCAAAAATATACAGCAATTATTATTACACAAAAAAATGCTATTTTTTCTGAAGAAGATATGGGTATTACCATTTACAACAAAGTAGATTCTTCTAATGAACTCCCACTTGACTACTACTCTGAATCCACTTGTTCACCTAATATTTCATCTATCCTCGAACAATATAGTAAAACTCATTTACCTATATTAATTCTTGGAGAATGTGGAACTGAAAAGGATAAATTTGCTTCATTATTATATGAAAATAGTCCATTTGACAGAAATCCTTTTTATACGATCAATTGTAGTGTTATGAATGAACGAAAATGGAATTATATCATCACAAGTGAAAATTCTCCACTCAATGCGCTTGACTCCACTATTTATATTAAGAATCCAAATTTTCTATCTAAAACACAATTGAATAAACTTTTTTCCTATATTAATCAGACAAATCTTGACAAACGAAATCGCCTTATATTCTCACTCATACTAAATCCAAAACAAGATGTAACCGATAAAGATATTATCCATTACCTAGAAAATCATCTCTCTTGTCTCACTTTGAAGCTTCCATCACTAAGAGAAAGAATATCTGCACTACCTAGTATTATTGCTTTATGCCTTCATAAACTTAATATATCTCTAGGTAAACAAATTATAGGATTGGAGTCAGAAGCCATGGAGCTTATGTCATCTTTTCCATGGCCAAATAATTTTGAACAATTACAACATGTATTAAAGGAGTTAGCAGTCATTACAAATACCCCCTATATTACCTATAAAGAAGTAAAATATATACTAAAACAAGAATCATCTTCTTCCAACATAATTCCTTCAACAAATTTGGATTTAAGTCAAACATTAGATGATATTAATTACCAGATTATCCAAATGGTATTGAAAGAAGAAAATGGAAATAAAGAAAAAACCTCTCAACGTCTTGGAATCAGTCGTAGTACTCTTTGGAGAATATTGAAAAATTATTCTTAATATAAAAAATAGTCATCTTAATGTAAAATTAATGCACATTAAGATGACTATTTTCATTTCTTATGTTTATTCTCCAGCCTCTCCACCGCCATTTTCATCATCTGGTGTACTAGGTTGTGGATCTTCCGGCTGTTGTTCCGTTGGTTCCTCGGTTGGTGCCTCCGTCGGCGCTTCTGTCGGCTCCTCAGTCGGTGCTTCCGTTGGCGCTTCTGTTGGCGCTTCTGTTGGCTCCTCGGTTACAACTTCTTCCGTTGTTTCCGTTGTCACTTCTGTTGTAAGTTCTGTTACTTCTGTCGTATCTTCCGTAGATTCCTCTGTTGTCACTTCTGTTGTGTCCTCTGTCTTATCCGGCTCTACCATATCCTTTACTCCATTGGATACATAAGGTTCAAATGTCTTTCTTTCTAATCCCTCATGAATCGCACTCATATACTGTTTCCATATTCTAGCAGGATAAGAAGAACCCCATAGATCCGGAATTGATTGTGGTTGATCGTATCCAACCCAAACGGCAGTTGTATAGTATGGAGTATAGCCACAGAACCAACCATCTTTATTGTCGTTTGTTGTACCGGTCTTACCGGCGCTGTCCATGTTGCTGATTCCGCCAATCGATGCCGCTGTACCGCCGCTTTCAAAGACACCTGTTAACACATCTGTCATCATTCGTGCAGCGTTTCCAGAATAAATGAGCTTATTCTCAATTTTATCATCTACAATCACAGTTCCCTTGGCATCTTCAATTCTCACAATACAGGTAGGCTCCCGATAAACTCCATCATTTTCGATCGTCGCAAATCCAGATGCCATCTCCAATACGCTGGCTCCTGTGTTAAAACCGCCAAGAGCAGTTGCCATATTATGGAAATCTTCTTCGGTTAACTTAGAGAACTGCATCTCTTTTAAATAGTTCATTCCAACTTCCGGAGTGAGCTCCTCATAGATTCGCCATGCCACAACGTTTTTAGAACGAGCCACCGCTTCTCGAAGAGTAATTTTACCCAAATAAGTATCTCCTGTATTCTTTGGTCCTCCTTCAATTGGAGTATCTTCTACCGTAGAATCCGGATTATATCCAAGTTTTTCAAAAGCTGGTGTGTACACAATTAAAGGCTTAATGGTACTTCCCGGCTGGCGGAAACTTTGAAATGCACGGTTTAACGTATAGCCGCTTACATCGTCTTGCTCTCGCCCTCCGACGATTGCCACGACGCGTCCGGTTTCATTATCAATGCTCACCGCTGCACTTTGCATCTCGTAAATGCCGCTTTCATTGGTCTCTGTAAACATAGAGACGCCTTCATTTACCGCTTTTTGCAGCTCATCTTGTTTCGCTAAATCAATCGATGTATAAATGCGGTATCCAGCAGTTTTTAATTTCTTCTGGAATTTATCATATGTCTCATTATACTGTTCGGTGTAAGTTTCTTTCTCTTCATCACTATCAAACGTATATTGGAACTTAAAGCCATCTTCCTTCATAAGCGCTTTAATGGCGCTGTCATAGACAAACGTTTCCACATAGTTATTAGTCGTTGTCTTTTTCTTTTTAATTTTGATTTTCTCTGTAATTGCTTCTTGATATTGTTCTTCGGTAATTTTACCGTCTTCTAACATATTTTTTAGGATACGATCCCGTCTTTCCAATGTATTGTCGAGATTCTCTCTCGGATTATACATATTCGGGCTGTTTGGAATTGCACAAAGGGTTGCAATCTGAGAGAGCGATAATTTATCGACTTCTTTTCCAAAGTATCCTTTACTAGCCGCTTGAATTCCATAATATCCGCTGGCAAAATAAATATTATTCAAATAGAATTCCATAATCTGTTCTTTTGAATATTTCTTTTCCATATCGAGAGAAAGGAAAATTTCTTCCACCTTTCTTTCCCATGAATACGTCGTCGTTAAGAAGACATTTCGGCTTAATTGCTGAGTAATCGTACTTCCTCCGCCAAGGGGCTTATTGAATAAAACACCAACGACTGCACGAATATTCGCCTTAATATCGATTCCATGATGCTCATAAAATTTCTTATCCTCAATGGAAATCATCGCATCTTTTGCATACTGTGGAATCTCATCATACTCAAGATAGTATACTTCCTTTTCACTTTTAATCGTCTTCATTAATTTCTCATCGCTATCGTAGACAAGACTCGTTTCTGACGCTTTGAAAGTATCCAGCGTGGATTCTGCTACCAATTGTTTTGCCTCTTTATACATCGCAACTACTTGTCGTCCGTACTTCATATACAACAGTCCCATAATTGCTATAAATGCGGCAAGAAGAACGAACAGCTGCACTCGAATAATTCTTCCAAACAGCGTTCTTTTTTTCTTCTTTTTCTTATTCTTAGAGTTTTTTTTGGATTTCGCCTTTGTTGAAGGTTTTTTCTTGCTCGAACTAGGCGTTGTTTTTCTTTTTCTCTGGTCTGCCATTCTTTCACCTCATTATCTTTTTACAGTTCCAAATAGGAAAATTCTGTTCTCTGATTTATAAGTATATCCCGAATCCGTTTATCACAAGTGAATACAAAAATTTGTGGATATCCGTATTCGGAGAGAAAATCCAATGTTCTTCCCAGCCTTTCTTCATCAAAACTGCCAAAACTATCATCTATCAGAATTGGTAGGGATTCGCCTTTCATAAAGAGCTTAGCTGCTGCCATTCGAATCGCAAAATAAATCTGTTCCGCTGTCCCAAGACTTAACGATTCGATTCCAACAAATCGCCCATCACTCTCCACTAAGATCCCAATCTGCTCATCGATCATAATCCGTTCATAACGGTGATCGGTAATGGCTTTCACTATGTTTGATACTTCTTTGCTAAAAGAATTGCCAAATTCATCATAGATCTTTGCACTTAACTTCTTCAATGTTAAAATCGCAAGATCTGCTGCATGATTTCTGTTTTCAACTTTTTGAAGCTCTTCTTTCATATTCTGATATTTATTTTTTAAATCCTTTTCCTTTTCTTGTTCTTCTAAAAGATACCTTTGTTTCATTCGGTTCTCAAAGAGCTGCCGTTCCACTTCCATTCTTCGAGCGCTGTTTTCCTGTTCGTATGTGATTGCAATCTCTTTTTCCTCTTCTTCTGAAAGCACTTTTTCTTCGATCTCTTTTAAACCGAGATCAATATCCCAAGCAAGATCCTCATTTTCACTCTCTAATTGTATCATACTTCCGTTATCACGCAAGTTTTTCCTATCTTTCTTTTTCTGATATAGGGTAAAAAATAACGAAAGAGTTCCTAATAACCATATGATTCCAGCCGGAATATACCATTCCTGCCAAATGCTTGCAAGCCCTGCTAGAAAACAGACACCAAAGAGCGCAGAACTGTTGAATCCATTTCCAATTTGTTCTTCCTCTTTCAGTTCTTCTTGTAAGCGAAGTTCTTCCTCCTTGCGCTCTTCTTCCATTCTCTTTTTCTCTTCTAAAAACTTCTGATACTCTGCTTGCCACTGTTCCTTTTTCTCTTTTGCCGCTCTCTCATAAAGTTCTGCCACTTTTTGTTCTCGTTTTAACTCTTGCTCTTTGCGCTTTTCATAAAACGATTGTTGATAGCGGGCTTCTTCCATCTTCAACTGTTCAATTTGCTCTTCTAGTTGTTTCTCTTCCTTGATTAAACTAAGCCTTTGTTCTTCTAATTTCTCATAACTTGATAATTTCGTTCGTATGGAAACAAGCTCTTCTTCTAACTGTTTTGTATTATTTTTTCTTTTTTCCCTTTGAAGATAACGAATCGCCTCTAGGGCGTCAAATTTTGCACTGCCTGTCCCAGCAATGCGGTTGCTATATCGATTTAACTCCTCTTTTAAATAACTTCCTGTTTTTAATTGATTCGGCGTCATAAAAAGGGTTTCTAAGTATTGTTCTTTGTTCATAAAGGAAAGCGTCGTCGCTAACTCTTTTTCCAAAAACACTTCTCTTCCCGTTGCTTTTTGATAGAGATGTACTTCTTTTTTCTCTCTTTGAAAAGCTCGTTGTACCCGATAGCTCTCTCCTTCGATTTCAAAATCCATAACGCCACCATATCTCCCACCATATCGTGGATAATAGCGTGTATAGCTATCTGTCTTTGCCCCTTTTCCCCGCAGCCGTTCTATGTCATAAAGCATAGCTAATAAAAACTGTTGGCAAGTTGTTTTTCCTGCCTCATTATCCCCATAGATTAAATTAATGCCGGAATCAAATTCAAACGCTGTCCTATGAAATTTCCCAAATCCCTCGATTATAATTTTACGAATAATCATAGATCGTATCTCCTCTCTATTGTCACTCAGCTTTTGTTGCAAGCAACGCTTCAATTCCCATAGAAAGTGCTTCCTCTTTACAAGGATCGGTAAGACCTTTCATCTCTTCTATAAAAAATCCAAGAATATTTCCCCGATTTTCTTCATAGAGTTCGTTTTCATCATATCCTTTTTTCGTCTCGTCCAAAATATCTATAATAAAGTATTTCTGTTCTAACGAATAAAAAGATAGCTGCTTTGAAAGGCTTGTAAACCCTGTCAAATGAATCTCATAGAAGTTTTGTCGCCCTCCCTCAATCAGTTCGTCTTCTATGCGCGCTGTTAAATCATAAAGGCTCTCATCTTCTTCCACTTCAACCTCAACTACTTCATAGGCTCTTTTCGCCATTGGAACAAACGTAACGAGCTGTTTTTCTTCCGTTATCTCCCCAAGGAAATATCCATGCTCTCCTCTCTCCGTTCGATCGAGAGGCTCTAAAGAACCTGCATAACACATAAAATCTTTCACGATTTCTTCGGGCTTATGAATATGTCCTAATGCGACGTAATCAAATCCTTTCCACTTCAACCGTTCATAGTCAATGGGAATATGCCGTTCATCGCCTCCATGAGCCAATAAAATATGGTAGTCGTCTCGTTCCTTTGCGATCGGTTCTATTTTATCATAAAGCGCTTCTTTGATCTCTTTCTTATGATAGCTAAATCCCCAAAAAGTTGTCTGATGCTCCTTAACAAAGTAAGAATCCATCTGTTCTCCTTTTAGAAAAATCACATTTTCTGCAAAAGAAAACCTCTCATAAGGGCTGTTTTCTTCCACAAAATCATGGTTTCCTGCAATCAGCACTACTTTTATTGGAGCTAATTGTGCAAACCTTGCATTTAACTCTTTTAACTCTTCCATCATTGGCGGGCGATCATAGAGATCGCCCGCAATTAGGATAAAATCAACTTTTTCTTTTTTTGCTTCGATTAAGACTTGATCAAAGGTGTCTTGAATCTCTTGTTTTCGTATTGCGCCAAGCCCGCTTTGTTCTTCTGGCATTCGATTCAAATGCACATCTGCTATGTGTATAAACTTCATTGTTTCCTCCATACAACTTTTACATACGATTACAAGCAGCTCTTATTGTTTGATATAACTATAAAAGATCTGATCGGATAACATCTCTTCCACTTCACTGCGAGACTGTTTGATAACCATGCCTTTTACCGGATCTGTATATCGAATATCGGTTCCATTATAGCTCGTAATGAGAATATAATAATCTTCTTGAACTCTTGCAATCAAAGGCGCTCCTTTTCCTACATAGTAAAGTGCCTGACTGAGAGTCGCTCCTGATAGATTTACGCTATTCTTTCCAAGATACTCTGTTAACATAGCATCGATTGACGCATTGGAAAGAACTAGATCCGTATAGCTTGCTTTGATATTTTCATACTGTAAAATCATAGCAATACAAGCATTTTTCGAGTCTTTCATATCCCTTGCTACAATCGTATCCACTTCTTCAGCGAATCCAAAGTAATCCGGTGTCTCTCCTGACTGCCATATATATTGCTGAGCGCTTCCTAATACATCTCCGCCTTTTTCAGCCGCTGCTTGAATCGCATCTCCTGCTTTGGAATATCCGCTTACCATCTGTCCATTGACATAGACGTAATATTTGCTAACGGAAGATTTGCTCGATGTAATCGTAATCGTTCTATAATCGTCAAACAGCACTTCTCTTGTTGACATAATCTCCGGAGCTGTTGTGATATAAATATGGTTTGGAAATACCAAATATAATTGATTATATCGAGAGGAACTATAAGAAAGCGAGAATAACAATCCGCTATCGACTCCTTCTTCTTTTCGAATCATAATATCGGAATCTGTTTCCACATAGCTGTCTCCCGATTTCTTAACTCTTGTAAGTTCCAATGCCTGTCCATCAATTTTTGCATCGATCACATAGATGTCACTTTTCTTATAGATCGTACTTTGTTTCATCTTTGTATCGCATAATTCAAGGGCATACATCGGAAAGATCGCTTCATTGCTCTCCTTATCTTTTATATCACTATATTTCGCAACCCCATATAGAAGATTGTTTCCAATAAATCCAATATTTTGTAATCGTTCCCCTGATTTTGCGGAAATTGTGCTTTTTTTGCTCGTGTCTAAATTCCAGATGACGATTTTCTTATTTTTTGCTGATTTTACATTATCTTGAATCGCTAAATAGATTCCGTCTTTGCTGGCAACAGCGCTTGTTGAAGTCACATTTTTTGCGATAACCGTCTTTTCTTTTGTTTCACAATTAATTTTATAAATTCTTCCATCTAGCAGGAAAAAGAATTCCTGATTCTCGTTATAATATAAAACTTGCTCTACTTCCTCTTTTAGAGAGCTATATGTTGATTTTGATGGCACATATAATAATTCCTCAATAGTGCTTTCTTCTGGCTGAAATTCGTATAGCGCAATCCCACAAGTTCCTTCGTGGCGCCCACGATTCATATATCCATACACAGCAAAATATAACGTTCCATCTTCTTCCATTCGAATGATTTTAATATCATGCTGATTATAGTCATTTCTCGCCTCGATCGCATTGTCCTGACGGAAACTGAATACTTTTGTCATGCTCGTTGCATTGTATTCATAATACCAAAGCTGTCGCTCTCTTACCATCGCCATTTTTTTCAAATCTGAATTTGTGACAAGCTGAATATCTTGGCTGGAAGCGATTCCTAACTTAAACGCATTTTTTCCGCTGTCAATTAATTTCGGGTTAAAATACTCCTCTTGTTGGCGCTCAAAATCCAGCAAATACATACGTTCTTCCCCATACTTAATATGATAGTATTCGGTCACATAAAAGTATTCTTTTTGCTTTTTATTATTTTCCGTGGATAACACATAATAGGTGTTGACAGAAATCGTATCATCGCTTAACTCTTGAACGCTGATTTGCATTTTCCCTTCTTGTTTTGGAGACAGCCCCGCAAACGTAAGACTTTCCATACTGGAATGAATATTCACTGATGTCAAAGAGTTATTGGATACATCATCTCTTGTTTCCATATAAGTAACAAGTTCTTCACTTGCTTTTTCTGATTCAAAAGTCGTGTCATGGAAATAATTTACAAAATCGATATATTCTTTCATATGCAAATTTTCTCCATAGCGAACTCTTGTATAATATTTTGTGGCAACTCCACCGTCTGGCTTTAACGTTAATTTTAACGTATAGTCTTTTTTATCGCTTAACTCATTTTTCCAATGAATTTCCGCAACAACTCCGCTTTTCTCTTCTTTTAGCTGCTTAATCGTTCCTTTTTCAATGACTTCATTTCCGCTGGCATTTTGTAACTCATAATGCAAAGTGGAGATATTGTTGCCATATTCCTTAATAAAAACCGATAATGTCGTTTTATCTTCCACAGGCGTCAAAGTATCTTTTAACATGGACTCGTCCATATCACCTGTATAACCGTGTAATTCGTTAATATATTCTCCTCCTGTTTGAACATATAAAACAGGAAGCGTCGCTTGATTCATCTCTGCCGACATCTCCGTCTTACCGGCAGTCGATACATAATTAAAATAAAATAGACCACTTAAAAAGATAATACAAAATACAATTATCCTAGCGATTACTCGTTTCATCATATGATTGTTCCACCCTTCCAAAGCCGTTCTAACGTTGGCTGTACAGAGAGAAAATCTCTAAGTCGTTCATACTCCTGTTTATTCCCGGCTTTCTTTCCTGTCTTAACCGCACGAATTAATAAATTCTTAGGAGTATGTTCCATATCAATAAATTCTAAAATCTGTGTCCGATATCCTGCCATTTCCAACAACTGCGCTCTCAATCCATCAGTTGCGATGGCACAAAAACGCTCTCTTAACAATCCATACTGCATAATCGGCTCCAACATTTCACTGTGCATCTGCCCATTTAACTCATGTTGACAACAAGGCACGGATAAAATCACAGAGGCGCCCCAGCGTACCGCTTTATCGATGGCATAGTCCGTCGCTGTGTCACAAGCATGAAGTGTCACAACCATATCCACATGAGAGACCCCTTCAAATGATTCAATATTTCCTTGATAGAAATTCAGTTTTTCATATCCATAACGCTCTTTTAATTGATTGCAGTATGCGATAACATCTTCCTTTAAATCCAATCCAATAATGCGAATATCATAGTCTTTCATAACTTTTAAATAGTAGTACATGGCAAATGTTAAATAGGATTTCCCACAGCCAAAATCAATGATCGTAACTTCTCGATCTTTTGGAAGATGTGGCAAAATATCTTCGATAAACTCTAAAAAGCGGTTGATCTGTTTAAATTTATCATACTTCGCATGAACAATTTTTCCCTCTTTTGTCATAACACCGAGATCGACTAAGAAGTCCACCGGCTTTCCACTCTCAATAATATATTCTTTCTTTCGATTGTGTTCTAACGGCTGTTTTCGTTCATTGCATTCATTTTTTATTTTAATCGTAGCCTTTCCTTTTTTGCTGACAAGGGCATGAATTGTATGGCAGGCACTGGTAAGCTCTAACTGCTTAAACTGTTCTCGCATCAAACCATCAATCTTATCCAACAATTGTTCCGCTGTATAGTTCGTATGAACTTCCTTTTTATCGACGGTTTCTGTTGCTTGAAAATAAAGCTCGTCCTTAATTAAAACAGGGCGAATCTTCACCTTTCTCACAGAGTCCTTTTTTCTTTGATTGCTAATAATAATCTGGTTCAAGTTGCGATTCAATTCTTCTTTTATCACATTTCTTAACTGTTCCATTCTTTCTCCCTTTTCTATCTAAATCCTATCATTGACTTATACAAGAATTTATTTTATAAACGGATAAGGGCTGTTACATTCCATATTCTCAACGTAACAGCTCTTATACTTTTGTCTATTTTACTGCTTTTAAGGAAATTTAACAAGTGCAAAAGAGTTGATTTCTCCTTTGACACCGCATTCTTCTTCGATGCATTTCATCACAAAGCATTACTAAAAGCAATTCTTTTTCAAATTGCTCCTCGATTTGTGCGCTTGTCATCTGCGGCTCCGCAATGAGATACGTTTCTTTCATATCTTGTTTAACTTCTCCTGATTTCTTGCTTTCTTCATAGATCTCATCGACCAGCCGATAAATCGTTTCCCGATCGGGATATTCCGCCATCATACAGCTATCAGAATAATCAAACTGATCGCATTGCTCATATAAAGAATGAAGCATTCTTTTGGCTCGCAGCGGATAACAAGATCTCATGTATTGCATATCTTTTTCACAGCGCATTTCATCTTCTACCAGACTTTCTGGACTTCCTTGATAACTTCCACACATTTCGACAAATCGATGCATGATAAACTCCTTTTTCTATTCTATGTCTATATCTAGAATATGCAAACTATTTTACTTTGTGTTTTCCTTTTTTACAAAATCAAGCACCTTCATAGACCTTTCTCGCCCTCTCTTTTAACTCTTCTGCAAATTCTGAATCTCCAAGTTTTTCAAAATATGGAATACAGTTGACGCAAGTATGCGCATAATATCCATCTCGTATGACCCGTTTGGAGTCAAAATATTTCTTCGCTTTCTGTAAATGAAATTCGACCTTTTCTTCTTTTTCAGCCTTGTGATACATATAAGCCAAATTTATATGAGTCACCGCTAATTCCATTTCTCCTCGTTTTAAATGTTCCATAATCGTAAGCGCCTTTGAGAAATACTCTTCCGCTCGCTCAAACTGTTCTAACTCCTCACAGACAACTCCCATTTTTTGGTAAAGCCCTGCAAATCGAAAATCATTGGTATGGAGTTTTTCTTCATAAATGGCATAGACGCCCTCATAGAGTTCCAACGCTTTTTCATCATTTCCAAATATATGGACCGCTGTGGCAGCATTTAAAAGTGTCATGCCATATGCAAGGCTTCCTTCTTCCTCATGTTGCTTTGAAAGCTCTAATGCTCGGTCCACAGCGCTCATTCCATGTTCTTTTTTGCCTATCTCGCTATAAAACTTCATCAGCTCTTTTAAAAATTTAAGCTCCGCTTTCCATTCCCCATATCTGTTCGCTTCTTCGATTTTATGATTTAAAAACTGTTCTGCTTCTTCTAATCTATTTCGTTCGATTAATTCATTGAATTCCTTTAAAATTTTCTGTACTTCCATAAACGCTCCTTTAAAAATAAAATTCGCCTCCTGTTATTATCA
>Cebus_capucinus_imitator_PRJNA485217_SSR105__coassemble_450_pt1 | contig 17426 bp, 13 predicted proteins | sample Cebus_capucinus_imitator_PRJNA485217_SSR105__metabat2_low_PE_004 | metagenome-assembled genome bin Cebus_capucinus_imitator_PRJNA485217_SSR105
AAAATATGAAAATTTTAAAAAGTTATTTTAAGAAATATATGCTAATATTACTATCTATTCTCATATTTCTTGTAATACTATTTTGGGCTGGAGATAAAGAATTTTATGTTAGAAATTCAAAATATAATATTACAAATAAAAATCAAGAAATGAATGTTGGAGATATTACTTCTAATACTATCATTATACAAAGATTTAAAAATCATATTGAAAAAATTGAAAGTATTAGTATTATGGTGTCTAGTTTCAATGCAAATATTATAGGAGATCTAAATGTTGAAATAAAAGATGTACAACAAAACAAAGTAATTGCCAAAGAAACTTTTTCAAATAAGGATATTGAACAAAACGATAGCATTATTATAAATATAAGTAATAGAATGTTGTTAAAAGATAAAATAATAGAATTGCGAATTACATCAAATACAGGAATTCCCGCATCTGCTGCAACTGTATTTTACAGTAAAGAAAGCATTCCTAATTTGGAAAATGGACAGTTATCTATAAATAATGTGATAATCCCAGGTTCTCTTTGTTTTGAAACAAGAGGAATTGATGAAATTTGGATTAGTAACTATTATGTATTTATTATTATTTTTCTATTGATATGTACTAGTATATTCTATTGGATATCAGCAATAAGATATGAAAAATCTAAAAAGGAATTAATTTTTTCATTCCAAAATGTTTTTGACAAATACAAATTTTTAATAAAACAATTAGTCAATAGGGATTTCAAAGTACGTTATAAAAGTTCTGTTCTTGGAATGCTTTGGAGTGTATTAAATCCACTATTGACAGCCTTGATACAATATATTGTTTTTTCGCAGGTTTTTAAAGCAGATATAGAGAATTTTCCTGTATATCTTTTATCCGGAACAATTATATTTAATTTTTTTAATGAAGCGATTAGTTTATCATTGATATCAATTGTAGGAAATGCAAATCTTATTACCAAAGTATATGTTCCTAAATATATTTATCCTATTTCCAAAATATTGTCTTCCGTAATAAATTTTATATTATCATTAATTCCATTAACTATTATTATGATAATTACAGGTGAAAAAATAACAAAAGCATTTTTTCTTTTACCAATATTTTTTCTTAATGTATTATTTTTCACAATGGGTATAGGATTATTTCTATCAACATTAATGGTATTTTTTAGAGATATTCAATTTCTTTGGAGTGTTCTTAGTCTCATGTGGATGTATTTAACTCCGTTATTTTATCCAGCAGATATTCTTCCAAAACAATTTGCTTGGATTCTCAAATATAATCCAATGTATTATTTTATAGATGCAACTAGAACGATTATTATGAATGGAGTATCTCCGGAACCTAAAATGTATTTGCAATGCTTTATTTTCAGTATAACAAGTTTGACTTTAGGAATTCTATTTTTCAAAGGAAAACAAGATAAATTTATTTTTTATATATAATAAGCGGTGAAATTATGAATAATATAATAGTGTTACAAAATGTTGGAATAAAATTTAAATTAGATAAAAATAAAACAAGTTCATTAAAAGAATTTGCAATAAGGAAATTTAAAAATCAATTACAATATAATGAATTTTGGGCATTGAAAGATATAAATATCAATATTAAAAAAGGCGAAATCATTGGAATACTTGGGCGAAATGGTGCTGGTAAAAGTACACTTTTGAAAGTAATTTCAGGAATTATGAAACCTACAGAAGGAAAAATTAATATATTAGGAAATGTAGTTCCAATGTTGGAATTAGGTGCTGGCTTTGATTTTGAACTATCTGGACGAGAAAATATATTTTTGAATGGGGCAATTCTAGGATACTCAGAGGAATTTTTAAATAATCATTATGATAATATTGTAGAATTTTCAGAATTAGAACAATTTATTGATAATCCAATTAAAACTTATTCATCTGGAATGTTAATGCGTTTAGCCTTTTCTATTGCCACTATTGTTAACCCAGATATTTTAATTCTTGATGAAATATTAGCAGTTGGTGATCTGGGCTTTCAAGAAAAAAGTAGAAATAAAATGTTGGAAATGATAAATAGTGGAATCACTGTTCTATTTGTATCCCATATGATTGAACAGATTCAAGAAATGTGTGATAAAGTTATTTGGTTAGAAAATGGAAGAATTAAGGAAATTGGAGAAACAGATAGTATATGTAAAAAATATATTGAACACTATTTAATATAATTTTAAGAAAGGATATCACAATGAATATATTACAAAGAATTTTAATGCCAGATCCTAAAATATGTACAAGAGATGATATGTATTTTCGAATACAAAGTGATGAAAAGGATATAATCTATAATTCCGAACAACAAGAATATCATCTGAATAAAGGAGATTATTTAACAGGAAATACATATTTTAATTGCTTTTCTTCTCCAAAATGGAGTAAATACACCATTATAGATAAGTTAAAAATACATTTGGATTTAGAAGGAAAATTCAGAATCAGCCTTTATAAAAGTTTTATTAGTGATGAAAATATTATTAATAATAAAATAAAAGAAAAATATTTTGACTCAAGTATAAATGAACACTTTAATTTAGAATATGATTTCTCATTAGATCAATTCAATGGAATCTATTATCTAAAAATAGAATCATTAGAAGATAATTCTATTTTTAGAGGTGGTTATTATTATTCCGATCAGGAAGTATTAAATGATATCAAAATTGGTGTTGTTATATGCACATTTAAACGTGAAAAATTTATATATAAAAACTTAGAATTATTTAAACATATTCTAAATAAAGAAAGTTCCATTTTATTTAATAAATTAGAAGTTTTCATTATAGATAATGCTAGAAGTTTAAACATTGAAGATTTTCAAGAAAAATATTTACACTTAATCCCTAATAAAAATTTAGGTGGTGCAGGTGGATTTACCCGTGGTATTATCGAAATCTTAGAAAGTAAATCCAATTTTACTCATATTTTATTAATGGATGATGATGCTCTAGTAGATCTGAGTTCCATTGAAAAAACAATGAATTTTTTAAAATACACTAAAAAAGAATATCAAAATTTATTTATTAGCGGTTCAACATTAAGACTAGATCAACAGAATATTCAGTTGGAATCTGCAGCAGTATGGAATAATAATACATTATTTAATCTTAAGTCTAATTTAAATTTAGAAAAATTAAGAGATATTCTATACAATGAATTAGATGAATCCAAAAGTTATGGTGCTTGGGTATTTAACTGCATACCGATATCAAAAATTTCTGATAAAAATCTTCCACTTCCTCTCTTTGTCAGAGGAGATGATATGGAATTTGGAATAAGAAATTCAGAAGAATTATTAACTATGAATGGGATTTGTGCGTGGCATGCACCATTACATAATAAATACTCTTCATTTATGTTGTATTATACAATAAGAAACCAATTAGTTTTAAATGCTCTCTATGATAAAAATTTTACATGTAATGCAGCTACAACATTATTATTCAGAAATATTATTAGAGAATTATTCTTATACCGGTATGAAAATATAGAATTAATTTTTAAAGCATATGAAGATTTTTTACGTGGAGTTCCATTCTTTATGAAAACAGATGCCGAAACATTGCATAAAGATATTATGAAATATTCTCCAAATTTCATGAGTTTTAGTGAGTTATCAAGAACAGATTTTCCATTTTTATATCACAAACTCAATCAATCATTATCACAATTACATTGGAGAAAAAAAGAAAAAATTATTAGAATACTTCGTATATTTACATTAAATGGTTATTTGTTGCCAATGTCTTTATTTAAAAAAGATAGTAAATACGCAGTGGTGGATCTTTGTCGTGCTAAACCTGTAAATTTCTTTTTAAATAGAACAGTATTACAAGTAGACTTAGAAAATTCTAGAGGCTACATTACACAAATAAATAAAACAGAATTTATAAAAACTTGGAAACGTTTTATAAAATTGTATTTGTATATGAAAAGTGGTGGCTATCAAAAAGCTATATATTCATATAAAAAAAATATTCATAAGATTAGTAATATACAATTCTGGAAAAAATATTTACAGATGAAATAAGGAGAAAAAATATGTTTGATTATATCATTGTTGGAGCCGGATTAACAGGATGTATTTTATCCGAAAGGTTAGCAAATGATAACAAAAAGATTTTAATTATTGAAAAAAATAATCATATAGGTGGAACATGTTATGATTATTATAATGAAGCTGGTATTTTAGTACATAAATATGGCCCACATATTTTTAACACACATGATCAAGAAGTATGGGATTATATAAATAAGTTTACTAAATTTCATATTTATCACCACAGAGTTTTGGGAGTGGTAGAAGGAAAAAAAGTTCCTATTCCTTTCAATTTAGAATCTTTATACCAACTTTTTCCTAAAACATATGCAGAAACTGTTGAGAAAAAGCTATTGAATAAATATCCTATCAATACCAAAGTTCCAATAATGGAATTATTAGTACAAGAGGATGTAGATTTAAAATATTTAGCTAATTATATTTATGAAAATGTATTTTTACATTATACCGAAAAACAGTGGGGAATGACTCCTGATGAAGTTGGAAGTGCTGCAATGGCAAGAATTCCTTTTTATATTTCTAGAGATGATAGATATTTTCAAAATAAATATCAAGGGATTCCTAAAAATGGATATACAGCCATATTTAAAAACATGTTATCAAATAAAAATATTAGTATTATGCTAAATACCAATTATAGAACAATACTAGAACTTAATGAAGAGAAATATAACTTTAAATTATTTGGTAATACTTTTAATGGAAAAGTGATTTTTACTGGCGCAGTAGATGAGTTATTTGGTTATAAATTAGGAAGCTTACCATACCGAACATTGAATTTTGTTTTTGAAACATATAACAAAGAGTTTTATCAAGAAATTTGTACTGTTAATTATCCAAATAATTATGATTTTACACGTATAACAGAATTTAAATACATGACAGGACAAAAATCAGATATGACAACTATTGTTAAAGAATATCCATTACAATATACTCATATGAATTCAAGTTTGGAACCTTATTATCCTATACCTAAACCTGAAAACGAAGACAAATATAAAAAATATTTAGAGCTATCTAAATTATATCCATCATTAATTTTAGCAGGAAGATTAGCTAATTATAAGTACTATACTATGTCTGATACAATAAAAAATGCCTTAAAAATTTATAAGACTGAGTCTATGAAAAAAAGCCTGTAAATAAACTCTTTTATGATAATACTAGAATAAGATCAACTTCTCATCTTGATTTATATATAACAGTTATAAAACTATATATCAAAATCGGGCGGATTTTCCGCCCGATTTTCTATTAGCATATCTCTTCTCCTATACTCTTTCTCACTTGTTCCATTATAACCTTGTGTGCTGTTTTTGTATCTGTTATTTTTTCTAACCCTAATATAACTCCTATGTTTCCAGCCTGTATTAAATCTCCTATAAATACTTCTGTCTGTTTCATTTCTTTTACTGCTTTCACTACAAGCTTCATATAAATTGTTGCTAACCGAGCCTGTGCCTTTTCATCACCTTTTACGGCTTTTTCATATAAGTCTTCTATTTCTTCCTCCTTTGTAGCTGGAATTTCCTCCAAATAAGCCGCATATTTCTCTAAATATTCTCTTTCTATATCGGTCACTTCTTCATCTTCAAATAACACATTTGCTACATACATAGAACTACTCCTTCTAGACTTTAAACTATTTGATCATATAATTTATATAATTTTTCATTTAACTGTCTTATTTCTTCTTCCATTAGTTTAACCTCTTCTCTATCATAGGTCATGATTCCGTTAATTTCTTCCTCAATATCACTTGTCTGTGTATAAATAGCACCACTAAGCCCTTTTTCTAAATTTGGATAAATCTCTTCTTCCCAAAGTTTTTTATAATTTTTTGTCAAATCTTCTTTTGATGAAAAGGACTGATATCCAAACTCTTTTTCACATGCTAAATGCCCATTCATCGCATAGGAATATCCCCCATATTCTGTCAAAGCAACAACCCTATCTTTTTGCGGCTCCACTTCTAATCCTTTTGAATAATTATGGATACTATATATATCCCCACCTTGCTGATCAAACCAACCGCAAGCTTCATTGATAATTCTAGTAGAATCCATACTTCTAATCAATTTAGTTGCCTTTGCCGCATCAAATTGGCCCCAGCCTTCATTAAATGGAATCCATGTCGCAATACATGGATAATTATAGAGCTGCTCTATCATTTCTTTTAAATCTCTATAATACTGTTTTCTTCCCTCAGCATCATCTCTCTTAAATGCTTTATAATACTTATCTTTTACTCCTCTTGCAAACCAATCAAAGGCATTGGTAAGATATGTAACAAATATCATATTATAATCTCCACCACCATTTGGCATATCCTGCCATACGATCATTCCAATTTTATCACAATGATAATAGAAACGTTCTCCTTCTATTTTAATATGTTTTCGAATCGTGTTATAACCTAACTCCTTTAATTTTAAAATATCATATTTTAATGCTTCATCTGTTGGCGGTGTTAAAAGGCTTTCCGGCCAATACCCCTGATCTAATACCCCATTGAAAAAAAATGGTCTGTTATTTAAAAAAAATCTCAATATACCATTTTTATCTTTATCGATAGAAAATTTTCTCATTCCAAAATAAGAATTCACTTCATCTTCCCCATAGAGTACTTTCAAATCGTATAAATATGGTGTATCTGGTGTCCACTCTTTAAACTCTCCTATATCCACTCTGCTATCACTATTTGTATCAACAATAGATTCCACTATAACTTCTTCTTGATCTAAAATGACCACTTTCGCTTTCGTATTTTCTTTCGTTTTCACATTTATCTGTACTGCCTTTTCATCAAACAATGGTGTAATTTTCAATGCCTCTATATAATCTTTTACCACACTCTCTAGCCAAACAGGTTTCCAGATACCACTTTGTGGTGTATAAAACAAAGAAGCATATTCTCCCTTTTTCACTAATTTTTGTTTTCCTCGCATATGTGGTTTTTCTTCCGTCATATCTTTTACACATAATGTAAGAATGTTTTCACCATCTACAAGAAATTCTGTTATATCATAATCAAATGCCAAGTATCCTCCTATATGTTCTCCTAACCACTTCCCATTTAAGAAAACGTTACATTCTTGGTCAACTGCACCAAAATGTAAAATCACTCTCTCCTTAACAAAATACTTTGGAAGAGTAAATACTTTTTTATAGTGAAGATAATCCTTTGGCATAACAATTTTTCCTACTCCAGATAACTCTGTTTCAGGGGAGTATGGTACTATAATAGTTCCATCATATTCTTCAACTATTTCTGTTTGATTAATACAGTATTCCCATTCTCCATTTAAACTAAAATAACTATTTCTAACAAGATTTGGTCTTGGATATTCCAGAAGTGGATTCCATCTATTAATATTTCTTCCCCATTTCGTCATTAATTGAATCATCCTATTATCTCCTATCATTTTTGCCTAATTTTAAGTTTTTGAATACTTCTGACTGTAGGGCAACAGATATTAATACGAGCATTCCCATAATAATTGATTGCCAATGAACAGGCACTCCATTTAAATAGGTGAAAATAGTATTAATCACAAAATAAATAAGAATACCAAAAAATGCACCAGAAAACTTCCCTTCTCCTCCTGATAATTTAACACCACCAATGGCACACATCGCAATTGCATAAGTTTCATAAATATTTCCTGCACTTAAGGTTGCGCTACCACTGCTAGATGCCAAAAGTACTCCTGAAAATGAAGCAATAACACCAGAGCAGATAAATGCCTTCATAGTTATTTTACTAACATTAATTCCCATCATCTTTGCAGCTTCTTTATTCCCTCCAATTGCATATATCCCCATTCCAAACTTTGTATATTTAGCAATATACATACAAAAAAATGTAAGAATAAAGAAAATTGGTATTAAAATTGATATTCCTGCCTTCACTCCCAAAAAACCTTTTAAAAATTTTAAGCTAGCAAATCTCATAATTCCATCAGGAATTGGAACTGAACTATCTGCCATAATTAAAATTATCCCTCTAAGTGCAAATAACATGGCAAGTGATGCAATCCATGAGGAAATTCTCATTTTTGTAACCATAAATCCTATCAGATATCCTGATATAACACCAGTTAAAAGACCCGCAATAATTCCTAATAACATATTAGTCTGTCCTACAGTCCCCATAACAACACCACTGAGTGCATAAACAGCTCCAACAGATAAATCAATTTCTCCCAATAAAATGACAAAAGTCATTCCTAAAGCAAGAAGTCCACCATTTTTTGCTGCTTTTAATAAAATATTAACCATATTTGTTGTTGACAGAAAATTTTGCTCTGCAAAAGCAATACTTGTCACAATCATTAAAAGTAAAAATGCCAAAATTGTACTTTTAGAATAAAAGGAATTATAAATTCTCTTTATCATTTTCATATCAGTCCGCCTCCTATTTTGCTTGTTCTCTTTGAATAAATACAGCAAATACAATGATAATCGCTTTTAACACTTGAGCATACTGATCCGGAATATTATTCATCACACAAGTCAATGTAATCATTTGCATAATCAATGCTCCTATCACTGTTCCAAATACATGTGCTTTCCCACCAGACATATTTGTTCCACCAATAACAACAGCTGCAATGGCGTCCAATTCCGCCAATTGTCCCAAAGAACTACCTGCTGCCACTGCCACTCTGGCTGATTGAAATACTCCTGCAATTGCTGCCAATAAAGAACTAATTCCATATACAATCATAAGAATTTTAACTACATTAATTCCAGTAAGAGAGCTGGATTTTAAACTATCTCCAACTGCTTGAATCTGTCTTCCTAGAATAGTTTTTTCTACCAAAATCCAAATCATTAAAACAGCAACAATAATTAGTACAATTTGTACTGGAATCCTTCCACTAATTTTATAAGATCCCCAAGATGCTAACTTTGCCCCTACTTCTCCCAATTTATTGAAGTAAATATCTCTTCCTTCACAAAGCACTTGAGCAACACCTCGAATAGCCAATTGCATCCCAAGTGTAATAACCATTGCTTGCAATTTTAATTTTCCGATAAGAATTCCATTTATACAGCCTACTAAAATAGAAATAACTATTGCGATACACAGTGCCTGAAAGATCCCAATGCTCACCATATATTTTGCTGTTAAAACACCAGCCATTGCCATTACAGAACCAACTCCAATATCAATTCCACCAGTTGAAATAACAAGTGTCATTCCCATACCACAGAGTATAGTTGGACATATCTGTACAATAATATTATTCAAAGTACCAATATCAAAAAAATTTTTTGTAAATATGGAATTGAATAAAATGAAAAATATAAGCAATGTAATAGCACTATATTTTTGAATCAAATCTAAAATATCTTCTTTTGTCCTAGTCATTTTTCCCATCCTTTCTTTCATTCCCATTTGCAATCAATTCCATAATTTTATCTTGATTGATATCTTCATTGATAACTTCTCCAATAACTTTTCCCTCTCTCATAACAATGACTCTATCGCAGTTCCTTTCAAGCTCCGCAATTTCAGAAGAAATCATAAGAATTGATATACCACTATCAGAAAGTTGCTGAATTAAAACTTCAATCTCTGCCTTTGCTCCAATATCAATTCCACGAGTTGGTTCATCTAAAATCATTAGTTTCGGATTCATACACATCCATCTAGCAAGCAATACTTTCTGTTGATTTCCACCACTTAAGTTACAAATTTGTTGTTCTGGTGTTGGAGTTTTAATCTTCAATTTCTCAATATATGTCTTAGCAATTTCATCTTGTTTTTTACGATCCAAAAATATACCTTTTCTCAATTTAGGCAACAAAGCTAATGTCATATTCTCTTTTACTGATAGATGCGGAACAATTCCTTCCGTTTTTCTATCTTCTGTACAAAATCCCATTCCCTTATTAATTGCATCTACCGGTTTTTTTATATTAGCAACTTCTCCAAACCAAAATATTTCTCCTTTATCTGGTTTTCTAGTTCCAAATAGCACTTGTGCTAATTCACTGCGCCCTGAACCTAAAAGTCCTGAAAGCCCTACAATTTCCCCCTTTTTAATATCAATATTCAACCCATTTAGTCTCATACCTTGCCTAATATTTTTCATCTCTACTACTTTTTCTGCTTTCTCAAATGGATATTCCTTTTTATTTCTCTCTAAAGCAACAGCATTTTTTCCAACCATTAAAGAAACTAACTTCAATTGATCAAGTTCCTCTATCTTATAAGCCCCAATACTCTCCCCATCTTTAAATACAGTAAGCCTATCAACAACCTCAAATATTTCATCTAATTTATGACTAATAAAAATAACACTAATCCCCTTTGATTTTAATTTCCGAATAATTTTAAATAATACGGCAACTTCTTTTTTATCAAGAGAAGAAGTTGGTTCATCCATAATGACCAATTTAGAGTCCAAACTAACGGCTCTTGCAATGGCAACCATCTGTTGAATTGCAGTGGAATAATTACTAAGAGGCTTTGTAACGTCCACTTCAATTCCCAATTCTTTTAAAATCCTTTCTGATTCTATAATCATTTTTTTCCTATCAATAGCGCCAAATTTTGTCCTTGGTTCACGTCCAAGAAATAAGTTCTCATAGACTGTTTGAAATAATACAAGGTTTAATTCTTGATAAATAGTAGATATACCTATATCATTTGCTTCCATCGGTGTTTTACAATCAATCTCTTTTCCATCAAATAAAATCTTTCCTTTATTTCTCTGATAGATTCCTGTCAATACTTTAATCAATGTGGATTTTCCTGCCCCATTTTCTCCCATCAGAGAATGAACCTCGCCTTTATAAACTGTTAGTTCAACTCCTTTTAAAGCACGTACACCTGGAAATGTCTTCTCTAACCCTTTAATCTCTAATAAAACTTCTGACATATAATGACTCCTTCCAATACAATCGAATAAATGAAAAGACCATCGCTAAGAATATCCTTTTACGACAGTCTTTCCTAATGATTCTTTATATTCTTCTATAGCCTTCGAATCAATTAATTAGTTCTTCTAAAATCCCTAATTTCTATTATTCTATATATTCTATTTAGAACCCAACTGACACATCCACATTTTCTTTTGTATAAAGTGTATCTGGATTGACAATCGCTGTCTCTACCTCTTCTCCATTTATTAATTTTGTAATTGTTTCTACAACAATCGGTCCAAAATATGGAGTACAAGTACAAGAAGCTAATTGTTTTCCTGCTTCTACATCTTCAAGCGCTGCTTTCGTACCATCAATTCCCATCGTAAGAATATCTTCTCCTGGAACTAATCCTGCCGCTTCAATAGCATTCTTTGCGCCTTGAATCATATCATCTGTTACTGCAAACACAGCATCTATATCTTTTCCCCCATTATTTGCTTGAATAATGTTTGCCATAACATCTTGTGCTTCATCCATTAACCATTTACCATCTTGCTCTGCAATGATTTTAAAGTTATCATTAAGTCCCTCTACAAATCCTTTTTGCCTATCTGTAGATGTTGAAGATGCATTTCCTCCATTAATGATAACTACATTTCCTCCATCAGGTAATACTTCATTTAAAGCTGCTGCACATTGCTCTCCTTCCCACACAAAATCAGAAGCAATTGCTGTTGTATAATGTTCTCCTGCTTCACCATTAATTGCTCGGTCAACTAGAATAACTGAAATCTCTGCTTCCATAGCCTCCTTTAATACATCTTGAAGTCCATTATCCTCTAATGGGGCAACGACTAAATAATCAACACCTGATGCGACTAAATCGCTGATATCAGCTGCCTGTGTAGCAATATCACCTTGTGCATCTTTTACCACAAATTTTCCTCCTGCTGCTTCCACTGCTTCTTTAATACTATCTGTCTCTGTTGTTCTCCAAGAAGATTTACTATCTGTCTGTGAAAATCCAACTGTTTTTCCATCTAGTATTCCTCCATTCCTCTTTCCCTCACCAGTTCCTGTATTATCACTAGCACCTCCACCACAAGCTACTATTGATAATGCCATTACACCTACTAGTAAAATTGCCAATAACTTCTTCATGTTTTCGCTTCCTCCTTAGATATCTATTATTTATTATATGAATTATGATACTATTTTCCAGAAAAATATACAAGTATTTTATTATATTATTATTTTTTTCATATATTTACTACAAATATATTGCTTTATTTTTGTTCTTATCGTATATTTATTTTATAATTTATGTAATAAATTTTGGTTTTAAATCACTTTTTCAACACCAATCATTAAGAAATTAATTATTATTGTAAGGAAGGAAAGATGCCCGATGTCTAAAAGAGAAAAACATAACATACGAATTAGTAAAAACAGAGATATTACTGTTCATCTTGGAAACCCTGAACAGATAGAACATATCACTAAAATAGGAAAAGCATTATCTTCTCCTATCCGACTTAAAATCTTAGATATCCTAAAAAATACTCCACGTTCTCTGCAAGAGATATCTTCTTTATTAGATATCCCCTTATCATCAACCGCTCTCCATATCAAAACATTAGAAGAAGCGGAACTTATTATCACTGAAAATCAACCTGGCATTCGAGGCTCTATGAGAGTTTGCGTATGCTGCTTTAGTTCTTTTTTCCTCACATTATTTAATGCAGATGTAGATTCTATTGATAAAACAGTATCCTTAGAAATGCCAATTGGCAACTACTCCGACTGCTTGGTATATCCCACTTGTGGAATTGCTGACGAAAATGGTGCTATTGGAGCCTATGATTCCCCCTATACTTTTTATTCCCCAAATCATACAAATGCTCAACTTATATGGTTCTCAAAGGGTTATCTGGAATATAAATTTCCAAATATATCAAATACTCTTCTGACATTACAGGAGATTTCTTTTTGCTTTGAATTATGCTCAGAAGCAGCAGGATTTTTAGAAGACTGGCCATCTGATATTACTATTTTCATTAATGGAATGGAAATTCTTACTTATCTAAGCCCTGGTGATTTCGGTGCAAGACGCGGAAAATTAACACCAGAAATATGGGCAAATGGTTCTACACAATATGGACTTTTAAAGACATTTTCTGTCCGGAAAAATGGATGTTATATTGATGGTCAATTAAAAAATACACAAGTTAAGATCGAGGATTTAAAGTTATCAGAACAACCATTTATTTCATTAAAAATTGAAGTGAAAGAAGATGCAAGACATCTTGGAGGAGTAAACATTTTTGGCGAGAAATTTGGAGATTATCCACAGAGAATTATTATGAATATTACTTATGAATAATCTAAGATTACTATAAAATAAGAGGGTTCACATGATCTATTTCATGAGATACCCTCTTATTCTATACTTAAAAGAATCTTTTAAAGTCCTTATTTATTTTTTGATAAAATAAGAATCGATTCTTCTTTGTGACAACAAAATATTTTAATTTTATAATTAAATTCTAGAAATAATTCATAAAATTATCTTTAACTTTTTTTCTTCATCTTTTTCAACACTTTCCTTACATCAGTCACCTGATACTCCATTCCTTCATATCTAGAAATTCTTTTTACATACACATAATTTCCAAATACTTTCTCTACAATTGCTATTTTATTTACTGCCACTGACAGAAACGGGTTTAGTTTTTTTGTATATAAAATTCCCTTTCCATTTACCTTTCTCATGTATCCTACTAATTTACTTGTTTCTATATAATCTAGATCTTGTGGGTGATAAGTTCCACTTTTTTCCTGTGTTATCAATTGATATAAGAACTCACATAAATTATCAATTGCAATCATACTTCTTTGATTATGCACCATTGGAAATATTGGAGTTTTTAAAGCTAAATGATATAATCTAGTAAAATTTCCTGGGCATTCTTTTCCATAAACCATTGGCGGACGTACAATACATACTTTCATTTTATTTTCATCTTGCTGCCACTGTTCTTCTAATTCTAATAAAGAAATTTCTGCCTTTCTTTTACTTTTTCCATAAGCTGTATTCGGTTCTACTATTGTATTTTCATCAATAATAACACTTCCCTTTTGTTGTCCTGCATCTCCATACACAGCTGCTGTACTCATGTAGATAAATTGTTGTATTCCTGATAATTGTGCCTTCTTTGCTACTTCAATTGCCAATTTATAATTTATTTCATCATATTCATGTTGGTTTTGCTTCGTTTCTTTTTGATGCACTTTTCCAGCAAGAAATAAGACGCTATCATATCCTTTGAAACTCTTCTCTTTCCATTCTCCATTTGAAGCACCAACTGCTTCTATACTAATATCCGAATATTTTTTTGCATATGAACAAAAGTTCTTTCCTATATAACTGTTCTTCCCAATAATTAATACCTTCTTCATATTAAATACCTCTTGTACCACCTTCTTTTACTCCATCATGTTCCAATACACATTGTACTGTTTTCAAGATGCATTTCAGATCAAAAAAGAAGCCCGCTTTTTTCACATACTCTCCATCTAACCTCGCTTTTTCAACAATTGGTAGCTCATCTCTTCCATTAACTTGTGCCCAACCAGTAAGTCCTGGCCGCATATAATTTGCTCCATACTTTTCACGCTCTTCTAATAAATCGGTCTGATTCCAAAGTGCAGGTCTAGGTCCTACAATCGCCATTTGTCCATATAAAATATTAACAAGCTGAGGCAATTCATCTAAACTTGTTTTTCTCAAGAATCTTCCTACTGCTGTGATATATTGTTCTGGATCTTCTAATAAATGCGTTGGAACATCTTTTTGTGTATCTATTTTCATTGTTCTAAATTTCAAAATATAAAATTGATTCCCATTTTTTCCAATTCTCCGCTGCCGAAAAAATACAGGTCCTCTTGATGTGACTTTTACTAATACTGCTAATAAACAAAATAACCATGAAAAACATATTAATGACAATAGCGATAAAATAAAATCTATCACTCGCTTTCCATATTTTAAATACATAAACTCAGCTCCTTTACATATAATCCATATATCATATCTTCCTATTATAAATTTTAAAAATTATTATTTTCTCCCTTTTATGAAAAAAGCTGCTATGACTGATTTTTCTATCACTGCCATAACAGCTTTTCCATTTTTATTACTCTACTTCTTGTTTTGCTTTTTTATTCATAGCAAATCCAATTCCTAATAAAATCCAAAAAATTGGAGCTACTGTAATCGTGGAGTCATTTGTAATTCCACCAATCATATATCCTATGGTAGCTAAGAAAATTCCAACACTAATCTGTGCTGCATATGTATCAAATTGCCCTTTTATACAGAAACGAATAGTTTCTATAAAATATAGAATATATAATGCTAAAAATGCAATTAAGGAAATAACACCTGTTTGGATTCCTATCTGTAAAAACAGATTATGTGGTTTTGTTACAATAGAACCTTTGTAACCATTATTTTCCAATCCAATATAATCATCTTGTGGAAATACTAATGTGTATGTATCAGGTCCAGAACCTTTGATTATATAATTTTTTAGCTTCGGAATCGTTCTTGACCAAATGTATCCTCGTCTTGAGAAAAGACTTTCATTCATCTCCACTGAATCTGGATTGTTGACTTTATCCCATTTTCCATATGGAGTGTAGAAATAATATCCCTCTCTTCCTTCTCCGGCTTCATTTGTAAAATACCAGGTGATTCCACTATCTGTCGTAAACTGTAAAGCATAAGACTCTTCAATTGATACAGGTAAGAGGTGAATACCCGAAAATCTTTCATCTTGAATGGAAACACCAGTTTCATCTTGAACTGTTGTAAGATTTGTTCCACTATCATCTTTTGCAATAATCGCAAAACTTTCTCCATTTCTTATGTAAGAAAGATGTAGTGGATTATTTTGATAATTAATAACTACTTCACTATCCAAAGTATCTACTCTCGAAACAACCAACTGATTTGTATTGCCTTCCGTTACTGTTTTAATTGCATTTTTAATACTATTTGTATATTCATGCCCAATACTTGCATCAAATACTAAAAATACAATACTTAAAATTACAATTCCCAAGAGCGTTGGTTTCCAATATTTCTCAATCAATTTTCTAAAGAAAAGAATTGCAAAAATAACAACAACAGCTAAAGAACCAAATGCAGTTTTTGACTGCGAGCCAACAATACAAATAACCATGCCAACTATTAATACGGTATATATAATTCTCCATTTCAAATCTTTCCCAAATAATAAAAGTGTTCCTAATACCGGAAGTGCTAAAGTAGCATAAATACCTACATAGTTTGGGTTATATAGTGTCAAATAAATTCGATTCGCTCCAAAACTAAAAGTTAATCCATCTCTCGTTTCCTCTGGTGCAATTAACTGTTTTCCTAAATCAGTAGCAAAAAAATCATGTCCTAATACTTGCAACAAGCCCAGAACGCAAAGAACTGCGATGGAAATAATCCATGCCTTCATAAGAAATTTTACGTCATCTTCTGTACTAGCAAACAAATATGCATAATATAGAAAAATCAAATATCCAATTAAAACGGTTACAGGCTCAAATTGTTCCATAATTCCATGCTGACTAATTGTTTTATCTACTGAAAAAATCGTGGAAATAATAACAAATAAACCATATATACCTGCCGGTATCATAAAAATTGGAATTTTTCTATACTCCTGTTCCTCTACTAGTCTCCAACATAAAATAATCAGCATAATGATAGCCATAATTCCTAGCCAAACGCTTTTATAATATAAGAAAAAATCATATACTGATTCTGAATAAGAAAACCAAGAATATTGTTCTAAGTGTGTTGGATATGTCTTTTGACGTACAATAAATGGAATGATTCCCATAACAATCAAAAGAGGATACAATAAAATTCTTGATTTGGATTCTTCTACTTGTGAATCTCTTCTTACATTCGCCATATCTCTCTACTCCTTTTCTAGAATCTCCCTTTATCATACACTAAATTTCAGTCTCTTACAACGTTTTACACCAGAAAATCAAATTCTTTTCTTTCATTTTATTTTTTTCTAAATGTTATATCTTTCTCTCAATATGTTTCTCTATGAATTTGAATTTTTCTTTTTTTATTATTTTTACCAATTATTATGCTTTAGAGTATTATACTTATAAAAATAATACTTAGGAGTATATATCTTATATCTAAAATAATATTGAAAATTATTCTATCTGAACTCCATTTTTTATTCCATACCATTCTAGGTTCAGACTAAATTTTGACTATTCTATGTATCCAAAACATCTAAACATAAAAATCCTCAATCATTTCTATGTATATTTTCCTTTATTATCAACATAAAAGCCCCCATTCTTTTATGCATTTCTACCAATAAAATCTCTCTTCTACAATGATAGGTAATTGTATG
>Cebus_capucinus_imitator_PRJNA485217_SSR105__coassemble_471_pt1 | contig 16658 bp, 14 predicted proteins | sample Cebus_capucinus_imitator_PRJNA485217_SSR105__metabat2_low_PE_004 | metagenome-assembled genome bin Cebus_capucinus_imitator_PRJNA485217_SSR105
ATTTTAACGCAGTTGAGCGCAATTCTTCTTTTGTATCGGTATTATCGTTTCTGCATCCTCGATTTAATAACTCTATTAGAGGAAACTCATAGGCTTTCTTTTGAGATACAAAAGCCTCTTTTTTAACGGTTTGTTCGAAAGGCTTTGAAGGTTTCTCTGAAAGAGAAGGGGCTTTTTGTTTCTCCACTGTTCCTTCTAAGGAAGCATGAACTCTCTGGGCTTTTTTTACAACAAAATCGTCCATTTTTTGCCCTCCAAAGAAATCGTCTTCAAACTCTTCTTCCTCATATTGGCTTTGATTCAACCGTTCTTCCGTTAATTGTAACATTGGATTTTCTTTTTTCTTCGGTTCTTGTTTGTTCTCTAAATTCAATAAAAATTCTTCTTCTGTTGGCAAAGCGTCCATGTCCGAATCCCAGCCCGATTGTTCTGTCTTCTCCACTTTTTTCTCTTCTTTCAAAGGAAGTTCTATTTGCTTTGATGACTCTTTTTCGCTTTCTTTCAAGCTGGTTGGCTCTTTCCTCGTAATCTCTTTCATATCGTCGTTTAAGAAATGAAAGTTTGGCTCTTTTCGCTTTGGTCTTGTTCCTTCCGCTCCTTCTTTACCACCTTCCATCATCTTATTCAGATCAAAATTAATGCCGTCACTGCGATATGTTAATTTTTGGATATTAGGTATCCCTTGTTTTTTGCCTTTTTCTTCTTCCATCAACAATGGCGATTGCTGAGGAAGAACAGAATTTTCTGGAAGAACCATTGTCTTTTTATAAAGCTCTGGATCTTTTACAAGGTTTCTCCGCTCCTCTTCCAACGATAACCGTTCTTCCTCTTTTTTCATCATTAATTTTTGTTTTCTCTGCTCTCTGATTTCTTGTAAATTCCTTTTCGCAGCAACACTGTTTTCTTTTACATTATTGGCTACTAATTCTCCGCTCTCTTTTACAAACGATACAAATGAACGCTCTGTAATCAATACGAGAGAAATTAAAAGAAGCGCTAAAATTGCGACATAGGCACCAAATGCCCCTAAATATTGATAGAGGAAACGGCTGAACATTCCTCCTAAATATCCGCCTCCTACATGATGAGCAGCAGAATACGTATAAGCATCTTTTAATTTTGCAACATCAATTTCAATGATCATCTGCCACAAAGTAGCGATGCATAAAATTGTGAGAAATCCAAGAGCTACCTTTTTTATAGCAAGGCTGCTAAAATCATTGGAAATTAATAATGCCACCGCTATGAACACAAGAATCGGAAGAATGTACTGAATTCCTCCAAACAGCCCAAACATCGTGTTGCTCACCGTTTCTCCAAGTTTCCCACAAAGAGAAAAATTACTGAGCATAAAGAAGATCATAATCGCAACAAACGCCAATAAGAAAATTTCTCCATAAAATTGACTAAAATCTTTTGCTTTCTCTTTATTAGATGAAGGAGGTTTCTTTATCGTATTGGTTGCCTTTGTCGTCTTCGCCGTTTTTTTAGTCCCATTTTTATTGGAAGTCGTTGTTTTTTTCTTTGTTTTCGACGACTGTGGGGTTGTTTTTTTGCTCGCTGTCATTCCAAATACTCCTTTCTGACATAATAATGAAAAACAATGGACAACGTTTTCTCTTTTTATCCATTCTTTTTCTCTCAAATACTTGGGCATAACAATAGCTGTTGTCTTATTGGGTGCAACAGCTTACTAAAAATATTGTACTATTAATATGGAAAGAAGTAAAGGTCATTTTTATTGCTTTTTCAACTCTCTTTTTGTATAATTCTAAATAAGAGAATGAATCCAATTCACACAAACGAATTGGAGGGATTCTTTTTTCAGAAAGAGAGGTTATTGTTATGGTTAAGAAAAAAGTGGTAGTTGCACTTGGGCATAGTGCATTAGGAGTGACCCTTCCAGAACAGATGGCAGCTGTAAAAATTGCTGCAAAATCAATTGCAGATTTAGTCGAAAATGGCTGCCAAGTCATTATTTCACACAGCAATGGACCACAGGTTGGCATGATCCACCGTGCGATGAACGAATTCAGTAAAATTCATGGTGACTTTACAAGCGCTCCTATGTCCGTTTGCTCCGCAATGAGCCAAGGCTATATTGGATACGATTTACAAAATGCTCTTCATGAAGAGTTACTCCATCGTGGTATTTTTAAAACAGTTCTGACTGTTATCACTCAGGTTGCAGTAGATCCTTATGATGAAGCATTCTTTCAACCTACGAAAACAATTGGGCGCATTCTTACAGAAGAGGAAGCAGAACAAGAACAGAAAAAAGGCAACCATGTTGTTCCAGTAGAAGGAGGTTTCCAACGCATTATTGCAGCCCCTGAACCAAAAGAAATTATTGAAATCGATGCCATTAAAACACTTGTCGATGCAGGTCATATTGTCATCGCCTGCGGCGGCGGCGGAATTCCTGTTCTTCGTCAGGATACTCATTTAAAAGGCGCAAGTGCAGTCATTGAAAAAGATTTGGCAGGCGCTGTTCTTGCAGATGCTTTACATGCAGATGAACTTCTTATCTTATCAGGAATCGAACATTTATCATTAGATGCCGGTACCGATCGAGAAGTCGTTCTTAAAAATATTTCCACAAAAGAAGCAGCAGAATATGTATCAACTGGCGCTTTTCCAAAAGAAACAACCGGCGCTAAATTAGCCGCTTCCATTTCCTTTATCGGAGAACATAAAGAACGTCGTGCCATTATTACAGAGCTTACAAAGGCTTTAGATGGGCATAACGGAAAAACCGGAACCATTATTACAATGGAATAGCAGTAAAAAATAGAGGTTTCCCATTCAGCGAATATCCGATACGATATGATGTTCTTTCTTATCTATCGTAAAGCATTTGCTGAATGGAACCCCTCATATAATAAATTGTCTATATTTCACTTTCTTTTTGGTTTTCTTTGATCAGTTCATATAATTTCTTCATAGCATCTTTAATTCCACCAATGGAATCAATTAATCCTTCTTTTACCGCTTCTTTTCCATCGAGCATCGTACCGACATCTTTCACTAATTGCGATGTATCTAACATCAATGTTTCCATTCTCTCTTGGCTCATCTTCGAATGTTTGGATACAAATTCCGTAATGCGATCTTGTATTTTCTCTATGTTTTTATAAGACTGAATGACACCAATAAACATTCCTCCTGAACGCACTGGGTGAATCACCATCGTTGCGCTTGGAACGATAAACGAATATTGTGCGGAAACTGCAAGAGGCACTCCAATGGAATGTCCGCCGCCTAAAACAAGGGAAACCGTTGGTTTGCTTAACGATGCGATCATCTCTGCAATTGCAAGCCCTGCTTCCACATCTCCTCCAACGGTATTTAACAAAACTAAAACGCCATCGATCTCTTCCTTATCTTCGATCATAGCTAATTGTGGCAAAACATGTTCGTATTTTGTTGTTTTTTGGGAAGAACCGGCATTTTCATGGCCTTCAATTTCTCCAATAATATTGAGCAAATGGATTTTATATTTTTGCTTATTTCCATCTAACGTCACCTGTCCAATTTCACTAATCCGCTCTTCTTCTCGCTTTTCTTTCTCCTGTCGATCTTGTTCCGTTTTCTCTTCCTGAACCTCTTGTCTTTCTTCCATATCTCTTATCGTTGTTTCTGTCTCTCTGTCCATAACTTCCTCCAATCATTGTCACTTTTAACCGAAATAATTTCTTCTCTTTTATCATGTACAAATTTATTATTCTTATTCCATTTCCAAAAGACGTTTCCTAGAAGAAATCAAAAAGAGCCATGAAAAACACGTTTTTTGCGTTTCTCATCGCCCTTTTCTTTCCTTATAAGATTCAAGTGTCAAACGATCCTGCTAAAAAACAAATGCACAAGTTTTCGCATTTTTAGGATTGCGTTTCTTAACTTTGTATGATAAAACAAAGTCTTTTTAACTATTTTTCAGTATCCTTCCACAACTGTTTTTGATGGCAATTGCTTACGAATTCCCTTGATCATATTTTCTGATGGCTCAAATAATAATTTCACAAACTTGCCATCTTGTTTTGTGACAACTGCATATACATTGTTTGCCCCCGCTCCAGAAGTACAGTCGATCTCTTTTATTTCCTTTGTTTCCGCATCTTTTACTCTTTGATGATTGACGGGCCCAATAACATCGGCTTGTTTTAAATCCAACGTTAACAATTGTTTTCTCTTTTCTTTTGACATAATCTTTGCCACATCTAAATCCGTCATCGTTAATGCATATTCGTATTCCACGTTGAGACGTCTAAAGAAATAATAATCAAATGCAATAGCTCCTGCTGCAACTAATATCCCTACAAACGGAATAAAAGGCGATGCAATCACAATGACAACTGTCAATATAATTGCCACCACTTTTTTCAACATATCTTTACTATCCGGTTTCTTTTTTACAATCGCTTCACAAAAAATATCACTCATCGTTCCTAATACCTTTCCTATCCTTTATTATCATTGCTATAATTCTTTATAATCCTCTGTATTGGTGGACATTTTCTTTTTGCGCAACCCATGATTTACTAATCTCGATATTATATCATAAATCACGGCAAATGTAGGCACCCCAATAATCATGCCGACAAATCCAAACAGTCCTCCAAATAAAAGAATTGAAAATAGAACCCAAAAACTTGAAACTCCTGTTGAATCCCCAAGAATCTTAGGTCCAAGTATATTTCCATCAAACTGTTGTAACAGCACGATGAAAAATAAAAAATAAACGCACTGGATTGGGCTTTCCATTAAAATAAACAATGCCGATGGAATGGCTCCAATAAACGGTCCAAAAAATGGAATAATATTGGTCACCCCAATAATCACGCTGATTAACATGACATATGGCATATTTAAAAGGCTCATACCAATAAAACAAATAATTCCAATAATTAAATAATCCAATAATTTGCCGCTAATAAATCCACCAAACATTTTATGGATAAAACGAACTTCTTTCAACACGAGCTTTGCGTGTTCTTCTTTCAGGGCACTATAAACGATTTTCTTCCCCTGTGCCACAAAAGTATCTTTGCTATTTAATACATAGATTGCCACAATAATTCCGATAACAATATTTTTTACTAGATTTACAACATTGCTGATGGATAATAAAATTCCTGTTGTAATTCCATTTAAAACTTTTTGAATCGTCGGCATTAAGAAGCTGTTAAACCACTGATTCAAATTATCGGTTATCTCTTCATTGACAATCAGACTTCTTAACTCAGAATTATTATCTACAAGCTCCTGCACCCAAACTAAGAAATATCGATAACTTTCTGGTGCCATTTGAATAATTCTTGTCAAACTGTCGATAATTTGTGGGATTACCATGGCTACCAAGCCTGCTACAATTGCAATTGCCAACACAATTGTAATCGCAATGCCGAATACCTTTCCTAAAAAATAAACCGTCTTTGGATTTTTTATTTTTTTCTCTACCAATGGGATTATTTTTTTTATAAAATAATTGTAGAGCGGAATTGTTAACTAGGCAATCACAACACCGTAAATCACTGGCATTAAAATTTGAATAATCGTCTGAATTCCTTCTTGAATGGCATCAACTTTTTGAATCACAAAATAAAGAAGGATTCCAAAACCAATGATAGCACAGCCTGTTATTCCCATATGGACATATTTCTTTAGTTCCTCTTTGTTCAACCTGTCAACTCCTTTTATTTCCCTTGATGTCATGCTTTATTCGATGGAATAATACATTCTTTGTTATTGTATCATCTCCGAACAAAAGATACAACTCCTCTTTTTATAAAAAGAGCCAAGTTCCGGAGTCAAAAAGCAGCCGCTAAAACCTATCCTTTGATAAATTTTAAACGACTGCTTATAAACGAGTCCCCCTCGTTTCCTCTATTTTTTTCTTTTTCTTATTTTATCCCTCATATCCATTTGGATTATTGGATTGCCATCTCCAAGAATCTTCACACATTTCATCGATGCCTCGTTCTGCAATCCAGCCTAATTCTTCTTTTGCCTTTGTGGCATCGGCATAACACTGTGCAATATCCCCTGCTCTTCTTGGTTTAATGGCATAGCGAATCTCATGACCACAAGCCTTTTCATACGCTTTTACTATTTGGAGAACGGAATATCCATTTCCCGTACCTAAATTATAAATATGAGTTCCGTCGTTGTCTTTTAGCTTTTCAATTGCTTTTACATGACCGATTGCTAAATCCACCACATGAATATAATCTCGCACTCCTGTGCCATCTGGTGTATCATAGTCATCTCCAAATACGCCAAGACATTCTAACTTGCCAACTGCCACTTGCGCTACATAAGGAACTAAATTATTCGGAATTCCTTTTGGATCTTCTCCCATAAGCCCTGATTTATGAGCTCCAATCGGATTAAAGTAACGAAGAATGATAACATTCCACTCCGGATCCGCTGTATGTAAGTCCAATAAGATCTGTTCTAACATCGCCTTTGTGCGTCCATAAGGGTTTGTTACTTCCGCAATTGTGCATAATGGGCATTCCTCTGTAATCGGTACAAATGCTGGATCGCCATAGACAGTTGCAGAAGAGCTAAAGACAATGTTTTTTACTCCATGATGGCGCATCACATCGCAAAGCACTAACGTACCTGTAATATTGTTGTGATAATATTCCAACGGTTTTGCAACGGATTCTCCAACCGCTTTTAATCCTGCAAACTGAATAACTGATTCAATCTTTTGCTCTGTAAAAATCTTCTCAATTGCCTCTCGATCTAACAAATCCGCTTCATAAAAAGTCACTTTTTTCCCTGTGATTTGCTCCACTCGTTCTAATGCCACTTTACTGGAATTATAAAGGTTGTCTACAACAACTACTTCATACCCTGCATTTAATAATTCCACACATGTATGACTACCAATATAGCCCGCACCACCTGCTACTAAAATTGCCATTTGATTTCCCTCCTATTATGTTACAATTTTCCTGCTACCTTCCTAACAACGATACGCTCTTTTCTTCCGAAAAAGAACAAGAAATCAATGATTAGGACGAGATTATTATTTTCTCATCTCTATTATAACACAATTTTTGTTTTTATACATATTTTTTGGTGATATTTTTCATAATCTCCCACTTTTCTTCCATATCAGCTACTAATTGGAATTGTGTGCGACAACGATCTAGGTTATGATTAGGACGATGAATTTTAAAATAAGTATCCCCTTCTAAATAATCCGTTAAAAAGCGAATTCCACATTCCAACGTCATCACTTTTGCTCCCATTGGAAGCATTTCCAATTCAAAATCGGTTAATTTTCCATCACAGCCTTCTATAAAGCCCTTTGTATAAAGTTCAAATAACTCCATGCTGCAAGATACTTTCGATAAATCCACTTCATCTTCTACTGCTGTGCTGGCGCCAAATCGAATGGAATCCCCAAAATCAAAAATGGAAAGTCCTGGCATAACCGTATCCAAATCAATGACACACATCGCTTTTCTCGTTTGATTATCAATCATAATATTATTTAACTTTGTATCGTTGTGGGTAACACGAAGCGGTAATTTTCCAGCTTCTAATAAATCTTGACAAACAGCCGTATCTTCCGCATGGGCTTTTACAAATTCAATTTCTTTTTGAACATCTTTTGCCCTTCCCATTACATCTTGTTCCACCGCATATAAAAACTTCTCATATCGATCTTTTGTATTGTGAAAATTTTTAATTGTTTCATGCAATGTTTCTGCCGGATAAGAAGCCAGTAACTTTTGAAAATGTCCAAATGCCACTGCGCTTTCATAAAAATCTTCTGGTCGTTCCACTAAGTCATAAGTTTTTGCCCCTTCAATAAAAAGATAAACTCTCCAACCAAATCCTTCTTTATCCGTATAATAAGTGTCTCCATCGATTGTAGAAACAACATTTAACGTTTCTCTTTCCGGATCTCCCCCATTTTCTTCAATTTTTTTTCGAAGATAGCGAGTGACTCCAACAATATTTTCCATTAACTCCGCTGTGTTTTTAAAAATATTGCGGTTCATTCTTTGAAGAATAAATCGTTTCTCCCCTTCTTCTCTTAAAACCGTTACGAGGTAAGTGTCATTAATATGACCGCTTCCATAGGAAATGACTTCTTTGATTTCCCCTCCAAAAGGGAACTGTTGTAAGGCTTCTTCTAAATATTTCCTTTGTTCCATTTTATGCTTCCTCCCAAAGATTTTCTGGATAAACGCCGTCTGCCTTTAATTGTTGAATAGCTTTTACAACGATTGCTTTATCTTCTTTATAAGTAACTCCATACCAACGAGCGCTAGAATGTAATACAGTCGCCGTGGCTTTTTCATTTTTAATTAATTTATCTACAACAGTTGGAAGGAAAAACTCGCATTTTAATGGATTGCTTTCCATATTTTTTGCCAAGAAGCGTGGAAATGTATCTTCTAATTCCTTTAAAATGCTCTTTGAAAATCCCCACATATTCATGGAAACCGTGCTTCCCTCCGGAATTTTCACCCATGTTGCACCATCATCTTCTGTATAGGCAGCTCCTTCTTTTCGTTTCTCAATTCTCGTTCTTTCGTTAATGGTCACTAACATATGGTTTTCGTCGATTTCACAAACACCTCTTGCCACGTGTCCATTGTCCGTCAACGTATTTTCCAACTGATACCCGACCATACAATAACGGTATTTTTCATCATCTTGGTTTGTAGAAAGAAACTCATATAACACACGGTACGCATCTTGTCCATAATAATCATCGGCATTGATTACTGCAAACGGTCCATCAATGACATCTTTACAGCTTAAAATAGCATGACCAGTTCCCCATGGTTTCTCTCTTCCCTCTGGCACAGAAAATCCTTCTGGAATCTCATTAAGATCCTGATACACATAATGAACTTTCATTCTCTGTTCCATGCGTTTTCCAATTGCTTCTTTAAAATCTCCTTCATTTTCTTTTTTAATGATGAAAACAACCTCTTCAAATCCCGCTTTCTTCGCATCAAAGATGGAAAAATCCATAATAATATGTCCTTGCTCATCAATTGGATCAATTTGTTTTAGCCCCCCATAGCGGCTTCCCATTCCTGCTGCCATAATTACTAATACTGGTTTTCTCATCGTCTTATCCTCCTATATCTTGATCGATCTTTTTCTTTCTTTTCATTTCGTCTATAATGATACTGGATTTTGTCTGTTCGACTTTCGTATCCTCATTATATTATAATTCAAATACGATTGCTTTGTACATTTATTTCTTAATTTTGTACAATTATTTTTTCTATCCATAGATTCTATAAGGAAATGCTATATATTATAATATTTTCAGTTAATTTATACACTTTTTTTGTTTCTATTATTGATTTTTTTGGAAAATACGTTATAGTATTAATACAAATATGCACAAAAGGGGGGCTATATGATTTCTTATCAAAGTGTATTTCTTCGTCCGGTTCTTAAAATTAAAGAAATTTATACGATTCATTATTTTGAATATATGAATGATTTTCATTATCAAGGGGAATCCCATGACTTTTGGGAGTTTGTCTGCGTGGATAAGGGAGAAGTTGAGGTGACAGCAGACAACCACACTTTTACGTTACAAAAAGGTGATATGATCTTTCATAAACCAAATGAATTTCATAGTTTAAAAGCAAATGGCACAATTGCGCCCAATTTAGTCGTCATTTCATTTGCCTGCCACTCAAAAGCGATGCATTTTTTTGAAGATAGGCGATTGTCCATCAATGATATTGATCGGTCGTTAATCGCTCAAATTATTGCAGAAGCTCGCAACAGCTATTCTTCCCCACTAAACGATCCCTATCTCACGAAACTTGAACCGCTTAGTCAGCCTTTATTCGGCTCAGAACAGCTGATTCAAAACTATTTAGAACAACTTTTAATTTTATTAATTCGGCGCTATACAAAGACAGAGACTTTATCTCAAACTCCTGTTATTCGCAAAAAAAATAATATGGAAATTTATAACCGTATTTTGCTTTATTTAGAGCAAAATATCCATCATCATTTAACGATTGATCAGATTGCAAGGGAGAACTTAATCGGACGCTCTCAACTTCAAAAGCTCTTTCATGAACAAAACGGGTGCGGTATTATTGATTATTTCTCTCAACTAAAAATAGAGGAGGCAAAACAGCTGATTCGATCCCAGCGTTTAAATTTTACACAGATTTCCGATTTATTGGGATATACATCGATTCACTATTTTTCAAGACAATTTAAACAAAAGACAGGAATGACGCCTTCTGAATATGCCTCTTCCATTAAATTGCTTTCTGAACTGCCTGTTTCCAAAGAGAAAGGAGTATTTCCATGACTCAACCAAATATTATTTTAATTATGACCGATCAATTGAGGGGCGACTGCCTTGGATATGCAGGACATTCCGATGTCAAAACTCCGTTTTTAGACACGTTAGCTTCAAGGGGTGTGTCCTTTGATAATGCTTATAGCGCTTGTCCAAGCTGTATTGCCGCAAGAGCTGCTCTCCATACAGGAATGTCGCAGTCTCACCATGGACGCCTCGGCTATCAAGACAATGTTCCTTGGAATTATGAGCATACGATGGCTGGCGAACTTGCAAAAGCTGGCTATTATACGCAATGCGTCGGAAAAATGCACGTTCACCCATTGAGGAGCTTACTAGGCTTTCACAACGTAGAATTGCACGACGGCTATCTTCACAGCTATCGTTATTCCAATGTTCCTTTTTATGAATCTCAAAAAGTTGCAGACGACTACTTTTATTGGTTAAAAAACGAAAAGGGAATTGAAGCTGATGTCACCGACACCGGAATGGAATGTAATTCTTGGGTGGCAAGACCTTGGATTTATGAAGAAAAATACCACCCGACCAATTGGGTCACAAGCAGAAGTATTGACTTTTTAAGGCGAAGAGATCCATCGAAACCATTTTTCTTAATGGCGTCTTACCTTCGCCCTCACCCACCGTTTGACGCCCCTTCCTATTATTTTGATCTGTATAAAGACAAAACATTACAACCTCCATTTGTTGGAACATGGGAAAACTCAAACGAGCTTCTCCGCCATGGTCGGACTTTTGATTCTTCCACAGGCCCTCTCGATCCGGAATTAATTCGTCAAATGCAGATTGGCTATTATGCTTGTATTACTCACCTCGATCACCAAATCGGGCGGCTGATCCAAGCTTTAATTGAATACGGAGTTTATGACAATTCCATTTTTATCTTCACTTCCGATCATGGAGAGGAATTAGGCGATCATCATTTGTTCCGCAAATCTCGCCCTTATGAGGGAAGCAGTCATATCCCACTTTTTATCTCAGCGCCACAATCTTTGTTAAACGGCACGCAAAATCGAGTCTGCCATTCCCTTGTAGAGCTTCGGGATATTATGCCGACAATTTTAGATATTGCAGGCGCCCCAATTCCATCTTCTGTCGATGGAAAGAGCCTTATGCCCCTTGTGCAAAATGAAGCCTCCACCATTCGGGAATGGCTCCACGGCGAGCATATCTTAGGGGAATACTCCAATCATTTTATCGTCACTCCTTCCGATAAATATATATGGTACTCTCAGACAGGAGAAGAACAATATTTTCACTTAAATTTGGATCCTCATGAATTAAATAATGAAATTGAAACAGAAGATTATAAAGAACGGATTGACTATTTAAGATCTTGTCTGATAGAAAGTCTAACCGATCGAGAAGAACAATATGTGAAAAAGAATCGTCTCGTTGTTGGGCAAAAACCACAGACTATTTTATCATTTTTAAACAAACAGATATAAATTAAGTGTCAAAAGGGCATCTCATAAAAATCATTTTGCAATGTTTTTGAGTATGTCCTTTTGACACCTTAATTCTAATAGGGAAATCAAGTTCTATGCAAAATCGCGGCTGTCCAATACAAGTGTAAATGGGCCATCATTTAATAATTCTACTTTCATATCAGCCCCAAAAGAACCGTGCTGCACATTCGCTATTTTCTCTTTGCACTGTGCAATAAAATATTCATATAGTTCCTCTGCAAGTTCTGGGCTTCCTGCCTGAATAAAACTCGGTCTTCTTCCTTTTCTGCAATCGGCATATAACGTAAATTGGGAAATCACTAAAAGCTCTCCTTTTACATCTTGCAAAGATAAATTCGTCTTTCCATTCTCATCTGCAAAAATTCGAAGCCCGACGATCTTATCCACAAACTTTTGAACGTCTTGTTTCGTATCCCCTTCTCCTACGCCAAGCAATACTAAAAGCCCTTGTTTTATTTCACCAATCACTTGTTGTTCTACGGTTACGGAAGCCTTCGTAACCCTTTGAATCACTGTTTTCATCTTCACTGCTCCTATCTCTTATTTGTTCAATTTGTTCGATTTGCTCGTTGCTCATCACATGTTGCTTTTTATAACTGTGCCCAAAGAGACTGTAACCTTTGATCATCTCTCTTTGTACGGTTTCCAACAAGCACAAGGCTTGATTTTTCCACCTGCATATATTGCCTGATATATTGTTTTACTTCTTCTTGTGTCACTTTCAATATTTTTTCCACCAATTCTGCCGTCGTTTCTAATCGGTTTGTCAGCAAAAGGCTTTTTCCATTTTGTGTCATGCGATTTTCGCTAGAATCCAATCCGATTAATAATTCCGCCCGTATTCTCTCTTTTGCACAGCCTAGCTCTTCTTTCGTAATTCCTGTATGATAAAGCTGTTTTAAAATTTTCCCAAGCTCTTTCATTGACGTTTCCACTTTTTGCACATTCATCGCCCCATATATTTGAAACAGCCCAATCTCTTCATAGCAGTTACAAAAAGAATAGACGGAATATACGAGGCTCAAATCTTCCCTTAATGTTTGAAAAATTCTGGAATCATCGCTATCCCCTAAGCACTGATCCAAAATGGTCTGTGCATACTTTTGCCGACTTTGATAGGAACAGCCTTGAAACCCAACAGTCAAATGCGTTTGTTCTGTATCTTTATGTAACGAAGAAAACCTTGGTGTAAAAATCGCCGGCTTTCTCACGAAGTTCTTGCCAATGGGCTTTATCATTCCAAATTTTTCTTCTAATAAAGGCAATGCAAGTTCCGGTTGAAAATGACCGGCAATGGAAATCACCATTCGTTCCGCCGTATAAAAATCTTCCATAAAGGTAACAACATCTTTTCGTTGAAACTTCGATACGACTTCTTTTTTTCCAGAGATTAAATATCCTAAAGCCGAATCGCCCATGCTAATCTCCTGCAAATGTTCAATTGCGAGATCTTCCGGCGAGTCTTGATACATATCAATTTCTTCCAAAATAACGTCTAGCTCTTTTTTCAAATCATTTGGATCGAGCTTAGAGTTGCAGAGCATATCGCCGAGCAGTTCAATGCCCTCCTTAAAATGTTCATCTAAAATCATCGCATAATAGCACGTCTCTTCTTTTGCTGTATAGGCGTTTACATCTCCGCCAATTCGCGCAAAGGAAGTGGCAAGCTCCCTTGCTGTTCTCGTTTCCGTTCCCTTAAAAAGCATATGCTCTACAACATGAGCAATTCCATTATTTTCTTTTGTTTCATAAGCAGAGCCTGCCTTCACATAAATGCCAATGGATACCGAGTGAACGGACTCCATTGGCTCTAATACGACTTTCATTCCATTGGATAACCGATGGACTTGTATCATAAATCAAATTTCCTTTCTCTTTCCTATTTTTATAATTGAAATCCAAGGGGCAATAATTCTTCTAATCGATAACTTTTTATTGCTCGCTCCCCTTCACATAAAATAATTTCAAAAGTATCTTTCTCACAAAATTCTGCCATCACCTGACGGCACACTCCACAAGGAGGACAGATCTTCCAATCCTTTTCGTTCGTTCCTCTCATGGCTCCAACAATGGCAATGGCTTTAAACGCCCGTTCCCCTTCCGAAATCGCTTTAAAAAATGCTGTTCGTTCGGCACAATTGCTCGGAGAATAGGCGCCATTTTCAATATTACAGCCGCGATAGATCTTATTTTCTTCTGTCAACAATGCCGCGCCGACCATAAAGTTTGAATAGGGCGCATACGCTTTTTCCCTCGCCTTTTTGGCTTCCTCTATCAAAGAAAGTTTCATATTCTCATTCATAAAATTGTCTCCTTTCTGCTCCATTGATAAGCTGCTCTATAACAGGAAAGGGATCTACGGCGTAATTTCCACATATCCATAATTATAACTATCGATATTAAATTCTCCTGTTGGATCCGCAGTCCCCTGTAAGGCATAAGTCTTATAGTGGAATCCGAGACTGTCTTGAATCTCTACTGCCAACTGGAATTGTTGCCCTTCTGCAAATGGAATCTCCTGATCCACGTCGCACACATATTCATTTCCTCCAGACGTATTTTCGTCCTGCTCCATCGGGATTTTTAATAGCTCTTCCCCATCTACATAGAGATGGACATTGACACCTCGAATGTAGTTATCTTCTACACCGGTAATCGGATTGCTATCGCTCGGATTATATACGTCAAGATGAACAGTTCCTTTTACTTTCAGTCCATTGTCAACATGGTATTCATAATCGCCATCTAAATAAGCTCCCGTCACTTGAAGCTGCATCTGTGATTCAATATTATATACCCAATCCAAATATTCTTGTACGGTTTTATTATTTTCTTTGATTAAAACTCCTATATGATAGTCTTTATCGTATGGAATCTGAAAAGTGGCTTCATATAAGTTTTCCCCTTTTCTCTCCGCCGGAACGGTAGAATACTTGCCTTCCACCTCTTCATAAGTAACGATTAACCTTGTGCTTTGCTGACTTTCCTTTGGAATCACACGAACCGTCAACCCGATCTTTCCACTTTTTGCGCTTAAATCGCCATAGATAAATTCAAATGAGGAAATAGAACGATTTTGTTCCAATATCGCCTTTTGAAAGCTATCATTTACACTGGCAATTTGATCTTCCAGCGCCGTTTGATTTTTTCCAATTGTCTGATTCATCTTTTTAATCGTTCCTTGCAGCTGCACAATTGAATAGATCATAAGACCATTGACACTCATCAGTAAAAGAATGATGATTCCAATTAAAATCCATCTATATTTCTTTGCCTTCATTCCATTCTTCTCCATTGATCGCTTTTCTTTTTCTAACACAACATTGAAAGAAAAGCTGTTATAGAAAACACTTTCTTTTCCACAACAGCTTTCTTATAAGAAGCCTTATTCTTATGCTTCTACATCTTTTAGGCTTAAGTTAATTCTTCCCATTTTATCAATTTCGATTACTTTTACTCTCACTTCATCGCCGATGTTTACAACATCTTCCACTTTCTCAACGCGTTCTTTGGAAAGTTTTGAAATATGAATCAATCCATCTTTATTTGGTGAGAGCTGAACAAATGCTCCAAATTGCATAATGCGCACCACTTTTCCTTCATAAATCTTTCCTTCTTCAAGTGGTTCTACAATAGAGCGAATAATTTGAATTGCTCGATCAATATTTTCTTGTTCTACGCCACAAACAGCAATTCTTCCATCGTCGTCAATATCAATTTTAACGCCTGTTTCATCAATAATGGCATTGATTGTCTTTCCTTTTTGTCCAATGACTTCACTGATCTTTTCTGGATCGATTGTAAGCTGTGAAATTTTTGGTGCATATTCTCCTACATGATCTCTCGCTTTATCAATGACTGGCGCCATAATTTCATCTAAAATATAAAGTCTTGCTTCTCTTGTTCTAGCAATCGCTTCTTCAATAATTGATTTTGTCAATCCATGAATTTTAATATCCATCTGAATGGCAGTAATTCCTTTATGAGTACCTGCTACTTTAAAGTCCATATCCCCAAAGAAATCTTCCAATCCTTGAATATCAGTTAATACAATGTAATCATCGTCGGTATCCCCAGTTACAAGACCGCAAGAAATACCGGCAACCGCAGCTTTAATTGGAACACCTGCTGCCATTAAAGATAAGCTAGATGCACAAACGCTTGCCTGTGAAGTGGAACCATTGGATTCCATCGTTTCTGATACGGTACGAATTGCATATGGGAATTCTTCTTCTGATGGAAGAACTGGCACTAATGCGCGCTCTGCCAACGCACCATGTCCGATTTCACGACGTCCTGGTCCTCTTGATGGTTTTGTTTCTCCAACAGAGTAAGAAGGGAAATTATAGTGGTGCATATAGCGTTTTGATGTTTCATTGACATCAAGTCCATCTAATCTCTGCGCTTCTGATAAAGGTCCTAATGTGCAGACATTTAAAATCTGTGTCTGACCTCTTTTAAACATACCAGAGCCGTGAACTCTAGGAAGCACATCAATTTCTGCTTCTAAATGACGGATTTCATTAATCGCACGTCCATCTGGTCTCTTCTTATCTTTTAAGATCATTTTTCGAACTGTTTTTTTCTGATATTGGTAGAGAGCTTCTCCAACCATAGGAAGCCATTCTTCATTTTCTGCAAACGCTTCTTCTAATCGTTCTCTGATCACACGAATATTTTCTTCTCGTTGTTGTTTTTCATCAGTAAAAACAGCTTCTTCCATCTCAACTGGAGGCACCATTTCCTTGATCGCTTCAAATAATTCTTCTGGCACCGCACAGCTTGTATATTCATGTTTTGGCTTTCCACATTCTGCAACAATTGTATCAATAAAAGCGATAACTTCTTGGTTCACT
>Cebus_capucinus_imitator_PRJNA485217_SSR105__coassemble_472_pt1 | contig 16652 bp, 14 predicted proteins | sample Cebus_capucinus_imitator_PRJNA485217_SSR105__metabat2_low_PE_004 | metagenome-assembled genome bin Cebus_capucinus_imitator_PRJNA485217_SSR105
AATTGGAAGAACTTTAATTCCATGTAAATATTTTGCTAACTTACGGATTTCATCTGCTACCTGAATGGCAAGCTCTCTTGTTGGACAAAGAACAATCGCCTGTAATGTCTTGCTCTTTGGATTGATATTTTGAAGAATTGGAATACCAAAAGCAGCTGTCTTCCCTGTTCCTGTCTGTGCCTGACCTACGATGTCTTTTCCTTCTAATACAACAGGAATTGCTTTTGCTTGAATTGGAGTTGCCTCCTCAAATCCCATATCGGTAATTGCTCGTAAAATTTCTTCCTGAATCTCTAATTGTTCAAATTTAATTGTTTCCATCTAATTTCCTTCCTATCTATAAAAATGCATCATGTTTGAACGCATAGGAGAATCTCGCTTATCCTACCCTTCTACCTCTATCACGATTTGATGCAAAATTCTCCTTCGTATATCTATGCTACGCTGAGAAACGCCCATACAAACAAAGAAAAAAGCTCCTAGATCTGAATGTCTAAGAGCTTGCCGTTTCTCTTCCCATAGGAGAAAATCATATCATACTTGTTTCTACTATGTCAATCTATTTATTTTTAACAAAGTGGAAATTCCGCTCGAAGTTGCTCTACAAGCCGTTTTTCAATGTCAACAAATTGCAATTCTTCTCTCGTCGATTCTCGATTGATAATCCTTCCATAAGGATCCACCGCCAAGGAATGTCCATTATATAAAATGCCATTTCCATTCCCAACTCGATTCACTCCAATTACATAACATTGATTTTCTATGGCTCTTGCTTGCAACAAAGTGCGCCACTGTTCAATGCGTTCCGCTGGCCAATTTGCAATTACAACTGCGACATGGGCATTTTTACATTCCCCTAAGAAAAGCTCTGGAAACCGTAAGTCAAAACAAATATAAGTGCTAAAAATCGTATCTTCTAACTGCACCATTCCTGCCCTTGAACCTTGCGCATAAAACCGCTGTTCTCCTGCCGGAACAAAGCTCCTTCTCTTTGTATAAGAAAGCAGTTGTCTTCCTTCGTCTACCATGGCACACTTATTGCGCACCAATTCGCCGTCCCATTCTGCATAACCAAAGATAATCGCAATATGATATTTTCTTGACATTTTCTTAAAAAACAACATGCTAGGAGAATAACTTCCTGCCTCTGCGACTTCTTCCACATTCATGGAAAACCCTGTCAATGTCATTTCAGGAAACACAATGCAATCCGCCTGTCTTCTTGCCGCATTTAAAATCATCTCTTCACAGAGCAGTTGATTCTCTTCCTTATCTTCCCATTGGATATCCAATTGTGCAATTGCAATCCTCATTTTTCTTCCTCCATTCCTGCTAAAGACTATCAACTTGACTTATTATACCTCATCTTTTCCCTTTTTTAAATAAAGAATCCCTTACATTTTTCGAAACGGTCGCTCCGAAACAAATAATTTGATATTCAAATTTTTTTCAAAAACCCCTTGCAATCTTTTTACAACAGTGTTAGTATTAGTAATCATAACAAGTAGTTTTAAAAACTACATTATAAAGTTATTGTTATTAACACGAACTTATCAACTCTGGTATAAAAGAAACAGAACAAACATAACTTTTTTGTAGCATCGTACCATAAAGGAGGTTTTATTTATGCAAACCACAACGACTTCACAATCAACTCATCTATCCCTTTTCCATTTCATTAAGGATCCGGGAAGCGCCATCACCCATTTCATCGGAATGCTATTGGCAATTGTTGCAATGCCACCATTGCTTATCAAAGCAGCGTCTGGACCTTATGAAAACCATATTTTTGCATTTACCATTTTTATTGTGAGCATGATCTTACTTTATGCCGCAAGCACAACTTATCATACTTTTCAACTGTCTACGGACTTTCGAAACAATCTATTGAGAAAGCTCGATCATTCTATGATCTTTATTATGATTGCAGGTTCTTATACGCCTATCTGCATGATTGTTTTAGAAGAACCTGTTGGTAAGATGCTTCTTTTCCTCGTATGGGGCATCGCTCTTTTTGGGATTTTATTAAAACTTTGCTGGATCACTTCTCCAAAATGGCTCTCCTCTGTGATTTATATTCTCATGGGCTGGACTTGTATTTTAGCATTGAAACCAATTTATTATAGCTTATCATCTTTCCAATTTGCTTGGCTATTGGCTGGTGGCATTATCTATACAATCGGCGGCATTATTTATGCGTTAAAACTCCCTATTTTCAATAGTCGCCATAAAAATTTTGGAAGCCACGAAATCTTCCACCTTTTTGTTATGGGAGGCAGCATTTGTCACTTTATTGTTATGTATAGTTTGGCATAAAAAAAGAAAAAGAAACGAAAACTCTCCGTTTCTTTTTCTTTTTTTGCCGAAAGGCAAACTTCATTCTTGTGCCAATGAAGCAAACACTCTTACGCATTGTTTATCGCAATGTGATTTTGAAAATCTTTAATTAAATCCAGCTTTTGTTTTCTCGTCAACTGCTTGATTTGATACTCCCATCGCATCGCCTGCTGTTTTGTCCTATGCTCCTTATAATATACTAATTGAATGGGCAGCCTTGCCCTTGTGTACTTCGCTCCTTTTCCACAATTATGAGCTTGAATCCGCTTTTCTAAATCATTTGTCCAACCAGTATATAATGTCTTATCTTTACATTCTACAATATATGTATAATTCACTTCTTCTTGCCCCTTTACTTCCTTTTCACTTTGTTTATAAACGATCTTTCTCTTTTTTTCTTATATTTATTATAAGAAATTTTCCAAAGACCGTCTATAAACTTTTATCCTCATCTATAAAAAGCACCCGATCAAACAAGTATTTTATTCAAAGGTTGTAAAGTTGCCTGTGTATGCTCTAAAACTCGGTTGCGAATTTTTCATCTACTACAATAGTATATGTGTTTCTTTTGATTTGGTGCGCAGTCAACGATAAAAAGCAGAAATCGATTGTCTGTCTCTTTCTGCTCTTTTTCTCACGAAAATTCCACACTGATTATTGTAAATATTTCATAGGATCCACTGATTTCTTATCTTTCTTCATCTCAAAGTATAAGTGATTTCCTTCCAATGTAAAGAATTCCGTTGATGGCGCAATTTTTCCTATAATTGCATCAGAATCCAAAACATCTCCTTTTTTCCATGAAAGTTCTTGCAACTGTCCGTACAAAACAGTATATCCATTTCCAATATCCAGTGTAATCGTGTTGCCGTATTTGGAAGACTTATCAATATCAATCACTTTTCCCTCTGCAATATTTTTCACTTCTGCCCCTTCCGCTGCCTGAATCATCATTCCCGGATTGCATTGGTATTGATCGAGGGTTTTAAAATAAATCGTAGAATCCATGCTATATGGAAGCACTACATTGCCCGATAGTGGCCACCTTAACTTTGTCACCCCATCATAGACAGCGTTTTTTTGTTCGGAAACGACTTGCTTTGGCTCCACTTCTTTTTTTGTTTCCTCCGCTAAAACCGCACTCTCTCCAGCGACTTTTATTTCTTCCGTGCTTGCCTCCACTTTGGGAAGCTCTTGTTCTGTTGATTCCGTTATCGTTGGCTTTTTATGTTCTTCCGTCACATTTTTGCTATCTGCCAATTCGATTTTCTCCACATTGCTTGCATTACTGTGATTCCTCACTTGATCAATTGTTACAAAAGAGCCTAACGCTAAGATTCCAACCACTGTGATCAAGGCGTAGAAACTTTGTTTTTGCGTCAGCGTTTTTTTAGATTTCTTCATTCTCATCACCTCTGGTAATAGCATTTCCCGAATCGGTGATTTTATTCAATACAATTTCATTATAATAATATTTTAAAATTTCCTCATAACTTGCCCCTTCTTTTGCCATTTCATTGGCGCCATATTGGCTAACACCTAATCCCCTGCCTTTGCCTAGGGCAACCATTCGAAGCCTGCCTTCATAATCTTCCAAATAAAAGTTCGTAGAAGAAAGGGAAAACCATTCTGCCCACTGCTCTCCAGTCACCGTCTGTTTTCCGATCGATAATTTCTGCACATAGCCAAGCTGCGTTTTCTTTTTTATCGCCAATTGCTTGCTCAGCGTTTCCTCGTCTGCTTGAATTTTATGTGCCGTTAAAATCTCTTTTGCTTCCTCATAAGAAAACTCTTTCATATTCATATAATCTTTGGATTCCACATCTTTTCTGCTCTCTACGGATTGTAAATATGTAATCTCTTTTCCTAATAATTCTTTGGCGCTCACCGTCGTTCCAATGCTCACCGGGTGATAATAGGCTTCGATATACTCTCCATCATAGGTCATATAGATGCCTGCTGTATCCGCAGCCGCTTTTTGCAATCTCCCATAATAATTTTCCCAGTTTTTTTCTCCCCATTTTTCTCTCATTTCCTCTTTCGATAAATAGAGAAATGGCAAATCGTTGCTGTTCACTGTTCGCTCTTTCTCCATCTCATTTAAAATATTCGTCCTCTGTATAATGGCTTGTCCCTTTAATGCTTCCATCTCATAGTCCGCTGGAATCTGAGATGCCATCGTTCCTATTATATAGTCCTCTAAATCGATCTCTTCCATCTGCTCTCCCTCACCAATCTGGATCGCAATTCCTGATGAAAAATCTTCTAAACTTTCCCCAGTTCCTAATACCCCTGTCATAATCATTGTAAGCCCATAAGGTATCAACAGAGCAACGCTTATATAAAATAATAATTTATTCATTAAAAGACGCAAAAAATCCCTCCTATCATACTGCATATTGCTTTCGTTATTATATGATAGGAAAGGATTTTTTATGATTAAGAAAGTTTTACTTCCACTTTTTTAAGATTCCAAATTTCTTTTGCATATTGTTCGATAGTGCGATCTGATGTGAATTTTCCGGAGCAAGCCGTATTTAACATCGCCATTTTCGCCCAATCTTTTTCTTTCCGATAAGCCTCGTCCACTTGTTTTTGTGCATTTGCATAGGCTTCAAAATCTTTTAAAATAAAATATTGATCTTTTTGTAATAAAGAATCGTAAAGAGGGCGGAAACGTTCTGGATCGTCGCTTGAATACGTTCCATTAATAAGCTGCATCAACACTTCACGGACATTTTGATCCATATTATAAATATCCCATGGGTTATATCCGCCATTTTTCTCATAATTCATCACTTCTTCTGCACTCATGCCGAAGATAAAGGCATTTTCTTCTCCCACTTCTTCTACGATCTCCACATTGGCACCGTCCATCGTACCAATTGTCAGCGCTCCGTTCAACATAAATTTCATGTTGCCGGTACCTGATGCTTCTTTGGACGCTGTTGAAATCTGTTCGGATAGATCCGCTGCCGCAAAAATAAGCTCTGCATTGGATACCCGATAATTTTCAATAAATACAACTTTAATCTTGCCTTTGATGGACTCATCGTTGTTAATGACATCTGCTACTGAATTAATTAATTTAATAATTAATTTGGCTGTATAATAGCCAGCGGAGGCTTTCGCTCCATAGATAAAAGTTCTTGGCACAATGTCCATATCCGGGTGGCGTTTCATCTGATTGTATAAATACATCACATGTAAAATGCTAAGGAGCTGGCGTTTGTATTCATGAAGACGTTTTACTTGACAATCAAAGATCGATCTTGGATTCACTTCAATTCCATTATGCTCTTTAATGTAGTTGGCAAGACGGATCTTATTCTGATATTTAATATTCATAAACTCCCACCGGCATTTCTCATCATCGACATATACTTTTAATTTTGCAATATGTGGAAGATCAGTAATCCATTCGTCCCCAATTTTGCTCGTCACCCAATCGGCAAGCAATGGATTTCCATGGAGCAAAAATCTTCTCTGTGTAATCCCGTTTGTCTTATTGTTAAACTGTGTTGGATTCATCTCATAAAAATCTTTTAATTCTCGTTTTTTCAAGATCTCCGTATGAAGCTGTGCTACACCGTTTACAGAATAACTGCCTGCAATGGCAAGGTGTGCCATCTTCACCTGTCCATCATAAATAATTGCCATATTTGCAATCTTCTCCGGCTGATTTGGATACATCTCTTTAATTTTCTCCACAAAGCGACGGTTAATTTCTTCTACGATTTGATAAATACGAGGCAATAATCTTGAGAATAATTCAATTGGCCATTTTTCAAGAGCTTCTGCCATAATCGTATGGTTTGTATAGGCACAAGTTTTGCAAGTGATCTCCCATGCCTCTTCCCATGGAAGGTATTCTTCGTCCACTAAAATACGCATTAATTCTGCAACAGTAACCGTTGGGTGTGTATCGTTTAATTGGAACGTGATCTTTTCATATAATTTATGAATATCATTTCCCATCTCTTTAAACTTTTGAATCGCTCTTTGTACAGAGGCGGAAATAAAGAAATATTGCTGTTTTAAACGGAGTTCTTTTCCTGCATAATGGTTATCATTTGGATATAAAACTTCAACCAATGTTTTTGCAAGATTTTGTTGTTCTACCGCTTTTTGATATTCCCCTTTGTCAAAAGAACTTAAATTAAAAGTCTGATCCGCTTCTGCGTCCCAGATTCTAAGGGTATTCACAACGTTATTGCCGTATCCAACAATCGGAAGATCATAAGGCACTGCTACGACAGACTGATACCCCTCTTGAATAAACTGATCTCTTCCATCGATATGTTTTACCGTCACATATCCGCCAAATTTTACGACTTGCTTATATTCCGCACGGCGAATCTCAAACGGATTGCCATCTTTTAACCAATCATCTGGCTTTTCCACTTGATAGCCATCTTCAATCGCTTGCGCAAACATTCCATAGCGATAGCGGATTCCGCACCCATATGCCGGATAGTTTAAAGTCGCTAAAGAATCTAAGAAACAGGCAGCAAGGCGTCCAAGACCGCCATTTCCAAGAGCTGCATCTGGTTCTTGATCTTCGATAACATTTAAGTCAAATCCCATCTCTTTTAGAGCTTCTTTGATCTCATTATAATAAGTTAAATTGATCATATTATTGCCTAAAGCGCGCCCCATTAAAAACTCCATAGATAAATAATAGACAACCTTTGGATTTTGTTTTTCATATTCTTTATGGGTTGCGATCCAGCGATCGATAATATCATCTTTTACCGCATAAGCAACTGCCTGATACACCTGAGCAGGAGTCGCTTCTTCTAGATTTCTTCTATATAAAACTTTTACTTGTTCTTTGACTTCTTTTTTAAATGCTTCTTTGTTAAAAATTATATTTTTCATTCCAAAATCTCCTTACTCTAATTTTTTGAGAACCCCATTTTATTATTTACTCTCTCTCACCTTCACCATTTTATTGTAACACTTTTTTAGTTTTTATTCCACTCTTGCATCTTTATTTAACAAATATTTTTCTATTTTCTCATTATTTCTACACGTTTTTTGCCCATAAAAAGAGGCAAGAAAGTCCATTCCCTTCTTGCCTCTTTTCTATCATGTCCTATTTTTTATAATTTTTCAACGCCAAGTTTTACATCTTCTCCATTGATGTTCCACTCTTTTTCATATCCTTTTGTTTCACCGCATACAATAGATTCTGCTAATACATCGCCCTTGATTGTATCTTCATTTTTCTGAATTAATGCGATTAACTTGTCATTGTTTGCAATGGATACCGTAATGTGATCCATCACTTCAAATCCAGCTTCTTTTCTCATTGTCTGGATTTTACTGATGATTTCTCTTACAAATCCTTCTTCTAATAACTCTTCTGTTAAGTTTGTATCGAGAACAACGGTAATTCCATTGTCACTTTCTGATACATAACCTTCCTTTTGCGTCATTTCTGTCAGAACGTCTTCTTTTGTAAGTTCCACTGGATTTCCATCGATATCAAGTTTTAAAACTCCAGCTGTATCCAATTCATTCATCGCTTGATTGCCATCGATTTCTGCCAACGCTGTACGAATTCCATTTAATAATTTTCCATATTTTGGTCCCACTGTTCTCATCTGTGGTTTGAAGTTATAAGTAGTAAAAGCAGATACATCTTGTGTAAATTCTGCATCTTTTACGTTTAATTCTTCCTCGATAATATTTTTAAAGAAATCTGGAAGTTCTAAGTCCGCTTTTACAAACATTTTTCCAATTGGCTGACGGTTTTTGATATTGGCACTGTTACGAGCCGCACGTCCAAGAACAACGACTTTTAACACGAGATCCATATCTTTTTCCAGTTCTTCATCGATCCACGCTTCGTTTACTGTTGGGAAGTCGCAAAGGTGAATACTTTCTTTTGCTGTGGCATCTAAGTTGCGAACGAGGTTTTGATAAATATCTTCTGTCATAAATGGAATCATTGGAGCCGCTGTTTTAATAATCGTTGTAAGGGCTGTATAAAGAGTCATATAAGCATTGATCTTATCCTGTTCCATTCCTTTTGCCCAGAATCTCTCACGGCTTCTTCTTACATACCAGTTACTCATATCATCAACAAATTCCTGCATCGCTCTTGCGGCTTCTGGAATTTTATAACTTCCTAAGTTTTCATCGACCGCTTTGACACAGCTATTTAATTTGGATAATAACCATTTATCCATTACTGGTAATTGTTCATAGTCCAATGTGTAATTCATTGGATTAAACTGATCGATTTCCGCATATAACACATAGAATGCATAAGTGTTCCAAAGAGTTCCCATGAACTTACGCTGCCCTTCCGTTACGGCTTTTCCATGGAAACGGTTTGGAAGCCATGGTGCGCTGTTAATATAGAAGTACCAGCGGATCGCATCTGCTCCATAGGATTCTAATGCATCAAATGGATCAACCGCATTTCCTTTTGACTTACTCATTTTTTGTCCATTTTCATCTTGCACATGACCGAGTACAATAACATTTTTGTATGGCGCTTTGTTAAAGATTAATGTAGAAATGGCAAGTAAAGAATAGAACCAACCACGAGTTTGGTCAACCGCTTCTGAAATAAAGTCTGCTGGAAAATGAGATTCGAACACTTCTTTATTTTCAAACGGATAGTGCCATTGTGCAAAAGGCATGGAGCCGGAGTCAAACCAACAGTCAATTACTTCCGGCACACGGTGCATTTCTTTTCCACAGTGCGGACATTTAATCGTTACTGCATCAATATATGGGCGGTGTAATTCAATATCATCTGGACAGTTATCAGACATGCTCTTCAATTCTTCAATGGAACCGATGGCGTGTTGATGTCCACATTCACATTCCCAAATATTTAATGGAGTTCCCCAGTAACGGTTACGGCTAATTCCCCAGTCTTGTACATTTTCAAGCCAATCGCCAAAACGACCTTTTCCAATGCTCTCCGGAATCCAGTTAATCGTATTGTTGTTGCGGATTAAGTCCTCTTTCACTTCTGTCATCTTGATAAACCAAGATTCTCTTGCATAGTAAATAAGAGGAGTGTCGCATCTCCAACAGTGAGGATAGCTATGCTCGAAGTTAAGCGCTGCATATAAAAGTCCGCGTTCTTTTAAATCTTTTAATACAAATGGATCGGCTTTTTTACAAAATGTTCCAGCCCAAGGAGTTTCTTTTGTCATCTCTCCTTTTCCATCGACTAATTGAAGGAATGGTAAATTGTATTTTCTTCCTACACGGTTATCGTCTTCACCAAACGCTGGTGCAGTATGAACAACACCTGTACCATCAGTCAATGTTACATAGTCATCACATACAACAAAGTACGCTTTTTTATCCAATTGTTTAAAAGAGAATAATGGTTCATATTCTTTGTATTCTAAATCTTTTCCGACAAATTTCTCTACTACTTCATAGCCTTCTGGAAGCACGGAAGAGAGAAGAGCTTCTGCCATGTAATAAGTTTCTCCTTCTGATACTACTTTTACATAAGTTTCCACCGGATTCACACAAAGCGCTACGTTTGATGGAAGTGTCCAAGGAGTTGTTGTCCATGCTAAAATATAAGCATCTTCTCCTACGACTTTAAATTTTGCGATGGCAGATTTTTCTTTGACATCTTTGTATCCTTGTGCTACTTCGTGAGAAGAAAGTGGTGTTCCACAGCGAGGGCAGTAAGGAACGATTTTGTGTCCTTTGTATAATAATTTCTTCTCCCAGATCTGTTTTAACGCCCACCATTCAGACTCGATAAAGTCATTTTCATAAGTAACATATGGGTGCTCCATATCCGCCCAGAATCCAACTGTTCCTGAGAAATCTTCCCACATTCCTTTGTATTTCCAAACAGATTCTTTACATTTTTGAATAAATGGTTCTAATCCATATTCCTCGATCTGTTCTTTTCCATCAAGTCCAAGTAACTTCTCCACTTCTAATTCCACTGGAAGCCCATGGGTATCCCAACCGGCTTTACGGTCGATTTTATGCCCTTTCATCGTCTGGTATCTTGGAATCATATCTTTAATAACACGAGTTAAAACGTGTCCAATATGAGGTTTTCCATTGGCTGTTGGAGGTCCATCAAAAAATGTGTAAGGTTCTCCTTCTGCTCTTTCATCAATACTTTTTTGGAAAATATGATTTTCTTCCCAGAATTTTTCGATATTTTTTTCTCTCTCAACAAAATTGAGGTTCGTTGATACTTTATCGTACATCTGACATTCTCCTTCTTGTTTCTTTTTTATTTTTATTGAAATATAAGAAAACCCCCGCCCTGAAAACAGGACGAGGGTATAAAATACTCGTTCAACCACCTATTTACATACTAACATATGCTTTCCGTTAACGGCGGAATCACCGATCACATCTACTAAGTTCTCTCTTGCTTTTATTGAAAAAAACGGTTCAATGGACAACTCCAGAGTGATTTTCAAAAAAGAATACTAAACACTGGCTCTCACCGTCCCAGCTCGCTTTTGTCGTTTTTGCTTTTCCTACTCTCTCTATCAACGTTTTTGACTATGGTATATAAATGTTTTATTATCTTTTTTAGTTTAGTATAAAAAATGAATCTTGTCAACCAGTGGAATTTTTCTTTTACTTCCAAAACTGTTTTGCTCGTTCTTTTATCGTGTCCACTGTAACCCGATCATATCCTTCCCACTCTCTTGGGAATAGCTGCTGATAGTTTGTTTGTAAAAACCGATCATCTAATAATAAAATAATTCCTCGATCGGTCGTCGTTCGAATTACTCGTCCTGCAGATTGCAGCACTTTATTCATAGCGGGATAGCGATAGGCGTAGTCAAAGCCATTGAGTCCTTTTTGTTCATAATGGAATTTCAAAAGCTCTCTCTCCTGACAGACTTTTGGAATTCCAGTTCCAATTATCATCGCTCCAATTAGCTTTTCCCCTACTAAGTCAATTCCTTCTGAAAAACTCCCTCCCATCACGCAGAATCCAAGAAGTGATTTTTTCTCTTCTATTGAAAACTGTTCTAAAAACTGTTCTTTCTCAAGTTCTGTCATTTCCGGCTGCTGCATAATGATTCTTGTCTTATAAAACAGCCCTCTCTCCATGGCGATTTCATATACCTCTTCCATGTACTGGTAGGAAGGAAAGAAGATCATGTAGTTTCCTTTTTTGCTATCAATAACTTGATCCAAGTACCATACAATTTTCTCATATTCCCCATAATTTCTTCTCGTATAACGGCTGGACACATCATATCCAATAGCTAACAAACGATTTTTTTGCTCGAATGGAGAAGGGATATAAACTGCATAGTCTTCTTGTTCATTGGATAACATTTCCCGATAATATTGGATTGGAAGCATCGTTGCAGAAAAGAAAATCGTGCTTACCGCCATATCCAAATAATTTTTCAGTTGGTTCGCTGGCGTTATACAAAAGAGTTTTACAAAAAACTGTCCATGTTCATCATGCCCTGTGTAAATCTCATAAGAATCGTCCACATATTCATACATATTTAAAAAATGACGAACAGAAAAATAACAATCCAAAGCCAGTTCTTTTTTCTCCTGCTCCTCTTCCTCCTCTAATACGACTTCCAACTCCCCATATACTCGTAACAGATTTTCATAAAAAGAACCGAGTGTCTGTAAAATTCCATAGCCTGTCCATACATCTTCCCACTGATCCATTGTATTGCGACAGCCATTGATAGATTTTCCTAATTTTTTATACGTTTTTCCAAGCTCTTTTCTCACTTTCATCAGTTGTTCTCGAACTAAAACAGCGCTATACATCGTTCTTGCCCTCTCCACAAGATTATGCGCCTCATCGATTAAGAACAGATATTTTCCCTTTTGATTTTCTCCAAAAAACCTCCGCAAATAGACGTTTGGATCGAAGACATAATTATAATCAGCGATGACGACATCTGTAAAACTGCTCGCATCTAAGCTCAGCTCAAAGGGGCATACTTGATACTTATTCGCCCATTGTAACAATCGTTCTCGATCGAGCTGTTGCTCCTCTTTTAATAAAGCATAAAGCGCCTCTAATATGCGGTCAAAATGCCCCTTTGCATAGGGACAATCCATCGGGTTACAGTGACATTCTTCCATTGGACAGATCTTTTCTTTTGCCGTCAGTACAACAAAGCTAAGACTTGCGCCTTTTTCCCGCAACACTTTCACACTTTCATAGGCGACCGTTCTTGTAATCGTCTTAGCGGTCAGATAAAAGATTTTCTCTCCAATTCCTTCTCCCATCGCTTTAACTGCCGGAAATAAGGTGGACATCGTCTTTCCAATTCCTGTTGGAGCCTGAATAAATAACTTCTTTTCCCGACTGATTGTCCGATAGACAGAAACTGCCATATCTCTTTGCCCCTTCCGATAGGAAAATGGAAATTGTAACGGTTTTATAGAAGCATTTCTCCGATCCCTCTGCTCCTTTATAAGCCTTGCCCATTTTACATATTCTACCAAAAGATGATGAAACCACTCTTTTAACTGGCTTGCCGAATAGATCGTCTGAAACCGCTTTACCTCTTCTGATTCTAAATTACAATACGTCATCTGAATCACAATCTCTTCGATCTCATGCTGCTCACAATAGATATGCCCATAACACATGGCTTGGGCTTGATGCACAAGAACCGGCTCTATAATTGTATCTAAATTCCGATAGACGCCTTTGATCTCATCGATTAAAACGCCTTGTTCATTTTTTTGAATTCCATCTGCTCTTCCTTCCATACAAAAGAGAAACTCTTCTTGTTCTATCTCATAGTTCATTGCCACCTCTGCTTGATAATCGCTCGGCATTCTCTTTTGAATTTTTCGATGAATTCGACTTCCTGCCTGCATAGCATCTTTGTCTCCGCCTCCTCTTCGATTGTCAATATCCCCAGAACGCAATAAAAATTCTACAAAATTTCTTACAGACACCCGAATCTTATTTCCTTCGATTATAATCATTTATTTTCTCTCTTTCCTCTCTTATAAACACTCTTGTGTCGCCCCTTCTTTTTCTTTATAAAATTAGAGGGATCGGATTGTTCTGTGCTATGCACTTCCACAATCATATAAAGAAATCGTTAAAATGTATATTTTTTCCTATTTTCTCTTTTTATTATAGAAACTCCCCTTGAAAAACTCAATGCATAGTGCTAGAATAGGCTAAAATAAATTCTCTTGCAAGGAAACTTGCATGAGATTTTTGTTTATTTGACACTAATATCACATCAATACTTTTTAGAAAGAAGGTTTAGTATGTTCAGAAACGAAGCAATTCCAAGAGATCCTATCATTCTTTTAAGTTTTATTAACACAAAGTTACGCGATCAGTACACTTCTCTTCACGCCCTTTGTGACGATATGGAACTAGAAGAAAGCGATTTAAAAAATGTTCTTGAAGCAATTGACTATCAATATAATGAACAGTTAAATAAATTTGTATAAAGAACAACTGCTAGGAAATTTTATGATAATATGTTTTTTTCACAAAAAATGGAAACAGAGGATCGAATATCTCTTCTGTTTCCATTTTTTATAAAAAAGCAATTGTCCAGATGCTTCGTCATCTCTATGCTTCGTCCACTTCTTCTGTTATTTTTACTTGGACTGCTTGAGGTCCTTTTGCACCAGCTGCAATTTCATAAACGACAACCATTCCTTCTTCCAAACGCTGTCCTTTTTGTAAATCCAGATTGCTCCTATGCACAAATACTTCGTGATTCATTTCATCTACGATAAATCCAAATCCTCTTTTCTCATCATATTCTTTTACAATTCCCTGTTGCATACTTCGTCTCCTTTTTTCTTTCTTTACACTATATGAACAGGTTGTTTTCATTATGACTTATTCCATCTTTTTAAGCAATTCCATTCGCTTTTTCACTCTTTGAAACCAAGGATCAAAAAATCCAAGTTTATAAAAGTTTTGTAGGACAATTCCGACGATCATCGCAAACAAAAATCCTAAAAATCCGCCTAACTTTAATCCAACATAAATTAAAAATAAAGTTGGCAATGGCTTAATTCCAATGCTATCCCCAATCATTTTGGGCTGTAATAATTGTCTTGCCAATAAGCAGATCAAATATAAGACAACTAAAATAATTCCTGCTTGAAATTGCTGATTAAAAAATTGAAACAGCGCCCATGGAACTAAAATCATTCCGGTTCCTAAAAATGGAATCACGTCCCAAATGGCGATAACAATTGCTAAAAGGAAGGCATATCGCTCCCCTTCAATGGCTAGTCCAATAAATAAAATCACAAAAATAATCCCCATAATCTTCACTTGTGCTTTTACATATCCACCAATCGCCTGTAAAATATGTTCTTTAATCAGACAGATTTTCTCTTGAATTGATGCAGGGGCTTTTTCTCTATAAAGCGTATACAGTTCTTCCCGTTCAACCATAAAGAAATACGCTGCAATAATCATAACAATGGAAGACACAATCCCATTGGTCACTCCGATTGCCACGCCGCCGGCATATTGAATGCTGTTGCCACCGAGACCTTTGACCCACTCGGTCAGAGCATTCATAATCGTATCGTAGAGCTCTTCCCCTTTTTGAATCAGAGACGGCGTAATTCCAAAACCTGATGCAGTTGTTTCTAACCACTGATTCATGCTGTCTAGCTCTGTTTTTATCGTTTCTAAAATATGGGGAAGATCTTGTGCCAAACTTTTGATCTGAGCCACTAATTGCCCTGTTAAAAAATATAAGATTCCAACAATAATGCCAAGAGCCAGTATAATAATTAATGCAGAACCAAATTTCTTCGGGAGTTTGATCTTCTTTTCAAAGAAATTACGCAAAGGGTTAGCCAATGCCGATATAATCCAGCCTGCTACAAAGGGCCAAAGAAATCCCAGCAATTTTGGTCCAAGAAAAAGGATTCCAAAGAAAAAGAGACCAGCCCATAAAAACTCTAAAATTAACTCTAAACATATTTCCCATCGTCGCATTTTTTTCACTCCTGTTCTCTTTTTATACTTTATTATAACGACTCTCAATTGAAGTTACAAGGTTTATTTGGAGCAAAAAATTTTGCGACTTTTGAAAAAAAAGCGCATCTTCTTTTTCTTTATCCGCTATTCCACGATTTGAATCTTGCCTGTTTGATACTGCAAATAATACACTTGGTATGATAAAATTTCTTCTTCCCGCACAACCGATTCATTTGCCTGTTTTACAATCTCTCGCAATCGCCGATATTCAAATTCTCCTGTGTCTTCTACAAGAAGCACTTCATGAATACTGCTCGGCAAAATATAAAAATTATGCCGTTTTTTTTGCGCAAACTCCCATAATTCCTCCCGATAACTAAGACACGTCGCCCCATTTAACTCCATTTGATTCGTCAACACATAGATCGATTTGTCTTTTTCCTTTTTTATTCCGATCATATCTGCCAATGGAACAATCTTCATCGGAAATAATCTTCTCGTATTTTGTTCCGCCTCCTGTACGACTTGTTCCCACGGAATCCCCCCATCTTTTTAACTCTTCATTTGTAATTAAAATAGAGCGAATTCCATCAGTTTCCTCTTCCCATAGCCACCGAACAGTCAATGCCAAATCCACCCACGGCACATATGGCGTACGCTCCCAAAGTTCATCGTTCAATGAAAAATTAACTAATCGAAAAAAAAGTTGTTCTCTACACGCTTCAAAATCAAACAGTTCTATCGGTTCTATTGCTATCTCTCGCTCCTTCTCCCATTGCCACACAATCTCTTGTATCACATCATCAAGCTCTTCCCCCTCCATATACTTCTCATAATAAGGCTGCAAATAAAGAATCGGGCTAACATTCTCCTCTTCTCGTTTTATAATCAATCCATCAAGCCTTTGATTATTGTTTTTCCTAACAGAAGTGATCTCCCATTCCACTTCCTCCGGCAAATAGTCTCCGATTCTGAATAAAACTTCTTCCAAAAATTTCACTTGCTCCACAATTTTCACCTTTCCCTTCCGCTCCCCATCGGTAAAGTCAAACAATCGCTCCGTTCATCGCCCTTTTAGTATATCATATTCAGATTATTTTTACAACTAAATAAAAGTTATATTATATTTTATTTTTAATTTTATCATAAAACAATGCCAAGCACTGATACAAAAAGAGGCTGCTTCATTCCGCACTTTCCATCGATCGACATGGCTTTTCTGCTCTGAATGAAACAACCTCTTTTCTTTGAGATTGAGAGTTTTATTTTTATTTGCTACTATGCTATTTTTATTTTTTCTATGCTACTTATTGATATGTTTCTTGTGAACTACCCATAAGCTAAAGCGTATGGGCTTCATGGGAACAGCACTCTAACG
>Cebus_capucinus_imitator_PRJNA485217_SSR105__coassemble_475_pt1 | contig 16587 bp, 14 predicted proteins | sample Cebus_capucinus_imitator_PRJNA485217_SSR105__metabat2_low_PE_004 | metagenome-assembled genome bin Cebus_capucinus_imitator_PRJNA485217_SSR105
TAAATTTTTTATAAGCAGTCAGACGGCTTGTGTCAAAGCCCACAGGAGTTCCACCTCTGCATGGTCTATGCAACCCCACCCATTGCGTGCGACGTATCTAACGTTCAAGCTGTGGCTGTGAGGGTGTATCATTATCTGGCAGGACAGGTCAAGGCTGGAATAAGAGGACAAATCTTTTCCATGAACATAGGTATCATTTGCTCGCTTTGCAGGGGAAAGGTCGTGGCGTACCCATTTCAACGGCTCGCTGTCTGTCAAACGTATCTGACTGCTTTATTCACTTGTCAAAGAACAACGAAAGAAGAAATTTTCCTTTCACATCATATAGGGAATGAAAAGTGCCTTTTGCTAAGCTGGAAATAAAATATTTCTCTTTCCACACCAAAACTCGACTGCAAATGCCCATTTGAATACAAAAGCAGGATATTTTTCTTCTTTACATACAACACTCTCCTGCAAAAGGGATTTTGCTAACCAAAACAGAAAAAATTTATACTTTTTTCTTCTTTCCCACCATATAAGGACAGAAAAGGCATATAAAATGACCTATTTAGGAAGATTTTTTCTTTCTCCGCTCCATATAGGGAACAGACAAGCGGTTTTGCTTCCGCTTTTCAAAAATATTTCTTCTTTCATCTCATATCTGTACAGCAGATTAGGTTTTTATGACTAAATCGATAAATTTCTATCCCTATATACATAACTGTACGGAAAAGGCTGATTTGCTAACCTAAATCGAAAAAAAGTTGAAATTTCTTTTCTCGCACCATATCTGTACGCGGTCTGATGTTTTGTTGCAGTTTTTCAAGGAAACGAAAAAATACCGTCATTCTTTTATGGAACGGCGGTATCAGTCTTCGATGACATCTGATATATCGGTTGTCATCTGTTTGATTTTCATTTCCTGCTTATCTGTCAGTCTGGTATGCCTGTCGATTTCTTCCAGATAATTCGCTCCTGTTTTCCTTTCAATCTCCTCTATCATCAGCAGAGAGGGCATGACCTGTCTTTCCAGCCAGCGTATGGTCTTGTCCATGTTGACAGCAACAGGTGTCATGATAAACGGAAGAGAAGCAGTAATATTTTCAATAAATATATCCCATAGGATATAGTCGGGAAAATCTATCTGTGCAAGGATAAGGTTTCCTATGGTCTGCTCTGGATTTCCTGAAAAGACAAGTTCTTCTACAGCCTGTCCTGCCTTGTCATTCTTTAGGCGGATTTCAAAGCGGTTCTTGATGTCGGTATGTATTCCCTTATTTTTCTGCTCCTTTTCTTTTTCATACAGACAGAAGTAAATAGGACTGTTCTTTGAGCCGATATAAAATGTCTTTGCGGTATCTCCCTTTGTTCCCGACAGTTTTCCGCTGTCCACGGCTTCATGATTTCTTGAGCGTTTCCATACCTTTTCGGCATAATAGCGTTCCCTTAGGATTTCAATATCCAGCATTCCGCACATATCGTTGACAGCCAAGTCAAGACGCTTAAAGATACCCTGATAGTCCATGCAACGGCTCAAAAAGCTGTACCAGCTTACACCTCTTGCCTCTAAGACGTGTTCCAAGTGGCAACAGCCCGTTCCTCGTAATTCCAATAGAACACCCATAGAAGTGTCTTTGGAAGCTGTAACGATAATCTCCCCATAGCTGTATAGTTCCTCATAACCAAACAGCCCGTAATCCTCATGGATAAAATATTCAATTTTCATAGCCAGCACATTTTTTATGATTTCCAATGCGTCTGTGGCAGGAAAGCGGACACGCAGATAATCAACCGTAAGAGTAAAAGGCTGTGTGCATTTGCAGTAGTCAAGGTAACGCAGGAGCGTATGTTTCATTTCCCTGCTGGCTCTTGTCTTACCGTTTTCGATTTCATTTAGGTTCTGCCTGCTGATGTGCAGTTCCTTTGCAAGTCTTGTTTGCGAATAACCGCAGGCATTGCGTTTTTCTTTCAATGTTTCGATAAATTCCATGTCGTTCATGTTCATTCCTCCAATCAAAAAAGGCATATGCTCGCAGGAACATATACCTTGTATCATGTATATTTTGTTTTTTATATGCTGTTCTCAGCCTGTCGGGTAGAAATGACAGGGTGTGAAGTGCAGTAAGTTCTTATAACCTTATAAATCGTTGCATATCGGCGATTTTGTATTTGTTTTGCCTTTTGCTTTTTGTAATAGTACCCCCCTGTTAGATAACGGGGGCTTAGGAAGTTCGCAGGCTCGCATAACCGCCAAAGTGAACCAGACACTCGCCAGCAAGCTGGCGTGGCGATATGTCTCACGACCGCCACCGTGTCTGGATCACTCCGTCGGTTCTTCTTCTGCTCATAACAGGAATATCTATTCCAGAAGCTAAGAAATCAAACCGAAATATTTTTCAAAGAAATTCATCAGCTTTTCTATCACGGTCTGCTTCTTTTCTGCACGATTTCCGCCAGAAAAGCGAGATACAGGCGGAAGTATCCTGTCTATGTCTGTTCCAGTTGTTTTTAACACTCCGTCACGGAATGAATTATCAATGAAACGTCTTGTATCGTCGTCTTTCAGACGTTCTGCTTTGATAAGCTCGGACAAATCTGTTTCTTTCTGTTCCTTGACAAATTTTTGCCAGTCCTCCTCCACTTTGGTGTTCACATTTACCTTTTCAATGAAGTTTTCAATCAGCTCTTTTTTGCTCCTCAACTGCATACTGGAATCCACAGCTTTTCGTATATCCACCAGTATTTCCTTATCTTCACAGTTGCTGTCGTGGTATTTGGAAACTAACATAAGAATATAGTCAATATTGATTTCAACCTGTCTTACCAGTTCCATTTCAAACACAATATCATCATTGATATTTTCTTTCTCGACTTCATCTTTCTTTTTCCATTCTTGGTACAAATCAAGATATACGCTTTGGTATTCCTGCTGTTGACGCTGTGTAAGTATTTCGTTTCCATCAAATCTATCAAAAGAAGATAAAATATTTTTTAACCTTAGAATTGCACCAAACAGAGAGATGAAATCTCTTTGGTTCTGCTCTCCGATAATCTGCTCATTGACGGGATACATCATTTTTAACTTTTCAATAAGTTCCATGTATCCTGCATGATGTTTTCCATCTTCATCATAGCCGTAATAGTAGGCTTCATAGTTCTTTAGAAGCACAATGCTTTCTGCATTTTCATCTCCGAACAGAGCAATGGCTTCATCGGTTTCTTTCTGCAAGTCCCGAAAACATACGATATTCCCGTATGTCTTTACAGAATTTAAGATACGGTTCGTTCTGGAAAATGCCTGTATCAGTCCGTGCATTTTCAGATTTTTGTCTACCCAAAGGGTATTGAGTGTCGTAGCGTCAAATCCTGTCAGAAACATATTTACGACAATCAGCAGGTCAATCTCACGCCTTTTCATACGTTGCGACAGGTCTTTATAATAGTTCTGGAAGCCCTCGCTTGAAGTATCAAAACTCTGCTTAAATTCGCTGTTGTAATCGTCAATAGCACTTTGCAGAAAATCACGAGATGTCTTATCCAGTCCGTCCATTTCAAATTCTTCTTCCTGCATAACGTCTTCTGGGTCTTCCTCATTTACTGAATAGCTGAATATGGTTGCAATCGTAAGTTTTCGATTGTTCTTTTCCAGCTGTTTTTTCAGTTCAATATAATATTTCTTTGCCATAGGAATAGAGCTGACTGCAAAAATAGAATTAAATCCTGCAACTCTCTGTCCTTTAAGGGAGTAGAAGCTGTTACGCTGTGTCTTCTGGTCGAAATGTTCCAGTATATAGGAAACAATCTTTTCTACCCTTTCAGGAGCTTCCATTGCTTTCTCAATATCTATGGCTTTTACCTGTCTGTCTATGATTTCCTCTTTTTTCTTGACCGTATCTACATAGTCTATGCGAAATGGCAGGACATTTCCGTCATTGATAGCATTTACTATTGTATAGGTGTGAAGCTTGTCGCCAAATGCCTGCGGTGTCGTCTTTAAAAGTGTTCTGCTTGATGATGGAGCATTTTCTGAAAATATCGGCGTTCCCGTAAATCCAAAGATATGGTAATTCTGGAATGCCTTGATAATCGCAGTATGCATATCTCCAAACTGGCTTCGATGGCACTCGTCAAAGATAATCACGACATGCTTCCTGTAGATTTCGTGCGCCTTATTTCTGCGGATAAAATTATCCAGTTTCTGTATCGTAGTAATGATTATCTTCGTACTGTCTGTTTCGAGCTGTCGCTGAAGTATCTTGGTAGACTTGTTGCTGTTTGCCGAACCTTTTTCAAATCGGTCATATTCTTTCATGGTCTGATAGTCCAAATCCTTGCGGTCTACGACAAACAGCACCTTGTCGATATAGGGCAGGGCAGTAGCAAGCTGTGCGGTTTTAAAGGAAGTCAGCGTCTTTCCGCTTCCTGTCGTATGCCAGATATATCCGCCAGCTTCAACTGTTCCAGTCTTTTTATAGTTTGTTGATATTTCTATTCGGTTTAATATTTTTTCAGTAGCTGAAATCTGATAAGGACGCATGACCAGCAGTAAGTCCTCTGTTGTAAATACACAGTATCTTGTGAGGATATTTAAAATAGTGTATCTTGCAAAGAATGTTTTTGTAAAGTCTATCAAATCGGCAATGACCTTGTTTTTGCCGTCAGCCCAGTACGACGTGAACTCAAAGCTGTTGCTTGTCTTTCTGCTGGCATTTCTTCCACCTGTACTATTTTCTTTTATATGGCTAATTCGTGTCGTATTGGAATAGTATTTTGTATGCGTGCCATTGGAAATCACGAATATCTGTATATACTCATACAAACCATTCCCAGCCCAGAAGCTGTCCCTCTGATACCTCTTTATCTGATTGAATGCTTCTCGAATTGCCACCCCACGCCGTTTCAGCTCTATATGTACCATAGGCAATCCATTGACAAGGACTGTAACATCATAGCGTGTTTCGTGACTGCCGTTTTTTTCCTCGTACTGATTGATAACCTGCAAACGATTGTTGTAGATGTTCTTTTTATCTATCAGCATGATATTCTTTGTCGAACCATCATCTTTCTTTAGGTTCTGTATATGGTCTGTCTGGATTTTTCTTGTTTTTTCTACGATACCCTCATTACTACTGGCTACGCATTCACGAAAAAAGCGTTCCCATTCCGTATCTGAAAAATCATAGTGGTTCAGAATTTCCAACTGTTTTCTAAGATTGGAAATCATTTCCTGTTCGCTGTTCAAAGTAACATATTCATATCCCTGCATTGTCAGAAGTCTTATAAACTCCTGCTCTAGCTGTGCTTCGCTCTGATAAGCGTCAGAGCGTGATGTTTCTGGTATATATTCCGTAACCACCGTGCTTTCATTGGTTGAAGCTACGATGTTTAATGTATTCATGTACCTTACACCTCCTTGAATGTAAGCAACTTATCTCGATAGTATTCATATTGTTTTTGTCTTGCCTCTATTTCTGCTGGAAGTCCGTTGCTCAAATCATTGCATATAGTTTCAAACTTATTCAGTATTTCTATAATTCTTTCTTGTTCTTTTATTTCAGGTAATGAAATTTCATACTCCATAATTGCATTTTTATCTCCTCTTGGCATTTTCGCTCCCTTTGCAAACTGCATATCATAGGCAAAAAATTTATCAGAAGATAGTATATAATAAAGATATTTTTCGAGAACAATATCTTTATTGGGCTGTACCACCAGCACATCTCCATTTGTTCCACCACTTCTATCAGAAAACCAAATTTTCTTTAAATATGGACGTATATTTCCAATCAGAATATTTCCTGATTTAAACTCTGTCAATCTTCCTGATTCTGGAACAAATGATGAATCCGACTTTCCAAGTTTGTCTTGAAGCAGATTATCAACACCTACATAGTTGCTTTTATTCACACTTTCAGCACTAATTTTAGAGCTTGAATAACTGGCAATATCTTTTAATTTTATATGTACAAAGCCAAACACATATTGAATAAGCCTAATTATTGCTTGTCTGTCTGTCTGTCTGTCTGTCTGTCTGTCTGTCTGTGCGATTATGTCGCCTGTTTCAGCGAATGTCAAGAGCAAATCACGATAAAATTCATATTGTTTTTTTCGTGCTTCTATCTCCGCTGGCAGACCTATGTTCAAGTCATTGCAGATAGTTTCAAAGTTATCTAATGTTTCTGCGATACGCTTTTGTATTTTATGGCTTGGGATTGGCATTTCGTATTCTGCAATTGCTTTTCCAGTCAATGACGCACGAGTTGTGAAAGAACAATGAGATGTTACATATTTTCTAAAACTGTCTGTCGAGAAACAATAAGCACAATACTCTGGCAGTAAATCAGTTGTTTTAGGTGTTGCTTTAATCGTAAATCCATTAAAGACACATTCTTCCATATTATCAAGCATAACGGAAGACCACCCGACATCTTCTGCTGTTTCAGATGTTCTTGTAAAGAAGACATCTCCTCTTGATACTTTCAATTTCTGCATTTCCTCTGGTGTACAATCAACCAAAGCAGTAATATCTTCTTTTTTCAGTTTTCTATGATTATATACATCTGTATATTTTACAAAGGGAATACCTTTTCCAAAGAAATCTTTTCCCTTGCTTAACCCATTTCTAAACTCAAATATTTCTCCTAATTTTTTCTTTTGAACATCATGAAAATTTTTATTTAACAAATATTCCCTATAATATTCATACTGCTTCTTGCGAGCTGTAAGCTCTGCTGTAAGCTCTGCTGTAAGTAACGTGAAAGAGTCCAGCACGCGGACTATTTCACGTTGTACCTCCAACGGAGGTACAGGGACTTTTATTCTTGCCATCACATTGCTCATCAATTTTGGATTGCCCATACCTTTATTAACATATTTTGGTGCTTCAATAGATAATATGTAATATAAATATTTTGACAATAAATCTTCATTTTTTACAGATATTAAACCACAAACATTTGTAACACTAAATTTACCATTTCTATAAAATACACACCCTGCATTTGCACCATCTGTTGTCCATGTAAGAAATTCTCCTTCAAAATCATAAGTTGATATTTTACCTAATTCGCCATTATTTTCAGTTTGTGAAGAATAAACTGGATAATCACCTTTATTATCTCTTATATAATCTTTCGAGATTACTCTTCCACGCGATATTGAACAAATTTCATCAATTCGCTTAAACCTTACTCCATCAGGACACAATTCGTTTATCAATTCTTTTATTTTACTCATAGTCTGCCACCTCAATCTCTGCTATGATTTTGTCTATTTCCTCACGCAGTTCCTGTTCTCTGGCAACTATCTTTTTAATCTCTGCATTTAATTCTATAATATTGATTTTTTCGCTTGTATCTTCCTGTTCAACGTAGGTTGATACCGACAAGTTATAATTTTCTTCTGCTATCTTTTCGCTTGGCACTAATGTACAGAAATATTCCTGATTTTCTCGTTTGGTATATGCTTCTAAAATTGTGTTTATATGTTTTTGCTCCATCTTGTTGCTGTTTGTTACTTTCGTACATAGCTTTGAAGCGTCAATAAATAGTACATTGTTGTCATTTCTTGAATGCTTTAATACCATAATACAGGTTGCGATTGATGTTCCGTAAAAAAGATTATCTGGAAGCTGTATGATACAGTCTATTTTTGAATAGTCTATCAGATATTTTCTGATTTTCTGTTCTGCACCGCCACGATACATAACTCCCGGAAAACACACAATCGCCGCAGTACCGTTTGTTGCCAGCCATGAAAGGGAATGCATGATAAATGCCAAGTCTGCTTTTGATTTTGGAGCTAATACACCAGCAGGAGAAAAACGTTCATCATTCATCAGTAACGGATTGCTATCTCCCTCCCATTTTATCGAATAAGGCGGATTAGATACGATTGCTTCAAAAGGCTCATCGTCCCAATGCTTCGGCTCTGTCAATGTATCTCCATGTGCTATATCAAACTTATCATAGTCTATATCATGCAAAAACATATTGATACGGCAAAGATTATAAGTTGTGATATTGATTTCCTGTCCGTAAAATCCCTGACGAACATTATCACGTCCTAAAACTTTTGCAAACTTTAAAAGCAGTGAACCAGAGCCACACGCTGGGTCATATACTTTATTCACTTCTGTTTTACCAACAAGCGTTAATTTCGTTAAAAGTTCAGATACTTCCTGTGGTGTATAATATTCTCCACCGCTTTTTCCAGCATTGGAAGCATACATTCCCATTAGATACTCATAGGCATCTCCAAATGCGTCAATCGTGTTATCTTGATAATTGCCCAACTGCATTGAACCGATACCGTCCATGAGTTTTACTAGCTTCTCATTTCTCTTTGCAACAGTACCGCCTAATTTGTTGCTGTTCACATCAATATCATCAAACAGTCCTTTGAAATCATCTTCGCTGGCACTTCCTTGAGCGGACGCTTCAATAGCACGAAAAGCATTTTCAAGTGTTTCGTTCAAGTTCTCATCATGTTCTGCCGTTTTATGCACATTGCAAAATAACTGGCTCGGAAGAATGAAGAAACCTTTTGTTGATACCATATCTTCCCGTGCCTGTTCAGCTTCCTCATCGGATAAATTTTCATACCGAAAATCTGTATAGCCTGCTTCAATCTCTCCCTGATTGATGTAATTTGATAAGTTTTCAGAAATATATCTGTAAAACAGCATACCTAATACATACTGTTTAAAGTCCCAGCCATCAACACTTCCTCTCAAATCATTTGCAATGTTCCAAATGGTACGATGCAGTTCTGCACGTTCCAGTTCTTTCTTATTATCCACTATATCTGCTCCTATCTATCATATATTTGAAAATAATATTGTAAAGAAATACTCTGTAATCACAGTATGGTTTTAAATCATTTTCAAGGTTAATTTTAGCATAAATTTGCATTATCAACAATTCGTTAAAAGTATGATTTATGCTTTACATAAAGGACATTTCAATTAAAAAGTTTAGATATGTAAAAAAATGACACCCCATTTATTCAAGTGTCATTTTCTCATAACTTTATATATCTTTGCATAAGTCGTTACTTTAGGCTCTTTCATTTGTTGTAAATTCGTTGTAATTTTCTTCCTTTCCATTTAGCTATTATATTGATAAATATAGTAGTTATACGGATATTTTAGATTTTTCAACCATTTTTCTATATAAAAAAAGGACAGTGCCGTTGTAACATTGAAAATCAGGGAGACAGCCAGTCCATCTAATATAACTCTTAACCAATTCATAAGTGCCTCCTCATATAAATGATACGTTATCTTTGTGTTCATTATAACATGACATTGAAAACAAAAAAGACTATTGCCCTACGAATCGTTGTTCGTAAAAGCGATAGCCTTTTTTCGTATATTTATAAAAGTACCATATATTTTATTGGGACTCCTATGGAATCCGCTATCGTTAAAATCGCATTATTTTACGATGAAACGATCAAGTTCTTTTAATAACTCTTCAGGATTTTCATCATAGATTACCATATCAACTGGATTAGAAATATCTAAGCTGAAAATTCCCATAATAGATTTTGCGTCGATTACATATCTTCCTGAACAAAGATCAATGTTATATGGATATCTGTTTACGATATTAACAAAATCTTTTGTATCATTAATAGATTGAAGTAAAATACTGATTTTTACCATTGCTTATTCCCTCCTAAGACTGATTGAAACCTTCTAAAACCAATACATTTTGATTTAAGTTCTCTTTTCTTTATTAGTTGCAGATCACTTTTTCTGTATCTTTATCAAAGATATGAAGTTTATTTACATCGATTGCTAATGTAACTTCTGTATCATCTTTTACTTCTGCACGAGCAGATGTACGAGCGATTAATTTATGTCCTTTTACATCTAAGTATAAGTTCACTTCAGAACCTAACATTTCTACTAATTCTACTTTAGATGTGAAAGTAGCTTCCTGAGCTAATGCGATAAATGCTTCTTCTGCATGGATATCTTCTGGACGAACACCAACCCAAACATTTTTACCAACGTAATTTTTCAAATCACTTGCTGCCTGTGCTGCTGAGATTTTCACTTTAAATCCAGCGAAATTCGCATATAAGTTTTCGCCTTCTTTTGAAATCTGTGCATCAATAAAGTTCATTTCTGGAGAACCGATGAATCCAGCTACGAATTTGTTGCATGGATAGTTGTAAAGGTTCTGAGGTGTATCTACTTGCTGAATAATACCATCTTTCATAACAACGATTCTATCACCCATTGTCATAGCTTCTGTCTGGTCATGAGTTACATATACGAATGTTGTTCCTAATTGTTTATGAAGTTTTGTAATCTGGCTTCTCATTTCTGTACGAAGTTTTGCATCGAGGTTTGATAAAGGTTCGTCAAGTAAGAATACTTCTGGGTTACGAACCATAGCACGACCTAAAGCAACACGCTGTCTTTGTCCACCAGAAAGAGCTTTTGGTTTACGATCTAATAAATGATCGATATCAAGAATTTTTGCAGCCCAATGTACTTTTTCATCAATCTCTTCTTTTGGAACTTTTCTTAATGTAAGACCAAATGCCATGTTTTTATAAACAGTCATATGTGGATAAAGAGCATAGCTCTGGAATACCATCGCAATATCACGATCCTTTGGAGCAACATCGTTTACAATGCGATCCCCAATCCATAATTCACCGCTTGAAATTTCTTCAAGACCAGCAATCATACGAAGAGTTGTAGACTTACCACAACCAGATGGTCCTACTAAGATTACGAATTCTTTATCTTCAATTTTTAAATTCAAATCAGGTACAACTGTTACGTTCCCTGGATAAGTTTTCTCTACATGTTTAAATTCAATACTTGCCATTGTATAATACCCTCCTAAAATTGACGGCTGCCAAACCGTTGTTACTACTTTTTCTATGACCTATCATACCATGTCATAGTGACTTTTCTCAAGGGTAATATATTGATATTTCTGGTCAAATATTGATATTTTATTGTAGAAATCGTTGTATTTATATGTGAAATTTCATACAAATATATGTTTTTTCAGAAGAAAATTAATTAAACTTCCACAATTTCTCATTTTTTTAATTTTCTAACCCCTTTAATAAAAACTCCTCTCTCCATTTTCTCCTTCTTCTCACTAGGATTCACTTGTGTCTTCTTTGATCTCTAACAACTTTGTATCCAAATAATAGATCATATCGGCACATTCCCTTAAACCCTTTCTTAAATGGATTGGCATATTTCCTTCATACTGATAAAATACTTTGTTTTCCAGATTCGCCCATGTATCCATAGATCTTGTACAAAGCTGAACTTCTACTTTTACTTTCACCGGACGCTCTGTCAAATAGATTGGCACAGCTACAATCATATGATAGCTTCGGTATCCGCTTGGCTTTGGATCGAGGTAATAATCTTTCACACGCATAATCTCAATGTCCTGCTGCCTTGATATCATGTCCACAATCCGATAAATATCCGATGTATAAGTGCATACGACACGAACCCCTGCGATGTCATCAATCTCCCTTTTAATATTTTCAAGGGTGATCAATACCCCTTTCATCTGAAGTTTTCTGATGATGCTTTCCTCTGATTTCACTCTTGTTTTAATGATTTCAATTGGATTGTAATTATGAATATATTGAAACTCATCATTTAAAATATCAAGCCGTGCATGAATTGTCTTTAATGCGGAACGATACATAAACTGCATTTCTCTATATTCTTCCATCACATTTCTAATTTCAGGTAATAATTCCATAAAAAATCACTCCTCTACACATTTTGAAACTCATAAGAACGTTCCATTATAACGAAAAAATCGATACTAAAACTTTTATCAATTTCTTTATTATTCTTTAATTATAACACAATTCAATCAAAACAGTTAGTATTTTTAGTTTATTTTTATCAATAAAATTCAACGAAATGATGAAACAACACGATTCAAAACTCAATTGGAGAATTCCACATAGCGTTCTATCACTTCTACCAATTGTTCAAGCCCTTCTTTCTCTTCTGTTGAGAATCGATTTTTCACTGGGCTATCAATATCCAACACGCCTACAATCTCACCGCCTTTATGAATCGGAATCACAATCTCCGAATTAGACGCACAGTCGCAAGCGATATGCCCAGGAAATGCATGGACATCTGGTACAACAAGCGTCTGATCTTGCTCTACGGCTGTTCCGCACACCCCTTTTCCAACGGAAATATGAATGCACGCAACTTTCCCTTGAAATGGCCCTAATACCAGTTCTCCATCTCTCATCAAATAAAATCCAACCCAGTTAATCTGCTCCATGGCTTCCTTTAATAGGGCAGAGGCATTGGAAAGCGCCGGAACATAAAAAGGCTCTTCCTCCAAAAAAGATTGTAATTGTTTTGCTAATAATGAATAATCCATCACTTCTCGTCCTTTCTTCTCTTTTTTCTTTTATAATTGTTTTATGTAGATTTTTATGCAAAATAAGCCAAAGGAATTCTCCTTTGGCTTATCAGTATTTATTTCATAAGATTATTAGTATTCTATTTTAACTCCGCACGGAGGACTTCGAATTTCTCCTCAAAGACGTTACCTTAGCAGTTTGCTCGATCCAGGCACCCTTACGGCACATAGAAGGTTCTACTTAGTGCTGCTTCATTCCTGACCTGACACGGTTCATAGATTCCTATTGCGTAAGACCCAAACGTCAACGCCACTTACTAAGGGCTGCTCCTCAATCGGAAACCCTTGGTCGCTCCATCACCCTTGCTTTAGCGGATTGCAAGTACAGGGCACCGCTAGTTCCCCGGCTAGTACGGAAACTTTATGACATAAGTTTTTATTTTATCTTTTCTATTAAAAAGACTGTGCTCTTTAGTATAACCTTTTTTTATGTGTTTGTCAAACAAAAATAATGGATTTTTCTCAACGAAATTTCCCTATTCCTTATATTCCATTTCGTTTGCTTCTTCTTGTGTCAGATTCCCATATTTCACCATTTTATTCAGCACCTGTCTCTGCCGCTCGATCGCCTTTTCTCTATGCTTTATCCAATCATAAGCAGATGGCGCATTTGGAATTCCTACTAAGACCGTGCTTTCCGCATCGGTTAGCTGGCTTGCGGGCTTTCGAAAATATCCTTCTGCCGCTTCTCCAATTCCATAATAGCCATGTCCAAAATAAATTGTATTCACATACATCTCCAATATCTCTTCCTTTGTATAGGCTCTCTCTATGTCAAAAGCGAGAAACACTTCTGCCAGCTTTCTCTCTATTGTCTGTTCATTTTCCAGATAGAGATTTTTTACTAATTGCTGGGTAATGCCGCTTCCACCTGTTTTTTCCACTCTTTTTCTTGTTTTTTCTTCTCCCGAACCATATGGAAAAATTCTTTCATCATGTCCGAACATTCCTCTTCTAACACGCCTTTTGTAATCTCCACCTGATGATTAAATCGATCCATCTGTAAAATATTAAGAATCGATCCTGCACAGCCTGCCTTTGGATTCATCGCTCCAATTACAACTTTTGGTATTCTCGCCTGCACAATCGCCCCTGCACACATTTGACACGGTTCTAATGTCACATACATCGTACATTCCTCTAGCCGCCAATCGTTTAACACTTTGCTTGCTTTTTTCATAGCTAATAATTCGGCATGAGCCAGCGTCGTCTTCATTTTATTTCTCTTATTATATCCTCTTGCAATAATTTTATCATGATAGACAATGACACAGCCAATTGGAACATCGCCAATATCCGCCGCCTTCTTTGCCTGTTTCATCGCTTCCTTCATATATTTCTCATCTTGTGTCATTTTCATGAATCCTTTCTTTTTTCCTTATTCCTTATCATACTATCTCTAAGCCGTTCTTACATTGCAACTCTCCCCTAAATCAACTATAATAACTATAACATGAATCATACAAAAAATCATTTCATAAAACACTGAGAAAGGATCTCACTATGAACATTTATGGCTTTCAAAAATCAACCTTACTGGACTATCCCGAACATTTAGCTGCAACGATTTTCACAGGCTCCTGTAATTTCCGCTGCCCATTTTGTCATAACGGACAGCTTGTCCTCTCTCCAAATACGCTTTCCATTATGAATCCAGACGACACTTTATCGTACTTAAAAAAACGTCGGACAATCTTAGAAGGTGTTTGTATCACCGGCGGAGAACCGACGTTACAGCCCGATCTCCGTTCATTTCTTGTGCAAATAAAATCCCTTGGATACAAAGTGAAATTAGATACAAATGGCTATCGGCCAAAGGTATTACATTCTTTATTGACGGAACATTTATTGGACTATGTGGCTATGGATATAAAAAATAGTCCACAAAAGTATAGAGAAACTGCCGGACTATCCACAATGGATATGGGGAACATTGAGGAATCGATCCATCTTTTAAAAACTTCAACGATCAATTATGAATTTCGCACTACGGTAGTAAAAGAATTTCATTCTCACACAGATATTAAGGAAATCGCCACATGGCTGCGAGGGAATTCCTTTTACTATCTCCAAAGCTATAAAGATGCTCCCGATCTGATTGAACAAGGCTATCATGCCCACGATACAAAAACACTATCTGAGTTTCTGGCAATTGCCAAACAACAGCTTCCAAACGCTGCTCTTCGAGGAGTTGATCTTTCTATGATATAAACTGTATAAATGGGGGATTTTATGTTACAACACTATTATGAAACAAAACATTTGATTTTAAGAACAGAAGCGGAACAATCTTGGCACCGAATTTTAGACTTTTATGAAGAAAATAAAGAACATTTAGAACCATTTGAACTGACAAGAGATTCTAATTTTTATACGCCGACGTATCAGCTAAAAATACTATCCATCGAAACACAATTAACAAAAAGCAATACGTATCTAAGGCTTTGGCTATATCGCAAACAAAATCCAAAACAGATCATTGGCACTATTTGTTTTTCGGATATTTTCCATGGAACCGCCCTCCTTGGATATAAACTGGACTATCGCTTCTTAAAGCGTGGTTATTGCTATGAAGCCTGTAAAAAAGGCATTGAAATTGTGACGTCTTATTATGGAGTTTCGACGATTCAGGCATCGGTTATGCCAAGTAACCTTTCGTCTATCCATCTCTTAGAACGTCTACAATTTCAATACCTAAAGGAAGAACCGACTTTCACCGAAATCAATGGAAAGCCGGAAAAAATGCTTCGCTACCAATGGTCCTTCTAACGCCTTCTATCCCAACTATCTCAAGCTCTATGCTCGTTTACATACGTAATCCAATACCCAAAGGAACCTGTTTTTGTCTGTGAGAGTTTCACAGGCAAAAATTCCTTAAACCCAAATTGGGCTGCCATATAATTCTCTTGATTCGTATAGACCCCCGGCACGCCAAGAATCGAACGAACTGTTCCATCTTGCTGTCTTATTTTTCCGACAACAATATATTGATACTCATAATATCCGTGGATTAAGAAGCTATTGCTTCCAAAGTGCCAATCGGGAATCTCAAGCCTTCCAATATCTTGTGGATAAATCCGAGCCATAGAAAGAATCTGTGGGTTATTCCCATGATTTAATCTTGGGCTTTCTCTCATCAGTTGCTCAACCCGATCTTGTTCGATCTCTAAGTTTTCGAAAACTTTTTCCTCTAAATGCACTTCTTCCCTTGCTTTTTCTTCCACTTTCTGATAATCTAGATCTGTTTTTAACTGTATTTCTTGAGATTGTCTATCTTCTTCTTGGTAATTTCCATTATAGATCGCTTGCAGTCCAAAAAAAGTATCACGATCAAGAGATAACCCCGGAATATCAATTATTTTATCTTTCTTTTCTTCATCATCAAAGTTCTCTATATTTTCTGAAATATTTTTACGCTCTATGTATTCCTCTCGAACTCCCCCTACTTGATTTTGCTTGACACCCAAATCCTCTATTCTCTCCTCTTGAATTGCCACATCAAACGGCTCACTTTCCTCTTCCGCTTCTTTAAATTCTTCAAACACCTCTTCTACCTCTTGTTGTTCCTCGTCTTTTAATACTTCCAATACGTCCTCTTGTTGCACTTCTTCCATCGATTTAGATTGCTCAAATGTCTCTTTTATCTCCTTTCTTTCTTCTGTGTCCTTCTTCTCCTCTCTCTCATCGGTTCTTCCATCTTCCACTTGAAAATTATTCATCACAATGGGCTGATTATCCCATTCCGTTCCATATGCCAACTCCCCATTGTAATAGAGCAAAATTCCTCCCATCATCTCAAAAGAAAACGGGCTGTCAAAAATGGAGTCCTCTCTTGTCTCTTTTCGAAACTCACTTTCCCCTTGATAAAATCTCATCGTGCCGCCATGAATTCCTCTTAACGCTCCATTTTTATGATAATAGAAATAGACTTGAAAATCTTTCTCCTTTAGACATTTATTATCCTGTGCATGAATTAAAAGTTTTAACGTCCCTTGCCGAATATCAATTCTCACATATCCTGCATTGGCGCCTTTTCTCCCTCTTTCATATTTATATAAATAGGATACAATTCTTCGATAATCTGTCATTTCTCTTCCTCCCCTATACGATAACAAAATCTAGTTCTCATTGATCATTTTTATACACCTACATTCCC
>Cebus_capucinus_imitator_PRJNA485217_SSR105__coassemble_483_pt1 | contig 16453 bp, 13 predicted proteins | sample Cebus_capucinus_imitator_PRJNA485217_SSR105__metabat2_low_PE_004 | metagenome-assembled genome bin Cebus_capucinus_imitator_PRJNA485217_SSR105
ATACGCCGGGAATGAACAAGGCAAAAAATAAACTCGGAGAATATATGTTAACGGTCGCTCAGAGAACATTGAATGAAGTCGATGTTATTTTATGGGTTGTGGAAGCCAGCGAGTATATTGGGCCTGCGGAACAGTATATTATTGAGCAGTTAAAGCAGACAAAAACTCCAATTATTTTGATTATTAATAAAATTGATACCATTGAAAAAAATCAAATTGGAGCGGTGATGAAAGCCTACCAAGGAGTGCTTCCAGTGGCGGACATCATTCCTGTGTCAGCGTTAAGAAGCAGAAATATGGAGGAAGTCATTCAGGCGATTTTAAAACAACTTCCAGAGGGACCACAATATTACGATGAAGATACGATTACCGATCAGCCGGAGCGTCAGATTGTGGCGGAATTAATTCGAGAAAAGGCGCTTCGCTGTTTGGATAAAGAAGTTCCTCATGGAATTGCCGTTATGATCGAACAGATGAAGACAAGAGCCAATGGAGCCATTGTGGACATTGATGCGACCATTGTATGCGAGCGAGATTCCCACAAAGGGATTATTATTGGAAAACAAGGGGCGATGCTGAAAAAGATCGGAAGTCAGGCGAGAATTGAGATAGAAGGATTGCTCGATATGAAAGTGAATTTACAGCTTTGGGTAAAGGTGAAGAAAGATTGGCGTGACAGCGAACTCATGTTAAAAAATTATGGCTATGATAGAAAAGATTTGAATTTATAATTTGGATTAGAAGAAAAACGGAAGGAGGATCAAAATGGGAGAACTTGTTACAATGACAGCGATGGTTTTATCCGCATCAAATGTGGGAGATTTTGATAAGCGCATTGTTTTGCTCACAAGAGAACGAGGAAAGATCTCGGCATTTGCAAAAGGAGCAAGGCGTCCCAATAGCCCGTTTGTGGCAGTTTGTCAGCCGTTTTCATTTGGACAATTTTCGTTCTATGAAGGACGTACCTCTTATAATTTACATCATGCAGAAATTACAAATTACTTTACAGAGCTTCGGGAAGATTTAGAAGGTATCTATCTTGGAATGTATTTTTGTGAATTTGCCGATTATTTGACAAGAGAGAACAATGAAGAAAGCGCCATTTTGAAACTCCTATATCAAAGTCTTCGTGCCTTGTCAAAAAATACGATTCCAAAAAAATTGATCCGTTATATTTATGAGATCAAAGTGCTCGCCTATTATGGGCAGGCTATGGAGACTTTTTGTTGTGTTCGATGTGGAAAATTAGAGCATTTAGTCGCTTTTGAGAGCCAATGTGGAGGCGTTCTTTGTAGCGATTGTAGAAAAGAAGTCAAGCATATAATTTCTATTAGTCAATCAACACTTTATGCGTTACAATATATTTTATCAAGCCCTCTTGAGAAATTATATACCTTTACCGTTTCAAAGGAAGTGTTAAAGGAATTGAGAGAGATTACAGAACAATATGTTCGGGTGTATGTGGAGAAAACCTTTAAGACTCTTGAATTCCTTATGGACTATTAAACAGAGCCTATGATTTTATAGTCCATGTTTAATAGGAAGGCATTTGAAGAAACAGGGAAAACCAAGATATAGATATCATGGAGGGAATGTAACGTTGTCGTTTTAACAGAAACTCATGCGACAGAATAGGAGATTATTGTGAAAAAAACTATAAAAATGGTGTCAGTTTTTCTTTTGGCAGCGAGTCTTTTCACAGGCTGTGGAAATCCAATGAATAAAATGGATAAAAGCACAGTTTATTTGAAAAAAGACAATACCGTTGCAAGCGTCTCTATTGAGTCTTTTGATAAAGAATATTATAAGGAAGAAGAACTGAAATCTTTTATTGAAGAAGAGGTAACAAATCAACAAAAGGAAAGAGGAGAAGACAGCATTTCCATTGAGAAGCTAACGGTGAAGGAGCAAAAGGCGACGTTAGCTATGCAATATCAATCGGTAGAAGACTATGTGGAATTTAACGATACCGAGTTAGAAACCGGAGTGTATAACAAAGATATGATGGAAGAAGAGCTCGTATGGATTGATGCCAGTTCTAAGGAAACCGTTGCAGGTGAAGTGGAAGAAGCAGAAGGGTTTTATTATGTAAAAATAAAAGAGCCGGAAGAGATGCAAGTGCTTGTGGACGGAGAAGTGTTGTATTATTTAGATACGATGGAACTTTTAGATAAGAATTTAGTGTCCGTTCCAGCGGGAACAGAAGGGATCTTTCTTTATAAGAAGTAAGAAGACAATGAGAAAAAGAAGAAAAGATTTTGGAAACATCTTGACAAACGATCATGATAATAGCATAATCGTTGTAAAGAAAAATTAAGAAAATAGAATGTAGAGGTAAAAAATTATGGAAAAGACAATGGAGAAAATCGTTGCTTTAGCAAAAGCCAGAGGATTTGTATATCCAGGATCTGAAATTTATGGTGGACTTGCCAATACTTGGGATTATGGTAACCTTGGTGTTGAATTAAAAAACAACGTAAAAAAAGCATGGTGGTCTAAATTCATTCAACAAAATCCATATAATGTCGGTGTGGACTGCGCAATTCTTATGAATCCTCAAACTTGGGTTGCATCAGGACACCTTGGCGGATTCTCCGATCCATTAATGGATTGTAAAGAATGTCATGAGAGATTTCGTGCTGATAAAATTATCGAAGAGTATGCAGGAGAACATGGAATTACATTAGAAAGTTCTGTTGATGGTTGGACAAATGAGCAGATGGAAACCTTTATGACAGAACATGAAGTTCCATGTCCGACTTGCGGAAAACATAACTTCACAGGAATTCGTCAATTTAACTTAATGTTTAAGACATTCCAAGGGGTAACAGAAGATGCAAAAAATACCGTTTATTTAAGACCGGAAACTGCACAGGGAATCTTTGTAAACTTTAAAAATGTTCAAAGAACTTCTCGTAAGAAAATTCCTTTTGGTATTGGACAGATTGGTAAATCTTTCCGTAATGAAATTACACCAGGTAACTTTACATTCCGTACTCGTGAATTCGAACAGATGGAACTTGAGTTTTTCTGTGAACCAGACACGGATCTTGAATGGTTTGACTATTGGAAAAATTTCTGTATTAATTGGCTAAAATCTCTTGGTATGAAAGAAGAAGAGATGAGAGTTCGTGACCACGATCAAGAAGAGCTTTCTTTTTATAGCAAAGCGACTTCAGATATTGAATTCTTATTCCCATTTGGTTGGGGCGAATTATGGGGAATCGCCGATCGAACAGACTATGATTTGACACAACATCAGACAGTATCCGGACAGGATTTAACTTATTTTGATGATGAGAAAAAAGAAAAATATATTCCATATGTAATCGAACCTTCTTTAGGAGCGGATCGTGTGACACTTGCGTTCTTATGTGGGGCTTATGATGAAGAAGAGTTAGAAGGCGGAGATGTTCGTACTGTTCTTCACTTCCACCCAGCATTAGCGCCAATTAAAATCGGTGTGCTTCCTCTCTCTAAGAAATTAGGAGAAGGGGCAGAGAAGATCTATGCGGAATTATCCAAATATTATAACTGTGAATACGATGATAGAGGAAACATTGGAAAACGTTATAGAAGACAAGATGAGATCGGTACTCCATTCTGTATCACTTATGATTTTGAATCTGAAACAGATGGCGCTGTAACCGTTCGTGATCGTGACACAATGGAACAAGAGAGAATTAAAATTGAAGATTTAAAAGCATATTTTGGAAAGAAATTTGAATTCTAATTTGTTGTTTTAAAACATAAATAGAAGAGGGGTTTTCTTCTCCAAGAAAAGAGATGTAGTTTTTATGAAGACAAAATGTACTTTGTAAAAGCTGCATCTTTTTTGTTGGAATTTTGGGAGCAACTGGCAGTTGTTGCCTTGGGAAAGTTTAACAAATTTTGACAATTAAATTTTCAGAGCAACTTCAGGGCGGATTTTGTAAAAACAGGAATGATAAATCTGTGGAAAATAATGAAAAAATAGGGATAATAAGATAATTTTCATCTATTCTCATATGGAATGTAAAAAAATATTTGAACGTGTAGTCAAAATGTATAAAAAATATAAAAAAACAAACAAATTAACAGCAAAGTGTTCACAAATGAAAGAAACTGTGTTATAATAAACATGGTTTCAAAAAGAAGTGAATTTAGGAGGTAAATTACTATGGCTAAATGGGTTTATATGTTCAAAGAAGGCAACGCAGACATGAGAAATCTTCTCGGCGGTAAAGGTGCTAACTTGGCAGAGATGACAAATTTAGGTTTGCCAATTCCTCAAGGTTTTACAATTACAACGGAAGCGTGTACCGATTATTATGCACAGGGAAAACAGATTTCTGAAAATGTTCGTTGGCAGATTTTTGATGCCTTACATAAGTTAGAAGAGATCAATGGAAAGAAATTCGGAGATAACGAAGATCCATTATTAGTGTCTGTTCGTTCAGGAGCGAGAGCTTCTATGCCGGGTATGATGGATACCATTTTAAACTTAGGATTAAACGATGTTGCAGTAGAAGGTTTTGCGAAGAAAACAGGAAATCCTAGATTTGCGTATGACTCTTATCGTCGTTTTATTCAGATGTATTCCGACGTTGTAATGGAAGTTCCAAAATCTTATTTTGAAACAATTATTGATGAAGTGAAAAAAGAAAAAGGAGTCACTTACGATACCGAATTAGATGTAGAGGATATGAAAGAGCTTGTTAAGCGATTTAAAGCGCTCTATGAGCAAGCAATGCAAGAAGAATTTCCACAAGATCCAGCAGAACAGCTTATGGGGGCTGTGAAAGCGGTATTCCGTTCTTGGGATAATCCTCGTGCTATTGTTTATCGTCGTATGAACGATATTCCGGGAGACTGGGGAACTGCCGTAAACGTTCAGACAATGGTATTTGGTAATATGGGCAATACTTCCGGAACAGGTGTTGCATTTACTCGTAACCCATCTACTGGAGAGAAGGGTATCTTTGGTGAATATTTGATCAATGCACAAGGAGAAGATGTTGTAGCAGGCGTTCGTACACCACAGCATATTTCTAAATTGGCAGAAGATCTTCCAGAATGTTATGAAGAGTTTATGAGATTAGCGATGAAATTGGAAAACCACTATCGTGATATGCAGGATATGGAATTCACAATTCAAGAAGGAAAATTATATTTCTTACAAACTCGTAATGGTAAGAGAACGGCTCATGCGGCAATTAAAATTGCTTGTGATTTAGTGGACGAAGGTATGATCACAGCAAAAGAAGCAGTGCTTCGTATTGATGCAAAATCTCTTGACCAGTTGTTGCACCCAACCTTTGATAAAGATGCGTTAAAAGAAGGAGAAGTCATCGGAAGCGCTCTTCCTGCATCACCAGGAGCTGGAGCTGGTAAAGTTTACTTCACCGCAGATGATGCGAAAAAAGCAGGAGCAAGAGGAGAGAGAGTAATCCTCGTTCGTTTGGAAACTTCACCGGAAGACATTGAAGGAATGCAGGCGTCAAAAGGTATTTTAACTGTTCGTGGTGGTATGACATCTCATGCAGCCGTTGTAGCTCGTGGTATGGGTACTTGCTGTGTATCCGGTTGTGGAGAAATTGTCATTGACGAAGAAGCCAAAGAGTTTACACTTGGCGGACATACATTCCATGAAGGCGATTACATTTCTCTTGACGGTTCTACCGGAAATATTTACAAAGGGGATTTAAAAACAGTAGATGCTTCCGTAGACGGAAACTTTGGAAGAATTATGGCATGGGCGGATCAATATAGAAAATTACAAGTTCGCACCAATGCGGATACACCAGCGGATACAGCCAATGCAGTAAGACTTGGAGCAGAGGGAATCGGACTTTGCCGTACAGAACATATGTTCTTTGACGCCGAGAGAATTCCAAAGATCCGCAAGATGATCTTATGTAAGACACAAGAAGCGAGAGAAAGAGCGTTAATGGAACTTCTGCCATATCAGAAAGCGGACTTTAAAGGTATGTATGAAGTGCTGGAAGGAAGACCAATGACCGTTCGTTATCTCGATCCACCTCTTCATGAATTCGTTCCAACAGAGGAAGAAGATATTAAAGCGTTAGCAGATGATATGGGAATTTCTGTGGAAGAAGTTAAAGCAACTTGTGATGCTTTACATGAATTCAACCCTATGATGGGTCATCGTGGCTGTCGTCTAGCGGTTACTTATCCAGAAATTGCAAAAATGCAGACAAGAGCCGTTATGGAAGCAGCGATTGAAGTGAAAGAAGAAAAGGGCTTTGACATCGTTCCTGAAATTATGATTCCATTAGTTGGAGAGAAGAAAGAATTAAAATTTGTAAAAGATGTCGTAGTGGCAACCGCAGAACAGGTGAAGAAAGAAAAAGGTTCTGATATTTCCTACAAAGTTGGTACTATGATTGAAATTCCTAGAGCTGCACTTTTAGCCAATGAAATTGCAGAAGAGGCAGAATTCTTCTCCTTTGGTACAAATGACTTAACACAGATGACATTTGGATTCTCCCGTGACGATGCAGGCAAATTCTTAGATGCTTATTACAAAAATAAAATCTATGAATCTGACCCATTCGCAAGACTTGATCAAAATGGTGTTGGACAGCTTGTTCAAATGGCAGCGGAAAAAGGTCGTTCTGTGAGACCAAATCTAAAATTAGGAATCTGTGGAGAACACGGTGGCGATCCATCTTCTGTTGAATTTTGCCATAGAGTGGGATTAAACTATGTATCTTGCTCTCCATTCCGTGTACCAATCGCTCGCCTTGCAGCCGCTCAAGCAGCGTTAAAAGACGAACAATAATCGGCCATAGTAATTAATATTATATAGATATGATTACAAGAAAAAGAGTTTCAGATCGTTTCTGAGGCTCTTTTTCTGATCGCAAAAATCGGTTCCCCTCAAGCCTTTTATGGAGGGAACTTTTGCCTAGTTAATGCTTCTATAAGAAAAGTTGGAAAAAATTAGAATAAAATATGTGGATTCTTAGTTGATATTGACTTTGATTTTTTGATATAATAAAAAAGGTTTATGAATAAAAAAGGAGAGGAGAGTTTCATCAACTAAAGAGAAAAGCGAGCATACTGGAAGAAAAAGCCATAGAGGAAGGAAATCCATACGCAGAAGCGGTGGCATATTATTTTTTAGCGATTTATTGGCTTTTTCATCATGAACCATTGATTAGCAGAGAGTATTGTAGAAAATCGAAAGAAAAATATGGACAGCATAAGTCGCATATGCTCTATGGTTGCGAACATTGAACAATGGATTCAGGCGTTGATTGATGAAATACGGCTTTTACAATATGAAGAGATTCAAATAGGGATGATTACAATTAGCATTGGTGCCGCAAGAACAAAAGGAGTGAAACAGTCAAAGCAGCTGTTTGAAAAGGCGGACAAGGCATTGTATATCGCCAAGGAGAAAGGAAAGAACTCCTATGCAATCGATGGAGGGGAAGACCTTCACTAAGAGAAATGGAAAGGAAGAAATACGATGTCAGAACGTTTAGAAAAAGTGAAAGAAAATCATAAAAAAGGGTATAACTGTGCGCAGGCAGTGGCTTGTGCATTTTGTGATCAAGTTGGAATCGACGAGGAGACGATGTTTAAGTTGACGGAAGGCTTTGGGCTTGGAATGGGCGGAATGAATGGTGTCTGTGGGGCGGTTTCCGCTGCAATTCTTTTAAATGGACTAAAAAACAGCACGGCTCATTTAGAGCGTCCGGACTCAAAAAGGGATACCCATGCGCTGTCAAAGATGATAACACAAGAGTTTATTGAGAAAAACAAATCCATTATTTGCAAGGACTTAAAAGGTGTGGAGACAAAAGAAGTGCTTAGAAGCTGCGATGGCTGTATCGAAGATGCAACAAAATTAATTGAAAAATATTTATAGAGGTGACACCTTTTTCTTTTTTATGCATACTGTAAGGTAGAGAATGAACAATGGAAAGGGAAAGGTAGATGGAGAGTTATATTAGAAATGAAGAAGGGCCTTTTTTTTATTCTATGGAACAAGAAAGAAGGACTCAGATGGAACGCATGGCGGAGCGAAACTATGACCTTGGCGTTCAGAGCAATGGGAATGATACAGCGACGAAAGGTACAGGGCCTATGGGGCTTCCGACGCCATCGCTTCCAAGCAATGACGAGGGAGGAGTTCCACAGATTCCGCTTCCGCCGATGGTTGGGCAGCCGGGGATACCAGATGATGAAATACAAGGAAGTGGAACGGCAAATGTCCGTGTTTTAAATGGAGCGGCAAACTACGGTGAAGTGGCGATTTCGATTGGAAGCAAAAGTCTATCAGAAAGTCTTCCTTTTGCCACAGCCACTTCCTATGTTCCAATTGAAGAGGGATTTCGCACAGTGACCGTCTCTTCTGCCACATATCCAAAGTACATCATTTATCGTCAGATGATTCCATTCGTTGCAGGAGTTTCCATGACTCTTGCGTTAGTCAATAGCGCCAATGGAATTGGAATTCAAACGATGATCGACTTGCCATGCCGAGGCGGAGCGAGAAACTTGTCGTGTCTTCGTATGGCGAACTTATCCTATAATAGTGGACCTCTCGATCTTATGTTGGCAGATGGCAGAGTTGTTTTCTCAGAAGTGAGATTTAAAGAAGTGACGCAGTATAAAAGAGCTATGGCGGGAAACTATTCTTTTGTCGTTGTGAATTCGCCAAACCGTCCGATGCCCATCGTATCAGAGCTGATGCTGACCAATGAGCGGGCAAACCAAAATCGAAGAATCCAAAATGGATTGTTAGAGTTTTCCATTGATATGAGAGCCAACACATTGTATACTATCTATATATTAGGAAATGATGGCTATTTACCACAGTTACAAGCATATGTATTAGAAAATTAATCGTTGCCATTTTGTCGACAAAATGTTACAATAGACAAATAATGCTAAAAGAGACTGTATTTTTTTGCAGTCTCTCTTTCGCATACCTGCGAAAAGGAGAAAAAGTTTTTATGGGTCATACAATCAAAGAAAAGAATACGAAAATCGATCAGAAGAAATTTATGGAGCAACTGCAAAAGCTTGTGGATTTTTCTGGTACCCAGAAAAAAATGCTGGAAGTTTCCGCGATTAATGACTATTTTAAAGGCATTGATTTAAGTATTAATCAGGTGGAGTATATTTATCAATATTTGGAAGAAAAGAACATTAAAGTTGTTCAGGGCAAAGAGTCACAGGCGGAATTTGATGAGAATTTTGAAGAGCTTGATGATAAAGAAGACTTGCTTTTCTTGGAAGATGAAGAGTTTCCAATTGAAGATATTAATATCGACGATTTGAATAACTTAGCAGGGGTGAGCATTGATGATCCCGTGAAGTTATATTTGAAAGAGATTGGAATTATTCCATTGTTGTCAAGTGAAGAGGAAATTGAACTTGCAAAAAGAAAGGCAAATGGAGATGAAATTGCTAAACAACGTCTGATTGAAGCTAATCTTCGTCTTGTAGTCAGCATCGCAAAGAAATATGTTGGAAGAGGAATGGGATTTCTTGACTTAATACAAGAAGGAAATTTAGGACTTATGAAGGGAGTTGAGAAGTTTGACTATACAAAAGGCTATAAGTTAAGCACATATGCGACTTGGTGGATTCGCCAAGCGGTTACTCGTGCATTAGCCGATCAAAGTCGTACGATTCGTATTCCAGTTCATATGGTAGAAATGATGAATAAAGTGACAAAGGCACAGAGAAAATTAACAGTGGAAAACGGTTCAGAGCCAACGGAAGAGGAACTTGCAAAAGAACTAGGCATTACGATGGAAAAATTAGAAGAAATCCAAGCCTATGCAAAGACGCCGACTTCTTTAGAAACGCCGGTTGGAGATGAAGCGGATTCGAGTGTTGGAGACTTTATTGCTGATGAAACAACAGTGACTCCAGAAGCAAATATTGAATCTGTAATGCTTCGTCAAAACTTAGAAGTGATTATGGAAGATCTATCGGAACGAGAACGCTATGTTCTCTCCCTTCGCTTTGGATTTGATGATGGACATGCTCGCACATTGGAAGAGGTTGGTCAGCTTTTAAGCGTAACAAGAGAACGTGTAAGACAGATTGAGGCGAAAGCATTGTTAAAACTCCGTCACCCTTCTAGAGCAAAGAAGATTGCAGAATTTTTATAAAATCGAATAGAGAAATAGGGAAAAGGTTGTTATAAAAGATTGGAGTTCCAAGACAAATAACAGCCTTTTTGCTTTGCGTTTTCGTTTTTTGGAAAGGTTTTCAAAAGAGAGCGGATATGGTAAAGTAGTTATAAATAGAAAGATACTGATTGAGATTGTAAAAAGAAAGAGGAAACAAATGATTAAGTTAATTGCAACAGATGTAGATGGAACATTAGTCGTAGATGGAAGTGGAACGTTAAATCCGGAATATTTTCCGGTAATTGAAGCATTGATTCAAAAAGGGATCGTTTTTATTGTGGCGAGCGGAAGAGCCGAAAGCAGCATTGAAAATATTATGAAACCGATAGTAAACGACATTATTATGATTGCAGAAGGCGGTTCTTATGTGTCCTTTCAAGGGAAAGAGCTAGAGTCTCACCCAATTGATATGGAGATTGTACGAGAGTTGATCAAAGATATTCATTCCATAGAAGGGTGCGAAGTGATGATCAACGGAACAAAATGTTGTTATACCGATGCAAAAGATGAGAAATTTTTACAGTGGATCATCGAAGATTATCACTTTAATGTAATACAAGTAGAAGACTTGTTACAGGTGGACGAGGAAATTGTAAAAGTATCGCTCTATCATGCCACCGATGCTACAAAGATGGCAAAACCGTGGTTTCTTCCAAAATGGGAGAAGAGACTTCATGTGGCAAGTGCGGGAAAAGAGTGGATTGACTGCGTGATGCCGGGAACAAATAAAGGAGTTGCGTTGAAGAAAATTCAAGAGCAGTATGGAATTTCAAAAGAAGAAACGATGGTCTTTGGAGATAATATCAACGATTTAGAGATGCTTGCACAGGCAAAATATAGTTTTGCTGTTGCAAATGCGAGAGAAGAGGTAAAAGAACAGGCGAATTACAGAACGGATTCCAATAAAAACCATGGTGTGCTAAAGGTTTTAAAGCAGTTGTTAGCAGGAGAGCCATTCTACAATTGACTTGACAAATAGAAATGGTTAGTTTATACTAATCCTTGCATTGTAAATGATAATGATTCTCAATAAAATTAGAAAAATGGAGTTTCGTTCTTAATAAAATCATAAGAGAAAGAAAAAGAGGAAGAGTCCTTTTTTTATAAAGTGAGAAGGAGATGGAGAGAAGATGACATTAGAGCAAGCAGGGATCAATGAAGATTATGAGATCGCTCAAATCTTAATGGAAGGGGGAACAAAGCGAAGATTAGAGGCGCTTGGAATGATTCCCGGAACAAAGATTATCGTATTGAATCGGAAGAAGAACGGCACATTGATTTATAAAATGAGAGGCACTCGCTATGCAATTGGAAAGGGAATTGCACAAAAAATAGAGATTCAGAGAGGAGAAGAACGATGAATGAGCGGCTTCATGTAGGGTTTGTGGGGAATCCGAACTGTGGAAAAACAACTCTTTTCAACGCATATACAGGTGCAAAGTTAAAAGTGGCGAACTGGCCGGGCGTTACCGTAGAGAAAAAAGAAGGAGCTATGAAATATCACGATCACACGTTTAAATTAGTCGATCTTCCGGGAATTTATAGTTTAACTTCTTATACGATGGAAGAGAAGTTGACGAGAGAATATCTATTAGAAGATGATGTCGATGTGATTATCGATGTGGCAGATGCTTCTGCGCTGGAGAGAAATTTATATTTAACGCTGTCCGCCATTGAATTGGAAAAGCCGGTCGTATTGGCGCTCAATATGATGGATATTGTGGAAGAGAGAGGAATGGAAATCGATCTTCATCGCTTGCCGGAGATGTTAGGAATACCGGCCATTCCTGTTTCCGCCCGAAAAAAGACGGGGCTAGATATTTTAATGCATGCAGTGGCTCACCATAAGACCGAAGGCTTTGATAAGAAACCGTTTCACTATTCAAAAGAAGTGGAAGATAAAATTAATGAACTGATGGAAGTGTTAGAAGAAAATGTTCCGGGGTTAAAACCAAAGCGGTGGTATGCCATTAAACTGCTTGAAAATGATGAAGAAATTGTAAAGCAATATGGAAGTTATGTAAAAGATCGCATGAACCGAAATTACGAAAATGAGATCGTTCGCCAAAAATATGCGTACATAGAAGAAATTATGAGCGAAGTGCTTGTGAACAAAGAGAAGAAAGAGGCGCTTACCGATAAGGTGGACACTTACTTAACGCACCCGATTTTAGGCGTTCCAATTTTCCTTGGAATTATGGCGCTTGTGTTTTTCTTAACATTTGCCATTGGAGATTTCTTAAAAGGATATTTGGAATTGGCGGTGGAAATCGTTTCAAACGGCGTGGCAAATGGGCTGGAAGTGCTAGGGGTTGGAGCTGTTGTCCGCTCGCTGGTTGTAGATGGAATCATTGCCGGAGTAGGAGGAATTTTAAGTTTCTTACCGAATATTTTTATTCTCTTTCTTGCCCTAGCCTTTTTAGAGGACAGCGGTTATATGGCGAGAGTTGCCTATGTGATGGACGGAATTATGGGAAAATTAGGACTGTCAGGAAGAGCTTTTATTCCGATGCTCTTAGGATTTGGGTGCAGTGTGCCAGCAGTTATGGCGTCACGAGTGCTGGAAGATGAGAGAGATCGAAAGAGAACAATTCTTGTCACTCCTTTTATGTCTTGCAGCGCAAAACTGCCTGTTTATGTCACTTTTTCCAGCCTGTTTTTTGGAAAATATGCGATGTTAAGCGCTTATTCCATGTACATTATTGGGCTGGTTCTTGGAATTTTAGTGGCTTTTATTCACAGCAAGATCATTCATCACGGCGAAGATAACCCTCTTTTAATTGAACTGCCGGAGTACAAGACACCAAATAGCAATACCATTGCCATCTACGTCGGGGAAAAGGTAAAAGATTATTTATCAAAAGCTGGTACGACAATCTTTATCGCTTCCATCATTGTCTGGTTTATTTTAAACTTTGGAAGCCATGGATTAGTTGATAATATGGCGGACAGTTTTGGGGCGATGATTGGAAAGGTGTTAGTGCCAATTCTTGCGCCGGCAGGGCTTGGATTATGGCAGATCGGCGTTATGTTAATCTCAGGATTGGCGGCAAAAGAAGTCGTTGTGTCAAGTTTCCTCGTTTTATTTGGAATCTCCTCTTTGACGGCACAAGGAGCTTCAGAAGGCATTGTTGCCATGTTAGGCGCCATGGGATTTGGACCATTAAATGCGTACTCATTGATGATTTTTACTTTATTATATACCCCATGTCTTGCAACGGTTGCAACGATAAAACGGGAGACAAACTCTTGGAAATGGACCATTGGAATGGTATTGTTTCAACTGCTGATTGCATGGGCTTGTGCAACCGTCGTATTTCAAATCGGCTCTCTGTTCTTATAAATATTCAGAGATAAAGAAATAATCGCAGGATTTTTTATTAAACTAGCCAAGAACACTCGTGACTTTATTCGTGGGAGGTTCGTTCAATCGGGAGCAAGAGGGAATCGTAGGAAAAGAAACGGTTTCACAACTTAGAAAGCGTACAAAGTTACAGAGAAAGAAGATGAGCTTATGTCAGAAGTCATGACACTGATTGTTATCGCATTGATTGCGATTTATGCAGGATATGTAATAGGCTGCAAAGTAAAACGGATAAAGAACGGACAGCTATGTGGCGGAAACTGCCAATCATGTGGAGGCAGCTGTCTATCCGCACAAAAAAAGCGACATTGATTCAAAAAAATCGTGGAAGTCGCTGTTCATTTGCACAAAAAAGTGACATTGACTGGAAGAAACCAGTTGTTCGTCTGTACAAAAAACGAGCGAAAAAAATAGAAGAGATGCTAGAATCTGAAAACAAAATTGTTGAAAGGTTCTAGCATTTTTCGTTTTATAAAATTTTTATAATATTTTGAAAAAAAGTGAGGAAAAAAACAAAAAATATAGTATTATATATTATGAGTAAGTGTATTCATTTCTACGAGGTGAGAAAAATGGATCTCACTTGCTTATAGAGATGAGAATTTTATAAGAAGCAGTTCTCATCACTGAAAGACGGATACAAAAAGAAACTTGATAAAAGAAAGGGATTAAAATAGAGATGCAAAGAGATTGGAAAAATGAATTAGAAATGATGGAAGAATTTGAAGAGAACATGGAAGAAGAAATCATCGAAGAAGAGGAAGAAGGGGAGAAAGAGCCAGCGATTTCTTTTTATATGGAAGAATTAGCAGGAATGGAAGAACTTTCTCATGAAGAGCAGAAACAGTTGTTGCTGCAAATACAAGAAGGCGATATGGAAGCGCAAAACCGCTTTGTGGAAGGCAATTTAAAACAAGTCATTAAAATTGCCGGAACTTATATTGGAAAAGGGATTCCCCTTGGCGATTTGATTCAAGAAGGGAATATTGCGCTGATGCTGGTGGTAGCTGATTTTAAAGGAAATGACATAGAGAAGTTTCATGAGCAGTTAGAGGAAACGTTACATCTCGTTATGAAAGAATTATTAAACTTAGAAGAACAAGAGGAGAAAACCGGAAAACGAATGGTGGAACGTGCCAACTTATTAAGTGAAGTTTCAAAGGCAATGGCGGATCAGCTAGGAAGAGAAGCCACAGCGGAAGAGTTGGCAGAACGCCTCTCTATGACAACAGACGAAGTGAAAGAGATTATGAAAATGTCATTAGATGCCCTTTCTGTTATGTCAGAAGGTGGCGAGGGAAAAGAAGAGGACGACCATAGCTATGTGGAAGATGAAGGGTTAAAAGAGGCATTAGAAGCGCTGGAAGAAGAGGAATTTTAAGGAATACAAACAAGTTCAATTGGAACAGGCGAAAGGAGGAGTGTAGATGAATATTCGAGAAAAACAAGAACAATTCGAACAACAGTATTTAAGCCCGTTTGCTGCCTTTAGTTGTCAGTCAAAAGGAAGGGATCGAGGGGAAAGCCCATGCGATATTCGCCCTATCTATCAAAGGGATCGGGATCGAATTCTTCATTGCAAAGCATTTCGAAGGTTGAAAGATAAGACACAAGTATTTTTTGCGCCCACAGGCGATCATTATCGGACGAGATTAACGCATACATTGGAAGTGTCTCAAAATGCGAGAACCATTGCAAAAGCGCTGCGGTTAAATGAAGATCTGACAGAAGCCATCGCTTTAGGGCATGACCTTGGGCATACGCCATTTGGACATGCAGGAGAACATGCTCTAAATCAAGTGTGCAGCCATGGATTTAAGCATTATAAGCAAAGTGTTCGCATTGTGGAACTTTTGGAAAATAAAGGGCGAGGGCTTAACTTATCCGTCGAAGTGCGAGATGGGATTTTAAACCATCAAACGACAGGAAGAGCTATGACATTAGAAGGCAGAATTGTGCGGCTGTCCGATAAAATCGCATATATTCACCATGATATTGATGACGCCATTCGGGGGAAAGTATTGACAGAAGAAGAGATTCCAAAAGAGTATACCGATGTGCTTGGAAATGATCAGAGAAGCCGTTTAAATCGATTTATTCACGATATTATTAAGAATAGCGATGAAAAAGCCGATATTTATATGTCAAAAGAAGTGGAAGAAGCATTGTTTGGACTTCGAAAATTTATGTTTGCTCACGTTTACACAAATCCGATTGTGAAAAAAGAAGAACAAAAATGCAAAGATTTATTAATTGCTCTTTTTGAATATTATAAAAAATCCATCTTTGATCTTCCGGAAGAATATCAAAATATGATCCGACAAGGCGAGAAAGAGCAGCAGGTGATCTGTGACTATATCGCCGGAATGACCGATCATTTTGCCATTGCCAAATTCCAAGAAATCTATGAACCGAAATCTTGGAGCATTCGTTAAGACAATTGAAAAAGTTGAGGTGAGAACATTGTATTATAGTGAGGAAACAATTGAAGAAGTCCGTGTAAGAAATGATATTGTAGATGTAATATCCAATTATGTGAGCTTAAAGAAAAAGGGAGCCTCTCATTTTGGGCTTTGTCCATTTCATAATGAAAAGTCCCCTTCCTTTTCCGTAAGCCGTGATAAACAGATGTATTATTGTTTTGGCTGTGGAGCAGGAGGAAATGTCTTTACCTTTATTATGGAATATGAGAACTATACCTTTCCGGAAGCGTTAAAAATGTTGGCAGAACGGGCAGGCATGGAGCTTCCAGAAGTGGAACTATCAGAAGAAGAAAAAAGGGCGGCGGATTATAAATCGATTTTAAAAGAAATGAATCGACAGGCAGCCAACTATTTTTATTTACTTCTTCATAGCGAGAGGGGCAAATTAGGCTATGAATATTTGACAAATCGTGGAATTACAGAGGAGACGATTAAAAACTTTGGTT
>Cebus_capucinus_imitator_PRJNA485217_SSR105__coassemble_484_pt1 | contig 16394 bp, 13 predicted proteins | sample Cebus_capucinus_imitator_PRJNA485217_SSR105__metabat2_low_PE_004 | metagenome-assembled genome bin Cebus_capucinus_imitator_PRJNA485217_SSR105
ATTGGATTCTCAATAAGCGCTCCAAACGTTTTCTTCGCAAACGCTAAAAGAGAGGAAAAGCACATTCCAACAAGACCAAAGCACACCCCCAAAATACAAAGGACAAAGAAGAGCTTTCCATTCCATGAGACGGCAATCCCTAACGGCTGTGTAAATTTCTCAAGCCCTAATTTTCCTGCTACCGTGCTGGCAGAAAACGCCGCAAAAACTGCCATCACAAAGGCTTCATACTGTAAGACGCCGACAACCAACACTTCCAACGAAAAAAACACTGCCGCCAGCGGAGTCCCAAAAAGCCCTGCAAATCCTGCTGCCATTCCCGCTATTAAAAAGATATTTTTCGCCTTTTTATCGCATAGTTTTCTTCCAAACCAACTAGAAAACGTTGCCCCGATCTGAACTGCTACCCCCTCTCTTCCTGCGCTTCCGCCGACAAGATGGGTGAGCCATGTGCTTCCTATTACAAATGGAATTAATCGCAATGGAATCTGTTCTTCTTCTCCATGCCCCACTTGAAAAATCAGCCCCATACCTTTTCCGGCATTTGCTCCAAAGCGTTTATAGAGCCACACAATGAGAATACCTGCTGGCGCTAAAAAGGGCAAAAGCCAACGAATATGCCCGTCTCGAAATGAAGAAATCGCCAATAAAACTTCTCCAAATCCAGCATCTAATACTCCCACTATGCAGCCGATAAAAACACCACAAAGCCCATAGAAGACAAGCTTCCTATATTCCAACAGACTATTTTTTATCCGATCCATCTTCCTCTCTTCCTTTCCCCGATTTTTATTCTGAACCATTTTATCACTCTTTTCCATTCTTTGGCAAGAAGAACTGCAAACTCTTTTCACATTACAAAAAGGCTCAGCCCCTTCTTTTCTTAGAAGTCACTGAACCTTTTCATTCTTTTTTATCTTTTATTTACATGATTAACGAAAATCAGATTCCCATTTCACGATCTCGCCTGTGGAAGCATCAATTTCAAATTCATATTCCGTTCCTTCATAGAAAATATCCCCTTCGTATTGCATTCTTCCGTCATCGTTATCCAATTTAATGCGAATATCGCTTTCTGTTGCACCATCGACTTTTTCTAAAGCGATTTTCTTCGCCTCTTCTTCACTGATGGCAACATCGTTGGCAGACTGCTGGCTGTATTTCGTATCATTTTCGCTTTCCAGTTTTAAGATTTTTCCATCATCTGCCTTAATATCGTATTCGTATTTCTTATCCACCGTATAGAATTCAACTTCATAGATAATCTGTCCATCATCTCGATCTTTTTGCACCCAAATGGCCTGTACATCTTGTTCCGCCACGCCAGCGTGATCAAGGGCAATCTTCTTCGCCTCTTCCTCTGTAATCTCACCAGAAGTATCGCTGGCTGTCGTTGTCTGATTCGTTGTTCCTGTTGTGCTGGAATCTGTGACCGTATCCTGCGTACTTTTTGTTGTTGGAATCCCTGCTTGATTTCCATTTGCTCCACACCCAGTCATAAAAAGACCAATTAACGTAGCAACCGCCATTATTTTTATCACTTGTTTTCTCATAATCATTCCTCCATGTCTTCTATTTATTTTATGCAGTTTCTCTCTTCCTACTCTTACTATAAATTAGAAAAATTAAGGGAAGATTAAAACCTTTATTTTTTATTTTTTTGAACTTTTGGAATGGAGAAAACAAAGGTTGTGCCTTTTTCCAGCTCACTTTCCACTGTAATCGTGCCACCATGGGCTTTTACAATCCATTTCACCATAGGAAGACCAAGCCCTGATGAAGAGTCTTGCCCCGCTGTCCTTGACTGATCCACCCGATAAAATCTCTCCCATATAAACGGCAGTTTCTCTTCTGGGATTCCAATTCCATTATCTTGTATGACTCCTTGAATCCAATCCCCTCGTTCTGACAACCGAACGATCACTTTTCCATGCTCTCTTCCATAGGAAATAGCATTGGATATGAGGTTTACGAGCAAGCGGATAAAAAATGTCTCATCGACTTCCGCCATAAGATGTGGTTGAATTTCTTCCAAAATCTGGATTTCCTTTTCTTTTGCCAGTTCTCTTTGCTCTTCCACAACCATTTCCACCAACTCGCTCACTTCTACTTGTTCAAAATGAATCGGAAGTTGATTTTTTTCCGCCTTTGCGACCATCAAAATTTGCGAAACAATCTGCGCCATATTTCTCGCCTTTTTATAGATAACCTCCACCTGTTCCCGATTTTCTTTTGTGAGGGTGTCCTGCTCCAGCAAATATTCGCACTGGGATAATAAAACAGTAATAGGCGTTCGAAGTTCATGGGAGACATCGGAACTAAACTGCTTCTCTCGTTCAAAATTTCTCTCAAGCTGTTCTAACATTTCATTAAACATCTGAGCCAATCGGTGAATTTCATCATTTCCGTTGCTCACTTCCACCCTCTTTGACAAGTCATCGCTTTCACAAATCTGTTGAACCGCTCCGATCATATGATCGACGGGTTTTAAAATATAGCTGACGAATAGATACCCAAGCACAATCATAATAAATACTAACAATGGCAAAAAGATAAGCGTTGTGCGTATTAGAATCTGAAAACTTTCTTCTGCCCTTGTAATGGATATAATTCCTCGAATATACACTTTTCCATATCCGTCTATATCCATTCCGCTGTCAAAAATATACCATTTTATTCCATTGGATTCAACGACTTGAAATTCCCCGTCTTGAATAAAAACATCTTCGGTAAATTGATAAGGGATTTTCCCATAGAGCAGCAGCCCATTTTCATTATAGACCGATAGATAAACTCCGCTGTCCACTTCCATAATATCGGAATCGATATCAAGCTCTCCGTCGTCCCATTCGATATATTGAAATCCGTCTAACACTTCCTTTTCCAGCTGGCTTTTTTCAGAAGCGAGAACTTGACTATTGCTAATGGATAACAACATAGCAAGAGAGCTGATCGTAATGAGCATTAAAAATAATGTATATAATAAGGTTACTTTCATCTTGGCGGATAACCATTTTTTTCTGACTTTTGTATCAGGTTTGCCGCTTTCCACGTTTTTCTTCTTATACTCTATCATCGCTTCCTATCCTTCATGTTTTCTTTTATCCTATTAAGAATTTCCGACTTTCAACACATATCCGGCTCCACGGATCGTATGAATTAACTTCGGCTCAAAATCGCTATCGATTTTCTTCCTTAAATAGCGAATATACACATCGATCACATTCGAACCTCCGGAATAATCATAGTTCCATATATGCTGTTCAATTTTATCCCTTGACAGCACAATTCCTTGATTTAAAATCATATAGCGCAAAATGGAAAATTCTTTATTGGATAACACAATCTCTGTCTCCCCACGAAAGACTCGATGGGAGTCAAGAAATACTTTTAAGTTTGCAATCTCACAGCAATTATCTTTTATCTCTGCGGTATTTCGAAGCATCACTCGAATCCTCGCTAATAATTCTTCAAATGCAAATGGCTTAATTAAATAGTCGTCCGCTCCGAGATCAAGCCCCATGACCCGATCTTCTATGGAATCTTTTGCCGTCAACAATAACACCGGAACCATATTTTTATTGGCACGAAGTTCCTTTAACACTTCCAGCCCATTTTTCTTCGGCATCATAATATCTAAGAGAACGGCATCATATTCTGCGCAAGCGAGATAATCAAGAGCTTCCTCACCATTTTCACAAGTATCCACCGTATAAGTTTGTTCTTCTAAACGTTTCTTTAGAATTCGATTCAAATCTTTTTCATCTTCTGCAACTAAGATTCTCATAGTATCACCTCATTTGGTCGTTTTTCTATCTTGTTGGCTACACTCTTATTTTATCATAACTACGACTTCTTATTCCAGCCTAATAATTAAAAGTTCCTATGAAACAATTAGATAAAGCGATCGCTCTAATCCCGATTATTCTAAAAATAAAATATGGATTTTTTTATTTTTGTCTTCTACAATCTCACATTTCACATGATAGAGTTCTGAGATAATTTCTGGACATAACACCTCTCTTGGAGTTCCCTTTGCTACAATTTCTCCATCTTTTAACGCATAGATTTTATCACAAAACATCGCTGCCATGTTCAAGTCATGAATGGCTGCAAGAACACTTCGGTTTAGATTTTTTACAAGTTTTAATAATTGTAACTGATATGTAATATCTAAATGATTTGTCGGTTCATCTAAAATCAAACACTTTGCCTGTTGAACGAGCGCCCTCGCTACAATGACTCGCTGTTGTTCCCCACCTGATAACGTTGAAAACTTTCGATGAAGCATTGTTTTCATTCCAACCGCTTCCAGCGCTTCTTCCACCATCTCATAATCTTTTTTATGATCCGACTCCAACGCCTTTTTATAAGGGGCTCGTCCCATAAGCACAATATCTTGAACAGAGAAATCAAAGGCATATTGGTTATGCTGTGCCACAACCGCCATATTTTTTGCCGATTGCTTGTAGCTCATTTTCTGCAAATTCTCATTATCTAAAAAAACAGCTCCGCTGTCCGGTTGAATCACTCGATAAATACATTTTAATAAGGTAGATTTTCCACTTCCATTTGGACCAATAAGCCCAACGAATTCTTGATTTTGTACACAAAGGGAGACTTCTTTTAGAATTTTATCCACACCATAATTCACTTCTACTCCTTGTACGGTTACTTTCATGAGCGCTCTCCTCCAAATCCATATGTCCGTTTTAAAAGCAAATAAATAAAACAAGGCGCCCCGATCATGGATACTAAAATTCCAATCGGCAGCTCTGAATAGTTTAAAATTGTGCGACAACAAACATCTGCCCAAAGGAGGAAGATAGCGCCAACAAGGGCGCTAACTGGTATCAACCTTTTATGATCTGTTCCTACAATCATGCGAATGGCATGGGGAATAATCAGTCCGACAAACCCAATCGTTCCAGCCGCATAGACGGCAAATCCAACCATACAAGAAGTCACGATTAAATAGATCATCTTTCGATTTCTTAGATTGGTTCCCAGTGTAATGGCTGTCTCCTCTCCTAATAACATCAAATTAAGGCTTCGAAACTGCGACCAAAAGAAAAAGGCGCCTAGAATCATAATCACTAACACAAGCCACACCGTCTTCCATTTCGCACTCGCTAAACTTCCCATGGTCCAAAATAACACTTCCGATGTGGCATTTTTATTATTGGCTAGATAGATCGCAAAATTGGAAACAGCTGTACAGATGGCATTCATCGCCATTCCGGAAAGCACGAGACGACTTGTATTGTTTCCTCCGCCAACGGTTCCAATCAATAAGACGATAAACGATACGAGAATCGCCCCTAGAAATGCCATAATTCCTACAAAGTTCGCTCCAAATATAGCGCCCATTCCAAATAAAATGGCTACCGTAGCTCCCATAGATGCCCCAGAAGAGATTCCAAGAATATAAGGATCTGCCATAGGATTTTTTACAACGGCTTGCATAATCACTCCACAGACCGATAATCCCATTCCGATTGCCACAGCCATCATAACTCTTGGAAAGCGAATAAGCCATACAATATCGTGGATTGCCCCGCTTGAAAACTCTGAAAATCTCTCCAAATGAAACATTTCATAGGCAATTACCCGATATACATCTTTTACCGAAAGATCGGCGTTTCCAAAAGTAATCGCCGCCATCATGGAAACGATCAATGCCCCAAATAATAGGAGCAAAAACATTCCATATAGTATCGGAGAGAATTCTTTTTGATTCCCCTGTCCTTTCCTTCTCTGTTTCATACTCTCTCTTCTGTTCCTTTCCTCTGTTCCATTGTTTTGATAGTTTTCTTAAAATCCTAAATCAATTTCTGGATATAAACCTTTTGCAAATGTCACAATTCCGTCTTTTGTTCTTGTGGCGCTGGCATACATTTCGCTGAGCATAATTGGCACCACTCGGTTATTTTTTACCGCATCTAAACTTTGATATGTTTCATCTTTTAAAAGAACGTCGAGCTTTTCTTGTTTCACCTGCTCTGCATCATCGCCTTCATATGGCATATATACAACGAAGATCACATCAGGGTTTGCAGCAATCACATCTTCTTTTCCAACTTGAGATGCGCTTTCATTTGCCAACACTCCTCCAAGGCTTGTGACCATATCCCCTCCAAGGCTTGTAGCACCGTAGTTTGTAAAAGAACCGTCAAAAGATTCTAAAATCATCACACTTGGCTTTTCTTCCATATTTTCTGTTTTTGTCTGAACGGTATCGATCGTATCTTTCATATCCTGCACAATGGCTTCTGCTTTCTCTTGTACGTCAAAGATTTTTCCGATATTTAAAATATCCGTATATTCATTTTCCAATGTCTTTTCATAAGCCACTTGATTTTGCATTGGGTGAGTGTTCGTATTCATATAAATATTCACACCTTTCTCTACCCAGCCTTTTGCATCTCCTAATGTCGTATCTTTGAATAAAGAACCCCAAGAGAAAATCATGTCTGGCTCTAACATCGTAACAGTCTCCAAAGAAGGGGTAAATTCATCTAAGTAATTGGTCTTTGAAAAAGCTGCTTTTTGCTCTTCCGGCACCGCATTATCCAATCCTGCTGTTGCCACAAGATGATCTTCTAATCCCAATGCCAACATTGTCTCAATGGAACCTTGATAAACCGCTACCACTTTCTCAGGCGCTTTCTCATAGGTCGTTTCTAATGGAGCTCCATCTGTTCCATAAGTTGTAATAGTGAGCGGATACTGGGTTCTTTTTGCCTCGTTTCCTTCTTGCCCTGTCTGTTCTGTCGTCGTTTCGGTTCCTTGATTTTCCTCAATAATGCTTTCCGCATTTTTTCTAGTGGACTGCTCCCCTGTTGTACTTTGTGAACCGCAGGCTGTCACTCCAAACATCACACTAAATGCGAGCGCCATTGCCACCATTGTTTTTTTCATGTTTTGATTGTTTTTTTTCATATCTTTCTCCTTATCCGATTGTTTTGATAAATGGAGAACAAAAAGAAGAGTCTCGTTCTGTACTTATCCATAAGCAAAGATTTGTACATAAAAAAATGCCTGTATATGCAGGCACCAAAAAAGACACTCCCTTTTGGGAATGTAATCTCGATGTCGCTTTCTTCGGAAGCCTCATCGTATCCCATATTAAGCAGGTTTCCTGACTTTGCATCATCATTCAAACAAAACCTTCTCACAGCTTTTGCCGCAATGGCGAGCGCATATGCTCTCTCAAGTTTGAACTCCACGTTCACAGTGACCGGATCGCTCAGGATTCTCACCTGATTCCCTCTTTCATCATAAAAAATCAATGGATTGCTCATTTCTTTTCTATGAAGCACTTAATACGTTATTCCATTATCTTAGACTACTCTATCATAAGAGCTTTCTTTTGTGAAGTATTTCCCTCTTTTTCATTAGAAATTTTTTGCTTTTTGCACATTTCCGCTGCTAATCCCTTTTACTTCTTCACCAAGGGGCAGCCATTTGATCACTTTTTCAATCGCTTGATCCCAAAAAATCCAATCATGTCCGCCTGTCCATTCTTCATACACATGTTCCACATGATGTTCTTTTAAAAACTGAGAAAAATCCACATTTTTATCTCGTAAAAAGTCTTCTTTTCCACAAGCGAGATATAAGTTGGGGATATCTTTCTTCTCATCTAATAATTTCTGAACTAACGCTTTATAATCTCTATCGCTTCCCTTTAATTTGCTTAAATCTCCAAACACTGACTCATAAAACTCTCTCGTATGAATCACATCTTCTTGATTTGGTTTTGACCCCAAGATTTGTTCTAAAATAAAACCGCTGGATAGCCCAATCACCGCTCCAAACGTATCGCTATATTTTAATCCATTGACAATGGCACCGTATCCGCCCATGGATAAGCCACCGATAAATGTATCTTCTCGCTTATTAGAAAGAGGAAACATCTTTCTTGTTAACTCCACTAATTCCTGCCCGATAAACGTTCCATATTTTGCAATGCCATAGCTGTCGTCTACATAAAAACGATTTTCACCGGAAGGCATAACGACTGCTAAATTATGTTCTTGTGCCCACGCTTGAATCCTCGTTCCTGTCACCCAATCCATGTCACTGCCTAATACTCCATGGAGGAGATATAATGTTTTTAATGGTTTCCTTTCGCTAATATCACTTCCATTATTCCCCGTTTTATCCACCGGAAGAATCACAGTCATCGTTACCGTTCTCATTAAACTTTTTGAAAATGCATCAACTCTCAATAATGCCATTGTTTAGCCCTCTCTTTCTTCTTATCTCGGTCTCATAAATTTATCGCCATTTAAATGGATCATATGTTCCGGCATCTCAGCTATCCATACTTCTGTATCCCATGCCAACTTTTCTGCAAATTTCTTATAAGTCTTAAAATCAAGAAATGCTGTAACAAATATTTTACCTGCCGTTACATCTTTCGTCATTTCTGTAATTTCCAGAATACGTTTTGGATCCATTGGTCCTACTGAAGTTACCGACTCAATAAAGTAAATCCAGTTTTTGTCTTCCCTGTACAAGACAACATCTGGCATTTTATCATGCAATGTAATCTCAAATCCTAACTTTCTCAGTTTATCTATATTTTTCACTAAATCTTTCTCAATCGTATCTCCGACGTATAGACACTCCGCATTCTCGGCAAATCTTGGAGCGAACTCTTCAATAATTGCCTTCTGTAATTCATTATGCTTGCCTGGTGAAAACTTGAGATCATCTCCATTTATTTTTACCGGCATCATTTTCATCTCTTTTTTTGATGCATAAATATCAATCAATTTTTCGTGATACATCATATATCTCGAAGATATTTCTTTCCAGCTAGCACTCTGATAATTCCTCAACAGTTCTAATGTTTCGTCCGTTAAACGATAACGATAATTCGGGCTATTCGTTGCTTTCCCATTATCCTCTACCAATGCTGCCGTTCTAAATCTGTGTAATGCTTGCTTTCTAAATGTTTCTCTACTATTTTCCGCATATGTGCTTCCATAGTTAGAGTTTGTAAACTGGATAATATCATGAATCCTAATCCAATCATTAGTCGCTTCTCTCCATGACATATTAGTTTTCATTCCTGCCATTGCCAATAACACATAACAGCATATATCCGACTGCTGTGATTTTGGCATTCCCACAAAGTTTAATATTTCTCGTGCTTCTTGAATTTTATTCACAATATCCCTCCAATATCATATTACAATTCTTTTCTGACATGTCTTTGCTTTTCATTATTTTTCTTCCCATCTCCTGAATAATATGAATATCAGGAACTGGCATTGCATTGATTTCAGTTGAATTAACCTGTGTTGAGCCATTCAAAATCCGATAATATTCATCATAAATTGTTGAATTAAACAGCACATATAAACCATATACCAAACATTCCGACATACTCGTAATCAATCCATCAATAAAATTAATCTTATTTTGTGTGCTTATCTTTGAATACTGCGGAAATTTTTTTGCCAAGTATACCCCACACTGCAACCTTCTTGGCTCTTCTTTAGCAGTAAATCTTTTTACAAACAAATAATTATGATTATCCTGCATTAAGCCTTTCTGTTCTGTTACAACATATTCATGCTCTTTTTGAATAGGAAATTGGACTACACCTTCTTTTATATGTTGAGAATAAAATAAAGGTATCGCCCCCTCTTCCTCATCATCTCGTAAAATATCCCGATTCCTGAAATCAACAGTCAACCCTGTTTTCATTTTTAACCCTATTTCCGGAAGTGTTTTATCCCACTTATGTAACTTTTTCAGTACTAAAACTTCCTCTTCATTTGTAACCAGATATACATACAACTCATTTCCGGAGACAACAAGATTATACGGAACTACTAATGTGGTACATTGGTTAAAATCCTTATTGGTATGAGTAGATGTAATAGTAACATTTTTCGGCTGCACTTTTGTCTTTTTAACTTTTACTATAATCGTTTCCTGTAAAACATTTTCTTTATCAAATACTTTATTTCTACTACCAAATAAATGTATATGAATTAACTTTCCTTCTGAAAGAAAATACTCTCTGAATCTCTTAAAATATGCTCCTGATGTCCATGATCTTGGAATGATATAAACCATTTCTCCATCATCTTTTAAATTGAACAATCCCATTGATGCAAAAATGAAATACATATTCGGTGCTCCATAACATACTGACGGCATTGCCGCTGCTTCTGGAGCATTTTTTGATATCTTCATATATGGAGGATTTCCAATAACAATATCATATTTTTCTGGATTCCAATCCCCACCTAACATATGATTAAAATCAAGATACTGACTGGTTATATAATTCTCAGTTATAATTTTTATGCTTATTTTTTTACTTGAACATTCTTGCATATATAACAGATTTTCCTGCAATAATGGTAAAACATTCTCATCAGTTTCATAACAGGTTACAATAATTTCATTAATGCCCTCTATTTTATCTAAACGTTCAATCATTGCACATGTTAAAATTCCAGATCCCGCACCTGCATCTAATACCGTTATTGCATTCTGTTCCGGTAAAACAAACAATTCCGCCATATATCTAGCTGTTTCAATACTCGTAAAAAACTGCCCATATTTTTTCCGTTCTTTTTTAGGCATTTCTTCAATATACCTATTTGTCTTCTCTATGACTTGTTCTAACATTTTGTCTCTCCTGCTATTTTACCACAATATTACACGTTGATCTTTTTATGGTTTCTGAATTGCCATTCTTGAATATTCTTTTTATATCAAATCCTTTGTATTTTTTATTATACCACATCTGATCAGAAGATTGCACTGACTTTCGATAATCCCACAATACAGAATTCTACCGAAAAAGAAAAACAAATATTTTTAGAAGAAAATTAGAACCACAGGCAAAATTTTGCTATATTATATGATTAAAAAAAGGCTTCCGAGAAATTCTCGGAAGCCTTATATTTTTACCGTATATCTATCAACGATTATTCGATGATAGAAGCTACTCTACCTGATCCTACTGTACGTCCACCTTCACGGATAGCGAATGTAAGACCTTGTTCCATAGCGATTGGGTGAATTAATTCGATTGTCATTTCTACGTTGTCACCAGGCATGCACATTTCTGTACCTTCTGGTAAGTTACAAACACCTGTTACGTCAGTTGTTCTGAAGTAGAACTGTGGTCTGTAATTGTTGAAGAAAGGAGTATGACGTCCACCTTCATCTTTTGTTAAAACGTAAACCTGAGCTGTGAATTTTGTATGGCATGTAACAGAACCTGGTTTAGCTAAAACCTGTCCTCTTTCGATGTCTGTTCTCTGAACACCACGAAGTAAAGCACCGATGTTATCACCAGCCTGAGCTTCGTCTAATAATTTACGGAACATTTCGATACCAGTTACAACAACTTTTCTTGTTTCTTCTTTGATACCAACGATTTCTACTTCTTCAGATACATGAAGTACACCACGTTCTACTCTACCTGTAGCAACTGTACCACGACCTGTGATAGAGAAGATATCTTCTACTGGCATTAAGAAAGGTTTGTCTGTTTCACGCTGTGGATCTGGAATCCATTCATCAACTGCGTCGAAGAGTTCAATGATTTTGTCTCCCCATTCGCTGCTTGGATCTTCAAGAGCTTTTAAAGCAGAACCACGAATAACTGGAGTGTCATCTCCTGGGAATTCGTATTCGTTTAATAATTCTCTGATTTCCATTTCTACTAATTCAAGTAATTCTTCATCGTCTACCATGTCACATTTGTTCATGAATACTACGATGTAAGGTACACCTACCTGACGAGATAATAAGATGTGTTCTTTAGTCTGAGCCATAACACCATCTGTTGCAGCTACTACTAAGATAGCTCCGTCCATCTGAGCAGCACCAGTGATCATGTTTTTAACGTAGTCAGCATGTCCTGGGCAGTCAACGTGAGCGTAGTGACGTTTTTTAGATTCGTATTCTACGTGAGATGTAGAAATTGTGATTCCACGTTCTCTTTCTTCTGGAGCTTTATCGATATTTTCGAATGCAACAGCTTCACCTGTTCCTAATCTTTCATGTAATGTTTTTGTGATAGCAGCTGTTAATGTTGTTTTACCATGGTCAACGTGACCGATAGTACCAATATTACAGTGTGGTTTACTTCTTTCAAACTTAGCTTTAGCCATTTTAAAATGTCCTCCTTTTATTATCTGCCTTATCGGCATCATTTACAAAACTTATATACGATGAGAAGTACGCTCTGTTGGCTTCTCACGTCTGCGGTCAGCATCAATGCGAAACACATTCTCAGATAGCGATATAAATTTATAAAATAAACTTATTCCTTGGAGCGTTTCTATCTGACTTATGCCTTCCACACATATAAGAGTACCCGCCCACTTTGAGCGAGCACTCATATTACTTTGATTATATTGCATTCCTGCTTTTTTTTCAAGAATTTTTTAATGGAAATCCTTTATTTTACAAGAATTTTTCTATTTTGCTCTGTCAGCGATAACTTTTTCCTGTACAGACTTAGGAACTTGTTCATATCTGTCGAAGAACATAGAGTAGTTACCACGTCCCTGAGTTCTTGAACGAAGGTCTGTTGCATATCCGAACATTTCAGCAAGTGGAACGAATGCACGAATCATTTTTCCACCACCAACGTCGTCCATACCTTCGATACGTCCACGACGAGAGTTGATATCACCAATAACATCACCCATGTAATCTTCTGGTGTAGCAACTTCTACTTTCATAATAGGCTCAAGTAATACAGCACCAGCTTTTTGCATCGCTTCTTTGAAAGCTAAAGAACCAGCGATGTGGAATGCCATTTCACTTGAATCGACTTCATGGTAAGAACCATCGTATACATTTGCATGGATACCAACTACTGGGAATCCACCAAGGATACCAGCTTTTGTTGCTTCTTCAATACCTTCACCTACTGCTGGAATGTATTCTTTTGGAATCGCACCACCAACTACCGTAGATTCGAATTTGAATAATTCTTCGCCGTTTGCGTCCATTGGAGCAAATTTAACTTTACAGTGTCCGTACTGTCCACGTCCACCTGACTGTTTTGCGTATTTAGAATCAACATCAACTTCTTTTGTGATTGTTTCTTTGTAAGCTACCTGTGGAGCACCAACGTTTGCTTCTACTTTGAATTCACGAAGAAGACGGTCTACGATGATCTCTAAGTGTAACTCACCCATACCAGCGATGATTGTCTGTCCTGTTTCTTGATCAGTATGAGCACGGAATGTTGGATCTTCTTCTGCAAGTTTTGCTAAAGCTTCTCCTAATTTACCCTGACCAGCTTTTGTCTTAGGCTCGATAGCGAGCTCGATAACTGGTTCTGGGAATTCCATAGATTCAAGAATAACTGGGTGCTGTTCATCACAGATTGTATCACCAGTTGTTGTGAATTTGAAACCAACAGCTGCTGCGATATCTCCAGCATATACTTTGCTGATTTCTTGTCTATTGTTTGCGTGCATCTGTAAGATACGACCAACACGTTCTTTTTTACCTTTTGTTGCATTAAGAACATAAGAACCAGAGTTCATTGTCCCTGAGTACACACGGAAGAACGCTAATTTACCTACGAATGGGTCAGCCATGATCTTGAATGCTAACGCTGCAAATGGTTCTTCGTCAGAAGAATGTCTAACGATTTCGTTTCCGTCTTCGTCAACACCTTTGATCGCTTCGATGTCAGTTGGAGCTGGCATGAATTTAACAACTCCATCAAGTAATTTCTGAACACCTTTGTTGCGGTAAGCAGAACCACAGAATACAGGAACCATTGTACAGTTACATGTAGCTGTACGCATAGCTTTTTCTAATACTTCCTGAGATGGTTCTTCACCTTCTAAATAAGCCATCATTAAATCATCATCTGTTTCACAGATTCTTTCCACCATGTCTTCACGCCATAATTCAGCGTCATCTTTCATGTCTTCAGGAATTTCTGTGATTGTGATGTCTTCACCCTTATCATCGTTGTAGATGTAAGCCTGCATTTCGAATAAATCGATAACACCTTTGAAGTCATCTTCTGCACCGATTGGTAATGTTACAGGAACTGCATTTTTACCTAAACGGTCTTTGATCTGTTGAACAGCGTTGTAGAAATCAGCACCTAAGATGTCCATTTTGTTGATGAACGCCATTCTAGGTACGTTATATGTGTCAGCTTGACGCCATACGTTTTCAGACTGAGGTTCTACACCACCTTTAGCACAGAACACACCAACAGCACCATCAAGTACACGAAGAGAACGTTCTACTTCTACTGTAAAGTCAACGTGTCCCGGTGTATCGATAATGTTAATACGGTTTTCTGGTGTTCCAGGTAACACTTTGTTTTCACGCTGTAATGTCCAGTGACATGTTGTAGCAGCAGATGTGATAGTGATACCACGTTCTTGCTCTTGCTCCATCCAGTCCATAGTAGCATTACCTTCATGAGTATTACCAATTTTATAGTTTACACCAGTATAATAAAGGATACGCTCTGTTAATGTTGTTTTACCAGCATCGATATGAGCCATAATACCAATATTTCTGGTTCTCTCTAATGGATATTCTCTTCCAGCCAAGGTTTTTTCCTCCTAAAATACTTTAAACAAATATAGTTTCTTTTGTAACGTTTCCTATATCGTTAAGCTGTTTTATGCCATTCATTCTGAATTTCTTCAAAATAGATGGCTCGAAAATTGTTTCTATTTATATATTGGCAGAACACCGAACAAAAATACGTCGTATTTCCGTTCGGTGACTGCTTATCTCGCATAAGTGTCGTTTGATACTTATGATTAGAATCTGTAATGAGCGAATGCTTTGTTTGCATCTGCCATTTTGTGCATATCTTCTTTTTTCTTTACAGATGCACCAGTGTTGTTAGCAGCATCTAAGATTTCTCCTGCTAATCTTTCTTCCATTGTTTTTTCTCCTCTTTTACGAGAATACAATGTAATCCAACGAAGTGCTAATGCCTGTCTTCTGTCTGGACGAACTTCGATAGGTACTTGGTAAGTAGCTCCACCGATACGTCTTGCTTTTACCTCTAATACAGGCATGATGTTGTTCATCGCTTCTTCGAAAACTTCAAGAGCTGGTTTTCCAGCTTTTTCTTCTACGCGTGCGAATGCACCATAAACGATTTTCTGAGCAACACCTTTCTTACCATCTAACATAATGTTATTGATAAGTTTAGTAACGACTTTGTTATTGTAAATTGGATCTGCTAATACATCTCTTTTTGAAATATGTCCTTTACGTGGCACGGTACTTCCCTCCTTAATAAATATTAATTCTTAGGTACTCACAGTGTTTCCTTTGAAACAGTGAGAAAGATACTTTAAAACTTTCTCACATTGGCGAACAGCCGTCATCAACTGAATTCCGACTTCTTATCTTCGCGCAAACTATGTCAAGTGTCATGCTCGGACGCTTCTATCTATCTCCTGCAACCTACAGGTCAAATATTGCTTTCCAGCATGAATATGAACTGTGAATTTTGTTAAATTTTAACCATGAAAAATGCATTTGCTTTCTCATGATTCGCAAGCAGCCGTCATCAACTCATGCGAGCATAAGTTTCTGACTCTTTGCTTTCGCGAAAATTACTTACCAGCTTTTGGTCTCTTAGCACCGTATTTAGAACGAGCCTGACGACGATTTGCTACTCCAGCAGTATCTAATGTACCACGAACGATGTGGTAACGAGTACCTGGTAAGTCTTTAACTCTACCACCACGGATAAGAACAACACTATGTTCCTGAAGGTTGTGTCCTTCACCAGGGATATAGCTAGTTACTTCGATTCCGTTAGAAAGACGAACTCTGGCAATTTTACGAAGAGCTGAGTTAGGTTTCTTTGGAGTCGCTGTTTTAACTGCTGTACACACACCTCTCTTTTGAGGAGCGCTTGCATCAGTTGATTTCTTCTTTAAAGAGTTGAATCCTTTCTGAAGAGCTGGTGCAGTACTTTTCTTTTCTACTGTCTGTCTACCTTTTCTAACTAATTGGTTAAATGTTGGCATTCTTTTCACCTCCTGCAATATTTGTAAACTGTTGGTTGCTTGTTTACAAGCCTGTGCGCCTAAACTTACGCACATTTTTAGATTATATTATCACTGGGGATTTTTGTCAAGGTGTTTTTATTATTTTTCATAGGTTTTCCAAAGTTTCTAAGAAGTTTCTGTTGTAAATATTTCCAAATTATGTAAAATAGAATTTAGATAGCACTCGGGGCAAATAGACTAAATCTGATGAAACTCTACTTACTCATACGATTTTTAACTGCTTGTCTCGACAAAAACAAAAATGAGCGGTCATTTTTTGAGCCAATTGCCAATGTTTTTGAAGATTGCAGCCGTACATATCACGGAGCAATTCGCTATGAAACA